>PVBE012359637.1_pt1 | contig 42874 bp, 34 predicted proteins | sample 1631181 | NCBI WGS metagenome assembly PVBE01 (sample SAMN08397723, study PRJNA350692) | Marine metagenome, whole genome shotgun sequencing project. | isolation source: water | place: Pacific Ocean | collected 2012-04
AGGTCGCTGCCGTCATCGATCTCGGTCATCAAGGAAGCCCTCCAGGCGATCGCCGACATCCCATACGAGGAAGCCCAGAGGATCGTCGAGGAGAGCGACGCCCTCAAGCCAGCAGGGTTTCAACAGCGGCCTCTCATGGCGGTCGAGACAGGCCCTACGAGCTCGAGAAGGGCAGGGACATACGTCACCCCGAGCCTGGACTTCGATGTCTTCAGTTGAGGGCGTGGGTGATCACCGATTGATCACAACGGGCTGGTATTGGGGCTATATCAGGTGATACGAGCGGCACCGGTCTTTCACAAGAAACGGCAGAAACCAGCGCCAAATAGAAAGGCTCGCGACCAATTAAGACCGCGAGCCGAGAGTTTCAAGACCGGTCCCTTAAACCACTCGGGCACCCATCCGGGGTTTGATTTCAAGGGCTTAAGAACTTTAGGTTTTTTGTATATACCCCAAAGTAACCCTCATGTAACCGTAATTTGGAGTGCGTGTTCTCATAACGTACACAAATCGGGGCAACAAGTTCATTCTGGCGCTGAAAGCTCGGAGAACCTTTTCTCCCAATTCGCCGCAATGTCCTCATCATCGCCGGGGATGTAATGGGTGTAAATATCCAACGTGATTGAAACTTGGGCTTGACCAAGACGCTTGGACACGGCGACGATGTTCTCGCCAGCGCGTATGGCGCTTGTTGCGGCGGTGTGGCGTAGATCGTGGAGCGTTATGCGCGGAACATCGACACCAGCGATAAACGACGAAAACATCTTGGTGAAGGCGCGAGGGCGTACAGGGCCGAACTGGTCGTCACGGAATGTCTCAAAGACAAAGCGTTCGCCGCCTTTGCCGAAGCCTGACCGCAAGCGTAGGGCGTTCTGTTCGGCCTTATGGGCTATCAGAGCCGACACGGCGAGGGCAGGGAGGTGATTTTTCCGTTTGCTGGTTTCGGTCTTGGGTTTTTTGAGAACAAGGCCGTGTTCTTTCGTATCCTCAAGCGTCTTCCTAACCCATAAAAAGCCTTCGTCTAGGTCAGCGTCCTTCCATTTTAATCCGGCTATTTCGCCCCGCCGCATGGCTGAGGCCACGGCCAACACGGTGAGGGGGTATATCGAAGGCGAACGGCTTTCAGCCGCAGCCTTAAGCATGGTTTCTGTCTGTGCATCGTCCAGACATTGAATGTCCGCTTTCGGGGGTAAAGCGGTATTTTCGCTCTAAATGTCACCTGCCCCAAACGCCTCACGGGTTGTTATTTCAGGCGTTTGCCGCGTCCCAAATTTCCTGGCCCTCGGCCCAGCGGTCCTCGGCCGCGCTCAGGTCCTTTTCCACCTGCCCCAACTCCTTTTGCAGGGCCGCTAGCTTGGCGCTATCGCCCTTGTCCCGGTAGAGCGTCGGGTCGGCGATGGCTTGGGTGAGGTCTTCCTTTTTCGCCTGCAGCTTTTCGACCTCGGCGACGGCCCGCGCCAGTCCGCGCTTCAGGTTTTGGGTTTCTTTTCGCTGTAGGGCGGCCTCCTTGCGGCGTTCCTTTTTGCCGTTTCCCGCGGCGCCGTTGGCGGCCTTTGGGTTGTTTCCGCCCCGACTCGCCAACAGCGCCCGGTAGTCGTCCATATCGCCATCGAAGGGCGTCACCGCGCCCCCGGCGACGAGCCAGAAACGGTCGGCGGTGAGCGCGATCAGGTGGGGGTCGTGGCTGACGATGACGACCGCGCCCTCGAACGCATTGATCGAGCGCACCAGCGCCTGGCGGGAATGGACGTCGAGATGGTTGGTCGGTTCGTCCAGCAAAAGGATGTGCGGGGCCTCGGCGCTCATCAACGCGAACAACAGGCGCGCCTTCTCGCCGCCGGAAAGATCGCCGGTTTTGGTTTCGGCCCTTTCCTGGCCGAAACCGAAGCGCCCCAACTGGGCTCGCACCTGGGTTGGGGGTTCGTCCGGGCGTTTACGGGTCATGGCGATCAGGGGGGTCGCAGCAAGGTCTAGCTCGTCGGCCTGATGCTGGGCGAAATAACCGACGCGCAGCTTGCCCGATTTTGTGATCTCCCCCGTCATCGGTGAGAGCCGCCCGGCCAACAGCTTCAGCAAAGTCGACTTGCCGTTGCCATTGGCCCCGATGAGCGCGATGCGGTCGTCGGCGTCCAGCCGCAAAGACATATTTTCAAGCACCGCCTTGGCGTCGTATCCGAGGGAAACTTTTTCGGTTGTATATAGAGGCGAGGCTAGGGCCGGTTTCGGGGCCGGAAAGGTGAAGGCGACCGTTCCTTCCTCGCGGTGTTCGGGGCTCGGTTCCATCCGTTCCAGCATTTTCAGGCGCGATTGCGCCTGCTTCGCCTTGGTAGCCTTGTAGCGGAAACGTTCGACGAACTTCATGATTTGGCTCTTTTGTGCATCCTGCTTGGCGCGCAGTTTTGCGTTCTGGTCCAGACGCATGCGCCGGGTCGCCTCGAACCGGTCGTAGTTGCCGGAATAAAGGGTCAGTTTGCCGTTTTCCAGATGTAGAATTTCCCCGGCCACCCGGTTCAGGAGGTCGCGGTCGTGGCTGACCAGCAGCACCGTGCCCGGATAATTCCGCAGATAGGATTCCAGCCAAAGGGACGCCTCGAGATCGAGATGGTTGGTCGGCTCGTCCAGCAACAGCAGGTCGGGTTCGGTGAACAACAGCGCCGCTAGCGCTACGCGCATGCGCCAGCCGCCTGAAAAGCTTTGGCACGGGAGCTGTTGCGTGGCCTCGTCGAAGCCGAGCCCCGCAAGCAGGCGCGCCGCCCTGGCCTGGGCACGGCCGGCCTCCTTGTCATGCAGGCGGACATGGATCTCGGCAATGCGGTGGGGATCGGTGGCAGTTTCTGCCTCGGCATTGAGCGCTGCCAGCTCTTCATCGGCGGCGAGCACGGTTTCGATCAGGTTTTCGGGGCCATCGGGGGCTTCCTGGCGGGTGATGCCGACCCGCCAACGAGAGGGCACGGAAATAGTGCCGGAATCTGGCTCCGTCACCCCGGTCACTATGCCAAGCAGCGTCGTCTTGCCGCTGCCGTTGCGGCCGACGAAACCGACCCGGTGGCCCGGATTGACGGTGACGCTGGCGCCGTCGAACAACGTGCGCGGACCGATGCGATAGGTGATCTCATCAAAACGAAGCATGGCACGGCATGTAACACGCCCAGACACGCACTGAAACCGCCTTGCCTTGGCCGGGGGCAATCCAACGAATGTCCGCTTAGGGTCCAGGGTGTGTAAAAACTAATTTCGAGGTTCAGCGGCGCAAGATAGATTCGCGGGGTCTCCGTTCTCAGCAATAACAAAATAAATTCTCGATCACGTGGATTCGATTGTTCCGCCGAACTCTTGTTCGAGGTATTCAGCCAACGTTACGAACGCGGCTCCACCCTGGTGACCAGCAATCTGCCCTTCGACGAGTGGACCGAGGTGTTCGGCTCCGAACGCCTGACCGGGGCGTTGCTGGACAGGCTCACCCACCATGTTCATATCCTGGAGATGAACGGCGACAGCTATCGTTTCGATCAAAGCCGAAAACGCCGGAAATCCCCAAAAACCACCTGACCAACTTCAACCACCGAGGCCACGGTTGACCCGGTGGGCCCACAGGGACCTCCCACGCTGCTTCGCTTCGCGTAACGCAAAGCGCTACACGAAGCAGCGCGGGTCCCTCCTATGGACTATCAGGACAACCCGCAACACCGCGTGCGACATCGCATCAAGTGATGCATTCTTACTCCGGCGTTGACAGGCGCAACGGTTATTCGTCGGAAATTAATTCCCCTTACTAAACCCGTGTCCAGATCTGCGTCGTGCAGAAAAAAAGCACACAGCCTGAAACTTTCAAGGTTTTTTCGTCGACCAGAACCATATCCGACGAGTACGTATTACCGTCCTCGGCATTATAGATGGTGCCGTCCTCCCATTCATTTCCGCCTTGGAACACCATGTCGGCTATCATCACCGATCCCATAATCGGCAATGTGCGCTTGCTTTCATCTTCGTTGTGCTTGTCCATCTTGGGCTTGCCGTTTTCGTCGTTGGGCTCTTTTAGCCAAACCACCTTGCCACACAGTTTGCTGTCGCAAGCGTAAATCTGGACATGGGCGCCCTTGCTCTCGGTCAGCCATACCCCGGTGGCCTCCGACTGGGCGGATGTGGAAATTAATGCGAGCGCCGCAATGCCGAGCGTCCCCCCGATTAGTTTCTTCAGCATGACTTGCAACTCCGGATCATCGATGTGAACTGATTAGACCAACATTCCCCAGATAACCTCCTGGTCCATGGAAACCATACCACCGTACCACCGTCAAGGGAACTTGCGGCGCGACAACGAGGTACGGCTCCAGCTTCACGCCCTGGCCTACAATCTGGCCAACTTCATGCGGACGTTGGCCTTGCTAAAAGAGGTTGGCACTAGTCGTTAACCACGCTTCGGGAGAAGTTGGTCAAGATTGGTGCGAAAGTGGTCAACCATGGCCGATACGTCACCTTCCAGATAGCGGAAGTCACCGTGCCTCGTGATTTGTTCCAGAAAATCCTGCGGATGATTGACGGACTGCGGCGACCATCCCCGGCGACGGCCTGAATGGAGGAAAATCCGCGATGACAGAGGGAGACGTGTGTCCGGAGCCTAGGAAATCGGGCGAGATTGGGCTGTCAAAGCCGATCCGGCGGCCGAAAACTTGGTTCGCCGGGTAGAAGTGCCATTCTAAGGTGCCAGGATGGGGGCCATTCTGCTACCATTGGGGCCGACGTTTCGAGTCATCCGGGGAATGTCGGATGACGGCCGTGAGGGTGGGAGGTGCCGACATGGCGCAACGGCCGCAATTAGGCAGTAAACTGCACCGATTGCGCCGCGACCGCGGCCTGACCCAGGCCGAGTTGGCGCGGCGCTTGAGCATCTCCGCCAGCTATCTGAATTTGATCGAACACAACCAGCGGGCCTTGACGGCACCGCTGTTGTTGAAGGTCAGCGAGTTGCTGGGCGCGGATTTGGAATCCTTCTCCGGCCGCGGCGATGCCAAGATCCTGGGTGAACTGACTGAGATGGCCAGCGATCCGCTGTTCCAGGATGTGATCATCGGCGATGACGACCTAGCCGATCTGGTGACCAATGCGCCGGCGGCCTGCGATATTATGCTGCGTGCCTACAACGCCTGCCTGCAGGCCCAGGGCCAGGTGCGGGTGCTGGCGGATCAGCTTTCCGAGAACCCCTTCGTCGAGGATTCGACACATCAGTTGCGGACGCTGCTGACCTCGATCCGTTCCCTGGCCGAGATCGTCCGCGACAACGCCGATCTCAGCGCCGAGGAGCAGCGCACCTTCCTCGGCATCGTCGCCTCGGAGAGCGAAATCCTGAGCGGCGTGGTCGATCGCTTTTACGAATTCATCGATGAGGTCGGCAGCGAGGGCGCGCGCGAGGAGGAATCCTCGCTGGAGGACGTCAACGCCTATCTGGAGACCCACGAGAATCATTTCGAGGACCTGGAGGCCCTGGCCGAGGAGATCGGTAAACACCTGGACCTGCAGCCGCACAACCGGCTGCCTCGACTGATCGATCACCTATCCCAGGCGCACGATATCGAGGTACATCGGACCATACCGACGGGACCGAATGGCGACGGCCTGCATTTCGATGCGCAATCGCGTGAGGCCCGAATATCGTTGCTGCTGCCGCTGCGCAGCGCCGCCTTCTTGCTGGCTCGGCTCCTCAGCCGTGTCAGCCACGATGGCGTGTTAGAGGCCCTGATCGACGCCGGCAACCTCGGCTCCGGAGCCGGCCGGCAGCTCTGCAAGGCGGCGCTGGAACGTTATTTCGCTGGCGCCCTGCTGATGCCCTATGCGGCGTTCCACGAGGCGGCTCTGGAGGCCAGATACGACATCGCCACCCTACAGCGGCGCTTCGACGTCAGTTTCGAGCAGGCCTGCCACCGGCTGACCACCCTGAACCGGAAGGGCGCCCGCGGCGTGCACCAGCATTTCGTTCGCGTCGATATTGCCGGCAACACCTCGAAGGTCTATCGCGGCTCGGGCCTACGCATCCCGCGGCAAGGCGGCATCTGTCCCTTGTGGAACGTGCACACCGCATTCACCCGGCCGAACGAGGTGATCCGGCAGATCATCGAACTGCCCGACGGCGAGACCTACTTCTGTCTGGCCGGAGCCTATGATCGTTTCGATCAGGAATATGCCGTCGTGCGCAGCCGTTATGCCATCGGTTTGGGCTGCCGGCTGTCGGACGCCCCGAGCCTAGTCTATGCCGATGGCTTGGATCTGGAGGAACGGCGCCTGCGCCTGCCGGTGGGCACGACCTGCCGGTTGTGCGAACGCTGGGATTGCCCACAGCGAGCCCAGCCGTCGATCCTGCGGCGACGGAGCGAGGCGGATGCGGCGAATGAGGCGGCGAACTAACCCGCCGGCGCGCTGGCCTAGCCCGGCGCCGACGGATCGTATTATCCGTTAGGTAATTTTTAGGCGGTGGCGATACCGACGACGATCATGATCGCGAAAACGCCAACCAGCCAGACCCAGGGTTGCTTTGTAATCTTGGCCATGGGAGCTATCCTTCCGTCCTTGTGTTTCCGGCCTAGGGGGGGCCATGATATTCAATTGAATGGCATGTTAATAATCCACAAATAACGAAATTCATCAATAACCTTTTGGAATAAAATAGAAAAAATTGTAAACATTTTTCATGATATTAGTGAATTTAGTAAACATAGTGAAAGCGAAGAAGTTTCTGGTGGAGCCGGTCGAGAGGCGCGTATCATGCAACCGCCGGAGCGGTTAGAATTGCAATAAGCAAGCCGGTCCAGCCGGCGGCCGCTGGTCCAGACGGCGAAGAGAGTGGGCCGTACGATCGGGGGGAGATGGCAAAGCGTAAGCAAAAAACCAAGGCGACGCGGTCGCTGCTGGTAGTCGAGGACGAACCCAACATCGTCGTCTCGTTGCGCTTCCTGATGGAACGGGCCGGCTTCGAGGTACGAGTGGCGCCGGACGGCGAGGCGGCGTTGCAGGCAATCAATGCCCAGCATCCCGACGTCGTGTTGTTGGACGTGATGCTGCCAAAACGGGACGGCTATTCGGTCTGCCGGGCGATCCGCGAGCGTCCCGAATGCGCTGATATCCGCATCGTCATGCTGACCGCCAAGGGCCGGGTCGAGGACCGCGAAATGGGTCTGGCTGCCGGTGCCGACGAATATGTGATCAAGCCGTTTTCCACCCGCGATCTAGTGCAAACGGTGCTGACCCTAGTCGAAGCCTGAGGCGACGATGAGCGGGCGCAAGCGCGAGAAGTCGGTGGCGATCTTCCTGCTCGGCCTGCTGCTGTTCAGCCCGCCGCTGCTGTCGATGGTTGAGGGGCGGGGGCCGCTGGTCGGCATTCCGCTGATCTATCTATATTTCTTCGCCTGCTGGGCGGTGCTGATCCTGTTGTCTTGGCTGGTGGCCCAAGGTGGCGCCGCGGACTAGCCATAGGCGCCGCTGGTGGCGCCGACCCCTGCCGCGGGAGGTGGCCCGGAAATGTTGAGTGCCTGGTTCGTCTTCCTGGTGGCGCTGGCCTATCTGTGCCTGCTGTTCGGCATTGCCTACCTGGGCGACAAGCGGGCCGGCGGCGGCCGCAGCTTGGTCAACAACCCCTACATCTATACCCTGTCGATCGCCGTCTACTGCACCTCCTGGACCTTCTACGGCAGCGTCGGTCGGTCGGCTTCCAAGGGGTTGGATTTCTTGCCGATCTATCTCGGTCCGACCCTGGTGTTCCTGCTTTGGCCGGTGCTCTTGGGAAAGATCATCCGGATCAGCAAGGTCAACCGTATTACCTCGATCGCCGACTTCATCGCCTCGCGCTACGGCAAGAGCCCGATACTCGGCGGCCTTGTCACGGTGATTGCCGTGGTCGGCATCATGCCGTACATCGCCCTGCAACTTAAAGCCGTTGCCTCGACCCTGGAGGTGTTGGTGCAGGCCTCGTTCGATCCGATGATCGACGGCAGCGCCCTAGGCACCTGGGCACCGGATACCGCGCTGGTGGTGGCCATGGTGCTATCCATCTTCACCATTCTGTTCGGCACCCGCCATATCGACGCTAGCGAGCACCACGAGGGCATGGTTACCGCCATCGCCTTCGAATCGGTGGTCAAGCTGATCGCTTTCATCTGCGTCGGCGTCTTCGTGGTCTATGTCGTGCATGACGGTTTCCGCGACCTGTTCGCCAAGGCGTCCGAGGTGCCGAGGTTGTCGAGCTTGATGTCGATCGGCGAGGCCTCGGGCTATGGCGGGTGGGTCGCCCTGACCCTGCTGTCGATGGTGGCGATGATCTGTCTGCCGCGGCAGTTCCAGGTCACGATGATCGAGAACGTGGACGAGCGGCATCTGCGCAAGGCGGCCTGGTTGTTCCCGCTATACCTCCTGCTGATCAACATCTTCGTGCTGCCGATCGCTCTGTCGGGCCTGCTGCTGTTCCCCGACGGCAGCGTCGACGCGGATACCTTCGTGTTGACCATTCCCCTGCACCATCAGCGCACCGGCCTGGCGCTTTTGGCTTTCATCGGCGGACTGTCGGCAGCCACCGGCATGGTCATTGTCGCCACCATCGCGCTCAGCACGATGATCTGCAACGACCTGGTTATGCCAGTGTTGCTGCGGGTGCGTCCCTTGGGCCTGTCGGCCCGGGCCGACGTCGGCGGGCTGCTGGTGGTGATCCGGCGGATCGCCATCATCTTGATCCTGCTGCTCAGCTATTTCTATTACTTCGGCATCGGCGAATCCTACGCCCTGGTGACCATCGGCCTAGTCTCGTTCATGGCGGCGGCGCAGTTTGCGCCATCCATCATCGGCGGCATCTTCTGGAAGGGCGCTACCCGACATGGCGCTACAATCGGGCTGGTGCTGGGTTTCGTGGTCTGGATCTACACCCTGCTGCTGCCCTCCCTGGCGCTGTCGGGCTGGCTGCCGATCGGCTTCGTCGGACAAGGACCGGCCGGGATCGCCTGGCTGCGGCCCTATCAGTTGTTCTGGCTGGAGGGGCTGGACCACATCAGTCACGCCCTGTTCTGGAGCATGCTGTTGAATATCGGCGGTTACGTCGGGGTCTCGCTGTTCACCCGGCAAAGCGACGTCGAGCGGGTGCAGGCGGCCCTGTTCGTCGACGTCTTCCGTCTGACCGACGCCCAGCATTTGTCGATCTCCTGGGGCGGCTCGGCCAGCGTCGCCGAACTGCGCGACCTGGCGGCCCGGTTCTTGGGCGAGAAGCGGGCGGAAAACGCCTTCAACCTCTACATGCGCGGACGCGGGCTGGATCCCGACACTCAACAGGTCGCGGATGCCGATCTGATCGCCTATACCGAGCGTCTGCTGACCGGCATCGTCGGCTCCTCGTCGGCCCGGGTGGTTGTCGCCTCGGTGGCCAAGGGCGAGTTCGTTGGTATCGATCAGGTGATGGAAATCCTCGACGAGGCCTCTCAGGTGATCCGCTACAGCCAGGAAATGGAACAGAAATCGCGCGAGTTGGAGCGGGCCACCTCGGATTTGCGGGCGGCCAACGCCCGGCTGCGCGAACTGGACCGGATGAAGGACGATTTCCTTTCGACCATCAGTCACGAGTTACGCACGCCTTTGACCTCGATCCGTTCCTTCGCCGAGATCTTGGCCGACAACCGCGATCTGACCTCCGGCCAGCGCACCGAGTTCTCCGGCGTGATCATCCGCGAGAGCGAACGGCTGACCCGGCTGATCGATCAGATCCTGGAACTGTCGCGGCTGGAGGCCGGGCGCATGGAATGGCGTATGGACAGCGTCGATTTGACCGCCGCCGTCGAACAGGCGGTGTCGGCCACGCAGTCGCTGTTCGCCGATGGTCAGGCCGCCTTGCGGGTCAAATTGCCGAACTGCCTGCCGCTGGTCTATGCCGACCACGACCGGCTGATCCAGGTGCTGGTCAACCTGCTGTCTAACGCCGCCAAGTTCTGCCGTCGGCCGGGTGGCGTCGTGGCCCTGCATGTCGAGATCCAGCCCGACCGGTTGTTGCTACACGTGGATGACAACGGCCCCGGCGTCTCGCCCAACCAGCACGAGGCGATCTTCTACCGCTTCCACCAGGCCGGCGAAACCCTGACCCAGAAGCCGGCGGGCACCGGCCTAGGCCTAGCGATCTGCCGCGAGATCGTTAACCATTTCGGCGGCCACATCTGGGTCGCGGCGGAGTTCACCGAGGGTGCCCGCTTTTCCTTCACCCTGCCGGTGGCCCAGCCGGAAAGCCTGCCCGTCGCCAGCGGCTAGGTTCTGTTGACAGTTAACGTAATATCAATGATTGGCGTGATACAAGCAAGAGCGGTGAAACTTGAAGGGGGCAGTCATGCTTTGACGAAAATTGACGGATGCCCAAGGTGAAGTCCTAAACTTGCTGGATAAATTGGTAGGGGTGCATCCTCGCTGAGATACCTGACGGCGCAGTGCCGGAGTCCGCCTCGACATCGGCAGGGCAGGTGCTACAATCGATATCTGAGAGAGGCGTGCACAGCGCTTGGGAAAGCACAACTATGTATGGATCGGGGGCCCGTTTCGTCAGCCGACTGACCACCAACATCCTCGCCCTGGTGCTCGCGGGGGGCCGAGGTGAGCGCCTCGGCGCGCTGACCGAATGGCGGACAAAACCCGCCGTTCCTTTTGGAGGCAAGTTCCGGATCATCGACTTCACGCTTTCCAACTGCGTTCACTCGGGCATCCGTAAGGTCTGCGTATTGACGCAGTACAAGTCCCACTCGCTGATCAAGCACATCATGCGGGGATGGACGTATTTGAACACGGAAAGCAGTGATTTTCTCGATGTCGTCCCGGCGCAGCAGTGGACCAACGACGAAACCTGGTTCCAGGGCACGGCGGACGCTGTTTATCAGTCCCTTGATATCGTCGAGGGGTATGGCGTTGAACACGTCCTGATCCTCGCCGGGGACCACATCTACAATATGGATTACGGCGAGATGCTGGCGGAGCACGTCAACACGAACGCCGACTTCACCGTGGCCTGCGTCTCCGTACCCGTAGCCGAAGCCGCCAACCAGTTCGGCGTCATGCAGGTGGACGAAACTGGCCGCATCATCGGCTTCGAGGAAAAGCCAGCCGCACCAGAACCCTTACCCGGCGACCCTGCTCGCACGCTGGTCAGCATGGGCATCTATATCGCGTCCCTGAAGTACCTGAGCGACGTCCTGCGCCAGGATGCCTTCGACACCTCCTCTAGCCACGACTTCGGCAAGGACGTCATCCCCAATACCCTTGACGGTGGCCACTATCTACAGGCGCACCAGTTCACCAACCCACACGCCGGACGGCCGCCTTACTGGCGTGACGTCGGCACCCTCGACGCCTACTACCAAGCCAACCTCGAACTCTTATCGCGGGAACCGCCACTAGATCTTTACGATCCGTCATGGCCGACACTCACTTATCAGCCGCAGTTGCCACCCGCTCACTTCACCGACGGCGGCGGCTTTCATGGTATAGAAAAAACCATGGTCAGCGGCGGCTGCATCATCGAGGCATCCCGGCTTTGTCGCTCGATCTTGTTCTCCAACGTTAAGGTCCACCAAGGGTGCAAGCTTGACGGCGTGTTGGCGCTTCCGGGGTCCGAGATCGGCGCCAACTCGAAGCTCACGAACGTGATCCTCGACAACCGGTGCCAGATACCGGAGGGAACGGTGATCGGCGCCAATCCAGACAGCGACCGGCAGGCGTATTACATCACCGAGGAAGGCGTGATCGTCGTCGATCGCAAACGGCTCGGCCAAGGGGACAGTTATATTCCGGGCGTCCTTTCGTCGAGCCCGTGCCAGCCGGACGGCCCATAGTAAAGGTCGTTGGGGGTTTCCCTAATACTCGAGGAAGGGGGGTCGAACGCTGGCCAGCGCATTTTCGACGTAGAAATAGTCGACGGCGCCGGAGTCCAAGAGCTTTCGTTGGTCATCGCTGGTAAACACCAACTCGCCCAAGATCTCCAACCCGCCGACGAACCCGTCAACCCCGTTCCATCTCGCCTTGGCCCGGTCGCGGGGAACGAAATAGAGTGACACCGCGCCCTCATACCCGTCGGCCGAGGCAATGAAGTTGGAAGACAGGCGTTTGATGTGGTCCCGATTGCTGGTGATCCACAACCGGATCCATGCTGTCGCCATATCGACGACCTCGCCGATGCCGCCTTGCCAGCGCGCCACCGGCAGCGGATAGTCCCGCGCCGACGCTGGCATTTCGCCTGACGAGGGTGCTTCAAATGCCCAACTCTCAAGCGGAAAGCCCGGGCCCTCGTCAGGGCGTCGGAAGAACTGAAAGTGCAGGTGCCCTGGGTTCGAAGCCCCGGCGTCGACGCCATTGTAAAAACCGACGTGTCCGGGCATACGCGTCGCCATATTGCAGAGGTCGAACAAGAGGCAGGTCAGATCTGCGCCGCCGGTGTCGTCCATGTCCCATTCCTGGGTGACGTGCTCGTCGGTGGCGATTACCACGTGGTTGGGCATCAGTGGAAACGGGTTCATCCAGGCGTGGAATTCGTCGCCGGTCATCCTGATCTCGAAGCCGACCTGGGCGAGTTTCTGTTGCCAGCGGATGTTCTCGCGGCACAGGAAACAACCGTCGTTGACATCATCGGTGCCGGTCGGCGGCGTGGCTACGCCGGATCCGTTGAAGCGCAGCGCGCGCTTCGAATTGTACTGGACGCGAAAGAATCGATCAGGCTCGTTCGGATGGCAGAATACATGACGCTGGACGCCGGAAAGGTCGTCCTGGATAAATCCGGTTTCGCGTTGATGGATCTCGAGCTCTGCGAGGGCGGCAGTCAGACCGCCAACCCCTGTTTCTGTTTCACGGAGGCGTGCATTGAGTTCCGACCAAGCAAGATCGTAAACCATCTTGATACCTGTTTAGCCCTGGGAATTTTTTTTGAGGGTCGTCTTCTTATCTGGACCAAGAGGGCTCAAGTCCAACAGAACCCAAGCAACTTGAACATTGCTTTAACGGAAACTTGGAAAAGGTCAATCTAAAATGATATTCGTTACCCGCCTTTGATAGGGTTGCGCCAAGGATAAACGAAACGACGGAGACTGATCGTGCGCGGCGACACCATCATCGTTGAGGAACATCACCGCCAAGCGGCCGCCGAGATCGTCCCGGCGCTGCTGCCGATAATTCGCGAAACAGGGGAAAAGCACACCATCTCCGTGGCCGGCGAATCGGGTAGCGGCAAGTCCGAAACCGCGACCGCTATCGCCAGCGCCCTGGCGAAAGAGGGAATTGACAGCGTCATCTTCCAGCAGGACGACTACTTCGTCTATCCACCGAGGTCGAACGATCGCGCGCGCCGCGACGACATCGCGTGGGTCGGCCCTCAGGAAGTGAGGCTCGATCTTCTCGATGAACACCTGAACGCATTCCGCAACGGCGCCGCAAGCATCGACAAGCCGCTGGTGGTCTATGAGACTGACAGCGTCACCGCCGAGGACATGCCCACCGCCGGAGTCCGCGTCGCCATCGCCGAAGGTACCTATGCGACGCTCCTGGAGAACGTCGACATCCGCCTCTTTATTGCCCGCGATTACGAGGAGACTCGCGTCCACAGGGAAAAGCGCAAACGCGACGCCGCCGAGCTTGACCCTTTCATCGACGAGGTGCTGAAGATCGAGCATGCCATTATCTCCGGACACCGTGTCCGTGCCGACATCGTCATCAATGCCGATTACTCGGTCTTGGCCAAGGACTAACCCGCCGCCCTCCCATGCACGTCGTCTTCCTCAACCCGCAAGGAAATTTTGACGCCGCCGACTCGCACTTGACCGAGCACCCGGACTTCGGCGGCCAACTGGTCTACGTCAAGGAGGTCGCCCAGGCTTTGGCCGGTCTCGGTCACGCGGTGGATATCGTCACCCGCCGGATCGAGGACCCGGCCTGGCCCGAATTCGCCGCTGACTTTGATGTCTATCCGGGGTTCGAGGACAACATCCGCATCCTCCGCTTTCCTTGCGGCGGACCGGAGTTCCTCGACAAGGAGCACCTGTGGCCGCACATGAGCGAGTTCGTCGATAACCTGCTGGCGTTCTATGGTGACGGCCTTCCTGACTTCGTCACCGCGCACTACGCCGACGGCGGGTACTGCGCCGTTCTCGCCCAGTACCGGGCCGGCATCGGCTTCACCTTCACCGGTCATTCGCTCGGCGCGCAGAAGCTGGATAAGCTGGGCACGTCGTTGGCCAACATAAAGGGCATGGAATCTCGGTTCCGGTTCTCACGCCGCATTGCGGCGGAGCGGCTAAGTATCGAACGCGCGGCTCGCGTCATCACGTCGACTGACCAGGAACGCCAAGAACAATACGGCCACGCTCTTTACACGGGCGCTGTCGACCCCGGCGACGCGACCCGATTCGCCGTCATCCCGCCAGGGGTCAACGGACGCGTGTTCACCACCGAAGCCGGCGACAGCGACGGTGCCGTCCACGACGCACTCGACAACGTGATGGGCGCCGACGCCAGGCCTGCGATCCTGGTGTCCGGCCGGCTCGATGAGAAAAAGAACGTCATCAGCGTGGTGCGTGCCTACGCCGGCTCGCAGGCGTTGAGAGCGCGCGCGATACTGGTGTTGTGTGTGCGCGGTATCGACGATCCCTATGCCGAGGTCGAGAATCTTGTCGGACCCGAGCGAGACGTTCTCGAGCCCATTCTCGCCGCCATCATCGACGCTGGCATTCGAAACAAGGTCCGTTTTCTCAACATCACCTCGCAGAGGGAACTTGCCATCACCTACCGCTACTTCGCAGGGCGTGGCGCGGTATTTGCGCTGACGTCATTCTACGAGCCATTCGGCCTTGCTCCCATCGAGGCAGCAGCCTGCGGGCTGGCGCCGGTGGCGACGCGGAACGGCGGACCGACAGAGATCTTCGCTGGCGGCTCCGGGGTCCTGGTCGACCCGTTCGACGTGGATGACATCACGCACGGCCTGTTGCGGGCCCTCGACGACCACGCCGGGCTGTCGGCGAAGGCCATCCGCCGCGTGCGTGAGGTCTATACTTGGCAACGCACGGCGGAAGCATATTTGGCGGTCATCGAGGCGGCGATAAAGGATACGCGCGGCCGTGTGTGCGCGCCGCCAGAACTGGACGACGGTCCGCGCATTCTGGACTACCTACAGAAAAGCTGAAACACGTGCTCACCCTGGACCGTCCTCCTCAACCCGTGCCGGTGGCCGCCGGCACTGTCTGACGTCAGCCCCTATGGGACACATTGAGGGGTTTTCATAAGGGAGGCCCCTGGCTCATCTTGGTTTGATGTTAAGCCGCTTGACGTTGATGGTTCAAGCGGCGGTTATGGATGGTCAGTTTCTTGATCTTTTGCCTCCTTTCGATAATGGCGGTGTCGCGCCCGAAGTAGGCGTCGGCGGGCGTGATTACCAGGAAACGTTCCGATCAATGCGGTGCTGAGAGCACTGGCGGTCTGGGCGTTCGGTGTCCTTAATAACTCCGCGACGGTAGCTCGATAGAACGCTGTCATACGGACCTAACATAGTGAATATTCGATGTTTCTGGGGCACTAGGTGCCGTTCTTTTTTTCGAAAACGTACTCCTTAGTACGTCAAACGAAGCCACGGTGATTTGGCCGAGCACGCTTTTGCCAATCCGACCGGCACTGGATACTATGAAAAAGGACGCCCGATCGGCGTGGTGTCGGCCGCCGCCGGTCGAATGCGCTTGGGAGTCGGTGGGCCTTCCGGCGACGACCGTCGAACGCGAAGGAAAACGGGAGCGAACCGGCAATGATCATTAGTGACATCCTGCTTCGCCAAGCGGCGCAACGCCCGAACAAGGTGGCCCTCGTGTGGGACGGCCAGCCGATGACCTTTGCCGAATTGAAATCCCGGGTGTTGCGTTTCGCCAACGCGCTTAGCGCTCTGGGCATCGCCAAGGGGGACCGGGTCGCGCTGCTCTCCACCAATCGGCGTGAGCACGTCGAGGTGGTATTTGCCCTATCCGTGGTGGGGGCAGTGTGGGTGCCCCTGAACTACCGACTGACCGCCAGGGAGATCGAGATTCAAGTCTCGAACGTCGAGTGTTGCGCGCTCATATACGGCGATGATATGGCTGACAAGGCGGAAGAACTCCGTGACAGGGACACCTCGCTTCGCCAGTGGATCGGGATCTGCTCCAAAGCAGTGATCGGCTACCGATACGAAGACCTGATGGCCAAATCCTCGGACTCGTTGCTGGACCACCGTGTCGAACCCGACGACTTGGTCACCATCATGCACACCGGTGGAACCACCGGCCTTCCCAAGGGGGTGATGACGACGCATCGTCAGTTGGTCTTGGGGTCCTTGTACTGGTCTTACGGTTCCGGAGCTCGTAGCGACGACAAGATGCTGCAGGTTTTGCCCATGATGGCATCGGGCGGCAACATCATGCAGCTTGCCCAGCTCATGGTCGGATCGACCATTCATATTGCCCCGAGGTTCGACCCGGAACTGGTTCTCCATTTGATTGAGAGCGAGAGGATCACCTACGTGCCCGTCGTGCCCTCGATGATCATTTTCCTGTTGGAGTCGCCCGAGTTGACGAAACACGATCTCTCCAGCCTCAAAAGGATCGAGTACGGAAGTTCCCCGATTCCCGTGGATCGGTTGATGCGGGCCGGCGAGGCTTTCGACGTCGATTTTCAGCAGACCTACGGTCAGACCGAGACCAGCGTGCTGACTAACTACCTCGACGGTGACGATCATCGCAAAGGCTTCAGCGGCGAGGCGCCGCATCTTCTCAAATCTTGCGGACGCAGCCTCCTCGGGTACTCCGGCCAGGTCGTCGACGATGACGGCAACCCCGTTCAACGGGGAGAGATCGGCGAATATGTCCTGCGCGGCGAGAGCATGATGAGCGGCTACTGGAATCTCAGGGAGGTTTCCGAACGGACGTTACGGGGCGGGTGGCTGCATACGGGCGACGCGGCGAGGATAGACGAAGAGGGCTACGTCTACATTGTCGACAGGAAGGTGGACAAGATCATCTCGGGGGGCGAGAACGTCTATCCGGTCGAAGTGGAGAACATCCTATCGGCCCACCCCGGGGTTCTCGAGGCCGCCGTCATCGGGGTCCCCGACGAGCGCTGGGTCGAAGCCGTCAAGGCGATCGTCGTCACCCGGCCCGGCGTGGACCTGAAGGCGCAAGACATTATCGGGTACTGCCGGGACACGCTTGCCGGGTTCAAGATCCCCAAGTCCATCGATTTCATGGACGCCTTGCCGAGAACCGCCTACGGAAAGGTTCGGAGATCACTGCTTCGCGAGCCTTACTGGAAAAGCCGGGAGCGCAAGATCGGTTGAAATACCCGGGCTAACTTTCACCGGTTATCCGGGAGACGACGTTTTCCCAAAGCGGCTCGAGGGTCCCTTCATCGGGTCCCACCAGTTGGTCCATGACCTTGGACATGCGCGGATAGACGCTGCGGCAAATCTCGTCCACCTTCCGCCTGATTGTCTCGAGCCCCAAGGGGGTGCTCGGCGAGCCCTGGGCATACAGGCATTCCGCTTCGAATTTCATGCCGTTGGAAAACACGAACCCGACTCGCGCCGGCAGGTCGTTCGGTGGCGGCAACCGCGGCCGATAGGTGCGAATCGTCACCCGTTGCCGCAACTCGGCAACCTCGGGATCGACCAGGCTGTTGGAGGAAAGCGTATCCAGGTCGACACCCCCACTAATCGCCGCGACGGCGGCGATATGGGGGATCGAGAAGCGAGCCCCAAGGGTCGTCGTGGGATGTCTTTCATCGAGCAGCTGACCCTTCTCGTGGATTTTGACGATCACCTCCTGGCAGTTTTTCAACTCTACATCCTGGGGAAGGCTAGCGATGAGACCGGTTATCGCCTCGACCGTCGAATGAGAGTATTGGTAACAGGGATAGATTTTCTGAAAATTGTGCTCGATCAGCCAGTCTTCTCCCAGGTCGTCGACTAGGCGTTCCGGTCTGTATTCGCAGCCGAGCACCTCGTGGAACACCTTGCGTGGACTTTCCGGCAGGCCGGAAATGGCGCAAAGAGCCCAATCCGTCGCCTTCAGTCCGGTCCAGGAGCCGGCCGCCGTCCACATGTTGCAGGCAAAGCTGCCGCGCACGGCGTGATCGAAAGGTCCCGGGCTGACCAGGGTGGCGCTAGGGTCAACGTATCGAGGAAGCGGCCCCCGTCGTAGCGTAGCGCCACCGCCACCGCGGCCGCGGCGCCAACGGCGCTCAGCGAGGCGTGAGGATGCAATACCAGGGTCGGCTGGGAGAACGCCAACGCCAAGCGCGTAAGCACTTCGTAGGCGACGGCGAGACACCTCGGGGTCTCCCTGCACGACAGCCCTTCGGCCTCGGCTTCCGCCAACAACGCGGGGAGGGCATATATCCCGGCGTGACAGCTCACCCGAAGCGATCCCTCGTCGAGCTCGCTCCACGGACCGGCGGCGCCGTTGGCCACCGCCGCGTTGTAGCGGTCGATGCGGGGGCGCGCGCCCCTGAATACCGCGGCCACCGGCTTGCCGCCGTCGCGAAGCATCTGGTCGCACATCTTGACAAGGGTCGGATCCTTGCGCGCCGCCAGATCGTCGCACAGAACGATTGTCGCCTGCCGGTAGACCGCCGGTGGAATGACCATCGTCCGATGGCCGGCGGCCCATTCGGCCAATGCCGTCATCTGCGGCGCGGTGGCGGGGGGCGTTGGCTGGCCAGACATTCCGTTTCGAGCCTCCCTAAAGGATTATCCGTTCCGGCGGCGCCGTCTCGATGCGCCTCAGGCGCTCCAGTAGCGCCCGCGCTTGTTCATCGGGGAGCCCCCCGACGGCCGCGCAACGACGGAACTTGTCATGGAGAAGTTCGTCGCTGATCGGATTGCCGGGCATTCCCGACGCCTCGCCCAAATAGTCCACAACCTCGGTTCCGTCCGCGCCGACAAGGGTCACCCGCGCCCCCTCCGGCGCCTCTTTACTATCGAGGGCATCGACCCGGCGCAACTCGACCTTGGCCATCGCCTCGCGGATGCGCCGGTCCGACAGGGCCTCGTCTCTTAGATCCTCGATCCGAAGCTCGCCGCGGACGAGCATGGTGCCCACCGCGAAGGGCAGCGAGAACTGGGCTTCCTGCGCCGTCTTGGGCCGGTCGTGGACGAGACTGATGACGACGACCGGCGGAACCTCGCAAATGACCTTGCGCACGTCTTCGCCTCGAATATTGTTATCCTGGAGCAGGCGCTGCGTCAATTCCACCGCGGCATGGGCCGCCGAGCAGATCGGGTAGCGCTTGAAGAATATCCCGGGATCGACTAGGCGCCACACCCGGCCGAGATCATCGATGCCCCCGGGCTCGCTCCGATCGTCGTTGAGCAACTGGAGAAAGCTGTTGCGACCCTCGAGGACGTCGGAAGGACCGACCAGTCCCAGACTCGCCAACAGCGCGGCCTCGACGCCGATGGCGGCCGCCCGTCCGGCCAGATAGGGTTTGGCATCGGTACCGAAGGCGGCTTTCTGTCCGGAGGCCTGCGTTCCGGCCAGGGCCAGGGCCGAGACGGTATCCGCCGCCGACAGGCCCAAGCCCTTGGCCGCCGCGGCTGCGGCGCCGAAAGCCCCGCACGTCGCCGTGCTCCACCATCCCTTGAAATAGTGCTCCGTGGTGCACAGCAATGCGATGGCGTAGGTGACTTCGGAGCCGACGACGAAGGCTTCTAGGAGCCGCCGGCCGTCACCGCCGGCCTCTTCCGTCGCCGCCAGGGCGGCCGGCAGGGCGACGGTGGATCCATGCATAATCCCGGTATAGCTGGTGTCGTCGAAGTCGAGGGTGTGACCGGCGGTGCCGTTGACCAGGGCAGCGCCGACCGGCGACAAGCGCTCGCCGTGACCGAGAACCGTCGCCGCGCCGCTCGCATGGATCCGCCTGGCGTAATCGAGAACGTGCCGCGGCAACGAATGAGGAACCGCGGCCAGGGTCACGCCGAGCAGATCGATGATGCAGCGCTTCGCCACGTCAACGACCTCGCCGGGCACCGCGTCGAGGTCCAGCACGCTGCCCCAGGAGGAGATTCGCTCGGCCAAGGTCGGCGACATTACCCAGGTTCCTTGATTTGACAGCCGAACGCTTCCGCCGCCTCGGTCAACCACTGCCAGAAGCTGACGGCGAAATCTCGTGGGACGTAAACGTCGAAAACGGGTTCGTCCTGGCGGTCGAGCCGATGAACGAGGACCGCCATGTGATGAATAACGCTTTGTGCGAACGAACCCGCCGGAAAGGCTGCCTGGTCGAGGTCGATGGGCAGTCCGCGGTTCAGGAGCACCCGGTTCTGGGGACCGGCGACGCGCAAGACGGTGCGGCTGTGTCCGATGTCGGTGACTACGGCTTCGTCGCCGGGCGATGCCGAATCCAGGCCTGGCCAAGGCCCGGCCAGCCACAAGCGCTCGGGTCCGACACGAAAAATGGTGCTCTCACTGTGGGACACCGCTTTCAAGCCGTCATCGGGCATTGGAAAGTCCAACATCGTCTCCAGCCTCCGGCACAGCGAGGGGAAGCTTTGGGGCCATCCCGAGACCTGAACCAGGCCGCGGGCGCGGCGCTCGTGGACGCTCAGCGAAGGCGGACCGTCCTCGATCCCGATCCGGCCGACCCGGTATATGGCGGCGAGTGCCGAGCGCCGTTCAAGCATGCAGCCGTTCTCCCTCGGGATCGACGAAGTGCGGAGATCGGACGCGGACCGTGACAACCTCTCCCCGCAAGGGGAATACCGCGTCGATCACCTCTCCCTCTCTCGACATGCCGCCGGCGAGGAGGCCGATACCGATGTTCCCGCCGAGCGCCGGCGAGTAGGTCACCGAGGTGACGACCCCGATGCCGTGGCCCTGGTGCCGACCGGGCTGGCAAAGGATGGCGCCGGCCCTGAGCTTGGTGCCGCGGTCGGTGGTTTCGAGACCGACCAAGCGCGGGCGGTCGGCTTCCGTCAGTCCCTCGCGTTCCATCAACGCGCTGCCGAGGTAAGGCTTCTTCTCGCTGGCCATCCGTTCCAGGCCGAGGTCGGAAAGCGTCGTCCGGCCGTCGATCTCCGGACCGGCCACGTGTCCCTTCTCGATGCGCAAAGCGCCCAACGCTTCCGTCCCGTAGACCACCAGACCGAAATCCCGGCCCTGGTCGTGAACCGCCTGCCACAGCTCCTCTCCGTAGTCCGCCGGCGTATAGACTTCGTAAGCCAGTTCGCCGGAAAAACTGATCCGCAACAGGCGCACCGGAATGTTGCCAGCGTGACCGTGACGCACGCCCATGAAGGGGAACGCATCATTGTCGAAATCGAGGTCGGCGACCAGGCGTGCCAGGAGATCGCGGCTTCGCGGCCCGGCCACGGCGATACCCGCCCACTGGCCGGTCACCGAGGTCACCTGGACCTTCAGCTCGGGCCACGTCGTCTGCAACAAGAACTCGAGTTGCGTCATGACCACGCCGGCATTGGCGGTGGTGGTGGTCATGAAGTAATGGTCCTCAGAAACGTGCGACGTGGTTCCATCGTCGAGAACGATACCGTCGGCGCGCAGCATGACGCCGTATCTGGCTTTTCCGACGGGCAGGGATTTCCAGTTGTTGACGTAGACCCGGTCCAGGAAGTCGGCGGCATTCGGTCCCTGGACGTCGATCTTGCCGAGGCTCGAAACATCGACCATCCCGACGCCGTCGCGGACCTCGCCGGCTTCGCGAACATAGGCGGCGTCCAGCGACTCCCCGGCCTTCGGGTAATACCACGGCCGTTGCCACAGCCCGGCGTCGGTGAAGACGGCGCCGTTTTCTCGATGCCAGTCGTGCATCGGCGAGCGGCGGACGGGCATGAAGTGCTGCCCCGTCTCGACGCCGCCGAGGGCGCCGATTGAGACCGGGGTGTAGGGCGGCCTGTAGGTCGTCGTGCCGATGATCCGGAGCGGCTCATCGCGCAGTCCGGCGAGGATGGCCAGGGCGTTGAGATTGGACGTCTTGCCCTGGTCGGTGCCCATCCCCTGCGAGGTGTAACGCTTCAGGTGCTCGACCGCCTCGTAGCCCTCGAGGTGGGCCAAGGAGATGTCGTCGCTCATGACGTCGTTCTGAATATCGACGAATTTCTTCTGCGGCCTGGCGCCCAGAGGATCGGCGATGGCCCACACCGGAGCGATGCCGGCCAAGCTCCTTTCCGGTGGCAGGCCGGCGAGTCGGGCATCGTCGGCCGCCGCCCCGCCGACGATACTGTACCCCTCGGGGACGATCCCCGGGACCAGCATGGCGAGGGTTTCGTCGAACACCGGTTTCGCGCCGCGCTGAGCCAGGAGATGCAGGGTCGGCGTCCAGCCCCCCGATACCGCCACCAGGTCGCAGGGCAGTCGCGACGTCACCGCGCCGGCGCTCGGCGAGGCGGGGTCGAATGCGATGACATCGACGCTGTCGACGGCCCTCCGGCCGCTCGCTCCGGCGACGGCATGGCCGAGGAGCAGGGAGATACCGGCGTCCCGGGCCTGTCGTTCGAGGTGGCCGGGAATTTGGCGCCTGACGTCGACGATCGAGACACCGGCGCCCGCCGCCGCCAGCTCAATGGCCGCGTCATATGCACTGTCGTTGTTGGTGAAGGCGACCACCTTGCGGCCCACCAGCGCCGCGTAGCGATTGAGGTAGCAGCGGGCGGCGGAGGCCAGCATGACGCCCGGCACATCGTTGTTGCCGAAAACGATGGGCCGCTCGATCATGCCGCTGGCCAGCACCGCCCGGCGCGCCCGCAAGACCCAATAGCGTTGGCGGGGCTGGTAGGGCGGGGGCTCGGCAAGGTGGTCGTTGACCTTCTCCGCCAGGCCGAAAACCAGGTTGTCGTAGGCGCCGAAAGCCGTCGTCCGCGTCATCACCCGGACGTTGGGAAGGGCCGCCAGTTCGTCGATGGCGGCGGCGAGCCAGGCGTCGCTTTCTCCTCCACGTGGCCTGGCCAGCAGCGATCCTCCCAGCACCGGTTCGTTGTCGACCAGGACCACCCGGGCGCCGTCGCGCCCGGCGGCGAGGGCGGCCGTCAGCCCCGACGGCCCGCCGCCGACGACCAGCACGTCACAGAACGCGTGCGCCTTCTCGTAGCGGTCGGGGTCCGGTTGGCTCGGCGGCTTGCCCATCCCGCCGATGCGCCGGATCACCCGCTCGTAGAACATCCAGGCCTTGCGGGTCGGCCCGAGGAAGGTCTTGTGATAGAAGCCGGCCGCGAAAACCGGCGGCAAGCGGTCGATGGCGCCGAGCATGTCGAGCCCCAGGGAAGGCCACCTGTTTTGGCTTTCCGCCACCAGGCCATCGAACAACTCGACGGTCGTCGCCGCGACGTTGGGCTCGTGGCGGTCGCCCTTGCGCAAGGTGACCAGCGCGTTGGGCTCTTCGATGCCCGCTGCGTAAACGCCCCGGGGCCGGTGATACTTGAAGCTGCGGCCGACCAGTCGGACGCCGTTGGCGAGCAGGGCCGAGGCCAGGGTATCACCGGACCAGCCGGCATAAGCGCGGCCGTCGAAAGTAAAGGATAGCGCTCGTGAGCGGTCGATGCGCCCGCCTTGCCCAAGGCGATCGGGTTGGTCCGTCATGTGCGGTTGCCCTGGCGGGCCGGGGCCACCGACCGAATGTGGTGAGTAACGGTGTCGCGTTCCACCCGCAGCCACTGCCGGCATCCGTACTGGTGATGCCAGTACTCACCGTGCGCGCCCCGGGGGTTTTCGCGAACGAACACGAACTCGGTCCAGCGCCCGACGTCCGAATTGGTGAGTTCGGGGAATTCCTCACTGGCGTCGCCGCCGTACGCGAACTCCACCTGATCGCGTTCGCCACAGTATGGGCAGGCAATTCTCAGCATGCCGGTTCTCTCAATGGGCGCCTGGGATCGGCCCCATGCCCTTTTCGTCGAGTTGATGGCCGCGGTGGAAGCGCTCCATGGTGAAGCGCGCGCTCAGGTCGTGCGCCCGATCGTTGGCGATGGTATGGGCGAAGCACCAGCCAGAGGCCGGCGTCGCCTTGAAACCGCCATAGCACCATCCGCCGTTGATGTAGAGGCCATCGACAGGGGTCTTGCAGATGATGGGGCTGCCGTCCATGGTCATATCCATGACGCCGCTCCATTGGCGGAGGATTCTGAGGCGGGATACGAGGGGCAGCAGCGATTTGACCGCTGCCATCGTTTCCTCGACGATCGGCAAGTCCCCGCGCTGCCCGTAAGAGTTGTAGCCGTCGAGGTCGCCGCCCATGACTAGCCCTCCGTGGTCGGATTGGGAGACGTAGAGATGGGCAGCGCCGAAGGCGACGACGACGTCGAGGACCGGCTTGACCGCTTCGGTCACGAAGGCCTGCAGAAGGTGGGTCTCGATGGGAAGCCGGAGCCCGGCCATGGCGGTCAGTTCACTGGTGTGTCCGGCGACGGCCAGTCCGACCTTCCCGGCCCGGATCGGGCCCCGGGTGGTCTCGACGCCGACAATGCGGCCTCGATCGCGGATCAACCCAGTGACCTCGCATCGCTGGATGATATCGACACCGTAGCGATCCGCTGCCCGCGCGTAGCCCCAGGCGACGGCGTCGTGGCGCGCGGTGCCGGCGCGTTGCTGCCACAGCGCCCCGTGGATGGGAAAGCGGGCCCGATCCGAGAAGTCGAGGATGGGGACCATGTGCCGCACCTCGTGCCGGGAAAGCAATTCCGCGTCAATGCCGTTCAGCCGCATGATGTTTCCCCGGCGCGCCGCTGCGTCCATCTGCGCCTTGGAATGGCACAGGTTGAGCTGGCCGCGCTGGGAGAACATGACGTTGAAGTTCAGGTCGCGGCTCAATCCCTCCCACAGCTTCATCGACCACTCGTAGAAGCGGGTGTTGCCGTCGATCATGTAGTTCGATCGAACGATGGTCGTGTTGCGGCCTGTGTTGCCGCCCCCGATGTACCCTTTCTCGAGGACCGCGACCTTTGAGACACCGTGCTCCTTGGCTAGGTAGTAGGCGCTAGCCAAGCCGTGTCCGCCGCCGCCGACGATGACCACGTCGTATTCCGCCCGCGGTTCCGCATCCCGCCAGGCGCGGGGCCAGCCTCGGTTGCCGGCGAGGGCGTTCCGGATCAAGCTGAGCGCCGAGTAACGGGTCATCAGCAAGCCTCGATCAAGGCACCTGCGCGGCGCGACGGGCGGTATCCGGTCAGGCCTCGGTCGGCATCAGTTCGTCGTAGCTGGGGCGGCTGTAATAGCGGACGTAGAAGTCGTTGCGGATGTCGCGAAGCGTCGGCACGGCGATGCGTGCCTTGTCGACCTCGGCTAGGTCGAGAACCGCCGAGATCACGGCGTCCTCTTCCTTGTTGCCGTGGGCGATGACCTCGCCCTGGGGGCTGACGATCATCGAGCCGCCAAAATAGTCCTTCTCCCATTCCTTGCCGACGCGGTTCGAATAAACCGTGTACATGCCGGTATCGACGGACCGTGCCCGGTTGATCAACTCCCAGTGGACGCCGCCGGCGTATCCCGGCGCCGCCGTCGGACAGAACATGACCTCGGCGCCAAGCATGGCGAGGATACGCGAGGTCTCGGGATAGCGCCGATCATGGCAGATGATGGTTCCCACCTTGGCGGCCGGCGGGAAAGCAGTCTCCCACACCTCGAACTTCTGGCCGCTGCGGAAATAAAGTTTCTCCAGCACCACGACCCCGGCGACGTGGGTCTTGCGATAGTTGCCGACCACCGTGCCGTCGGGCCCCACCGTAACGGCCGAGTTGTAGTAGATGCCGGGAGCCTTGCACTCGAACATGGGAAAGATGACGTAGTTGCCGTATTTTTTGGTCAGCTTACCGACCGCGTCGGTGGACGGTCCGGGGATCGGCTCCGCCTCCGCGAACAAGGCCGTGTCCTTGACGTAGAAGCTTTCATAGTCCGAGGTGCAAAGCTCGGGCGGCAGGATGATCTGGCAGCCTTCCTCCGACGCCTTCTCGATGAGGGAAAGGATCTTTTCCAGTTTTTCTTCCTTCTTGGAACCCGGTAGGCTTTTCATCTGTAAGGCCGCGACCTTGATTTCCCGCTTTTCCATCTTATTGCTCCTTATTCTGAATGGGATATCAGTTTCCTGGGCAGGAACTTCCCCTGGCCCGGTGTTGCCTTGAGCTCACCGTCCTCCAGGAGCACCTTTCCCCGTTGCATGACCAGGACCGGAGCCCCCAGGCATTCCCGCCCCTCGTACATGGTGTAGTCGATCTTGACGTGCTGGTTGACGGCCTCGACCCGGTGCCTGACGGACGGATCGAAGATCACCAGATCGGCGTCCGAGCCTTTCTCGAGGACGCCTTTTTGCGGATAAAGGCCGAAGATCCGGGCCGGGTTCTCGGTCGTCACCTGGACCAGGCGCGGCAGGGTGACGCGGCCGTGGTTGATCCCCTCGTCGTAGGTGACCGTGAACATGGTCTCCTGGCCCGGGAAACCGAAGGGCGCCTGGAAGACCTTCTCGAACAGGGGCTCCTTCTTTTCCATCATGGGGCCGCCGGAATCCGAGGCCACCACATCGATCGTCCCCTCGTCCACGCCCTGCCACAGGGCCTCGATGTCATCCTGCTGCCTGAGCGGAGGTCCCACCTTGGCGAGGGAGCCGCGGCGCGTCATCTCGGCGTCGGTCAGGGTCAGGAAATGGGTGCAGGTCTCGGCAAAGAGGGGTGACGGCGCGCCCCACTGCCTGAACAGCTGCACCACCTCCAACGACTCCTTGCAGGTCAGGTGGGGCAGATACATGGGGCAGCCGACGGCCGAAGCTAGGGTGAGGGCGCGGAACACGGCCTCGGCCTCGGCGATGTTGGGGTGGGAGGGGAGGTAGAATTCCGGCGTCTCCTTCCCCTCGGCGATGAACTTGTCTTCCAGGTAATCGACCAAGGGTCCGTTCTCGGCATGGACCGCGAACAGGGCACCGTGCTCGGTGACCAGTTCCATCACCCGCAGCAGTTCCTCGTCGCTCAGCAGCATGCCGCGCCGGGCATAGGTCATGAAGCCCTTGAACGAGGTGATCCCGGCGTCGATGAGCTTGGGCATGGTCTCGGCGATGGTCTCGATGTTCTCGCCGACCAGGCTGCAATGGTAGCCGAAATCGATGACCGAACTGGTTTCCCCCTCCTCGATGAAAGTGTCGATGGCCCCCACCAGACCGCCTTCCATGCCCCACGCCCTGACCGCTCCCACATAGGGGACGAGGGTGGTGATACCGCCCCACACGGCGGCCTGCGAAAGGGTGTCGATGCGGTCGGCATAGACCGGATGAAGGTGCGCATCGATGATGCCGGGAAGGACCAAACGGCCGCCGGCATCGATGGTCTTTTTGGCTTGGCGGCCGCTGCCCGCCGGTTCCATGCCATCGACCAGGCCGTCGCTGATGTAGACGTCGGCCTGTTTCATTTCCCGGCTGTTGACGACAACCCCGCCGGTTACCGCGATATCGGCAACGGTGTTGCTCATTTTCTCCTCCGTCCCCAATGGGGTGCGTCGTTCCTCGGATGGGCTCTAAGCCCCTTTTTCGACCACCGACAGCACGGCCCGGACGATACTGGCGTAGCCCGTGCACCGGCACAGGCATCCGCGCAGGTATTCCCGAACTTCTTCCTCTGTCGGCTGCGGAATCTCGTCGAGCAGCGAGCGGCTGGTCATGATCATTCCCGGGGTGCAGAAACCGCACTGCACGGCGGCGTGATCGAGAAATGCCTCCTGAACCGGATCGAGCCTGCCGCCCCCGGCCAAGCCCTCGATGGTCACCACCTGGCACCCGTCGGCGGCCACCGCCAGCGTCAGGCAGGACAGAACGGGTTTGCCGTCCACTTGAACCGTGCACGTCCCGCACTCGCCGATGCCGCAGCCGTACTTGGTGCCCTTCAGCAGTTCGTGGTCGCGGATCACGTTCAGGAGCAGGTCGTTGGGACAGACCATGACCTCTCGTGGCTCGCCATTGAGCGTGAAGCTGATGGTTCTCGGTTTCATTGAGGTTCCCCTCCGCCGGCCCGCCGCCAGGCGGTTCTCAAGGCATCGCGCACGATAACGCCGGATGCGTGTCTGCGGTATTCCGCCGTGGCGCGGACATCGGTGATCGAGGCGATCTCCTCCTCCACCAGTTGCATCGCCTCGGCGAGGGCCGCCGAATCGAAGACGCGGCCGGCCAGCGCCGCCTCGGCGCGGCGTGTCCGCATGGGGACCGGGGCGACGGCGCCCAGAGCGATCGCCACCTGGGCCACCTGCCGCCCATCCCGCGTCAGGGCGACCGCCGCGTTGACCTTGGCGATATCGGCCTCGACGCGGGCGATCTTGAGGAAAGCGCTGGCCATTCCCGGGGCCGGTACGGCGAGGCGCACGGCGCGCAGGATCTCGCCTTTGCCGAGCGCCGTCTCGCCGGGGCCGGTGAAGAACTCTTTCAGGGGAAGCCGGCGCTCGCCCTGGCGCGAAACTACAATAGCGCTGGCGTCGAAGACCAGGAGCGGCGGCGTCGTATCGGCGGCCGGCGAGGCGTTGCAAAGATTGCCGCCGACCGTTCCCATGACGGAAATGGTGGTGGTGCTGAAGGATCGGCAGGCCTCGACCAGGGCGGCGTAGCCGCGGCGCGCCGTCTCGCAGGCGGCAAGGTTGCGAATGGCCGTGGTGGCGCCGATGACGAGGCCATCGTCATCGGCGATGCCGCCCAGTTCCTCGACCCGGTCCAGGCTGATCAGGCAGGCCGGGGCCGTCCGCTCCAGCTTCATCTGCACGAGAATGTCCGTGCCCCCGGCGATCAGGCGCGCCGTGGCGCCGTGTTCCTCGAGGAGCGAGAACACCTGGTCCAGGGTCTCCGGCCGTTCGTATTCGAACTCGGGCACCAGGATATGGGTATTGGTGGGTTGGTACATTGACCGGCGCCTCACTTGACTATGGTTGTTCTGGCGGTCATGCCGCGTCCTCCCGGGCAAGGGCGGCAAGAACCTTCTCCGGCGTCACCGGCAACTGGTAGAAGCGGACGCCGAGCGCGTTGTAGAGGGCGTTGGCATAGGCCCCGGCGCAGGGATTGGAGGACGCCTCGCCCAGGCCCTTGGCCCCGAAGGGTCCGCTGGGTTCGTAGGTATCGGAGAAGAAGGTGTGGATGTCCTCCAGGGGCGGCATCTCGCCCATTGCCGGCGTCTTGCCGTCAACCCAGAAGCCCCGGTTCAGGAGTTCCCCGGTTTCGGGGTCCCACTGGGCTTCCTCGATGAGGGCGTAGCCCGATCCCTTCGACAGCCCGCCGATGAGCTGGCCCGCCGCCAGGTCGGGATTGACCACCGTGCCGCAGTCGCTTCCCAGAGCGGCGCGGCAGGTCTTCACGTTGCCGGTGTCGGTATCGACCTCTACCTCCACGTAGTAGATCACGTAGGCCGGTGGGCAGTTGACCTGGCGCACGCTTTCGACGGCCGAGATGGTGCCCCAACTGTTGAGCTGGCACAGCTTCGCCAATTCGCCGACGGTGATCCGCCTCTCGGGCAGGTTGGGGCAATAGATGACCCCCTGGCCCAGTTGGGGTTCCGGCTCGACGACCAGCGAATCGGACAGCACGTCGAGGACCCGGCCGGCGTAATCCAGGAGGATGCCCTTGGCCGTGCGCGCCGCCTTGTGAGCCGCTGCACCCCCGGCGTAGACGCCCCGCGTGGCGTGGGTGGTGACGTCGTAGATGGACGTCCGCGTATCGACCGGGGACATGCCGACCATGTCGATGGGCACTCCCAGTTCCTCGGCCACGATCTTGGCGATGGCCTCCAGGGTTCCGCCGCCGTGATCAGCCAGGGATTGGGCGACGTCGACGGAACCGTCCTCGTTGATCTTCACGATGGCCCCCGAATAGTCGATCATCTCGGCCCCGGTGGCCTTGGGGTGGCCGACGCCGCTGGTGTGGAAGCCGCGCGCCATCCCGATGCCCCGCCGGTAGCGTCCGGTCTGGGACCCCGGTGCATGGCGGTCCTTCCAGCCGATTCTCTCGGCGCCGATACGCAGCAGTTCGGACACCCCGTCGCTGCGGATGATGGACTTGACCGCCGGCCCTTGGCCCCAGAAGGTCCCTCCCAGCCCGATATAATGGCGCAGCTTATATTCGACCGGATCGACGCCCAGCTCGTGGGCGATCTCGTCCATCAGGCTTTCGACCGCGAAGGTAACCTGGGGCGCCCCGAATCCCTGCATGGCGCAGGTCGGCGTCTTGTTGGTGTAGATTGCAATGCCTTCGTATTTCATGTGCGGCAGCCGGTAAAGCGACGCCCAGAAACCGGCCAGCCCGCCCAGGAAGGGGAAGGCCTGGATGTTGTGGGCACCGATTTCGACGACGGCGTGCATGTGCCCGGCGACCGGCGTGCCGTCCTTCTTCAAGCCCAGCTTCAGGCGGATGTTGGTCGGATAACGGACATGGTCGTGGATGTCCTCCTCCCGGGTGGTGACTAGCTTCACCGGATGGCGGGACTTGAGCGCCAACCCGACGCAGATGGGGATCACCGAGTTCATCTGGATGCTTGAGCCGAAGGAGCCGCCCATGGCTATCTTCTTGACGTTTATCTTGTGGAGGGGGATTTCAAAGATCTCCCCCAGCAACTGGCGGGTGTTGTGAATGGACTGGGTGCAGGGCCAGACGGTGATCCCGCCGTCCGGCTCGGGCCGGCAAGTCACCGCCTTGGTCTCCATCTGGGCGTGGTAGACGGGTTGGGTTGAGTATTCACGCTCGATGATGAACTCGGATTCGGCGAAGCCGGCCTCGATGTCTCCCACCTCGACGTTGCGCCTGACGGCGACGTTGTTCTCGATGGGGATCTCGGCGTCCTCGAGCCGCACGGTGTCGTGGATGGGATCGGCGCCGGGCCGCATGGCGTCCTCGACGCTGGTGATGATCTGCAGTGGCTCATACTTGACCTTCAACGCCCGCACCGCCTTTTCGGCCAGGGCCTCGCTGGGCGCGGCCACGGCGGCGAAGGCCTCGCCGACGTGCCGCGCCTTGTCGGCCAGGACCTGGCGGTCCCGATAGAGGAAGGGGGGCGTGCTGACGATGCGTTCGTTGTACTTGAGCTTGGGGACGTCGGCGTAGGTCAGGCAGACCGCGCCCATGGCCTCGGCCTCGGCGGTGTCCACGGACAGGATCCTGGCGTGGGCGTGGGGGCTGCGGATGACCCGCCCATACCACATGCGAGGGAGGTCGATATCGTGAGAGAACTGCTCGGCTCCCGTGACCTTGGCCAGGCCGTCCTTGCGCCGGACCACCCTGCCGACGGCGTGGTGTTCATGCGAAGATGTTTTTTCTCCCATACCGGGTTCTCCACTCATGGTTGGCTCAATCGCCGCCGAAAATGGTTTGCGGCAGGAAGGTGATCAATTCGGGGAAGGCGATGACCACGAAAATGACCAAGACGAGCATCAGGAAGAAAGGTGCCGCGCCCTTGATCAAGTCGATGAAGGGATACTCGGGCCGAAGCCCCTGCAATATGAAAAGATTCATGCCCACCGGAGGCGTCAGCAGTCCGCCCTCGATGAGCATGGTCAGGAGGACGCCGTACCAGATGGGGTCGTAGCCCAGAGCCATGACGATGGGGAAGGTCAGGGGAAGGGTCATGACCATGGCCGCCAGGGCATCCATAAGCATGCCCAGGACTAGGTACAGAACGACCACGAGCATAAGTACGGCGAAGGGGGAAAGCCCCTGGGACAGCACCATATGGGCCAACTTGGCGGTAATCTGCTGGTAGGTCAGGTAGATGCCCATGAGCTTGGCGCCCCAGAAGATGCACAGAACCATGGTGCTGGTCTTGACGCTGCCGATCAGGGCCCGCTTCATGACGTCGCGGGTAAGCAGCCGGTAACCACCAGCGATCATCAAGGTGAGGGCGCAGCCGATGGCCGCCGCCTCGGTGGGCGTGGCGATACCCATGTAAATGGATCCCATGACCCCGATAAAGAGCGCCACCACCGGCCAGGCGCCGACCGTGGCGCGCAGGCACTTGGACCAGGGAAGCTTTTCCACTTCGACGCCGCCTGTGACCAGATGGGGCTGGATCTGGATTCTGAGCGCAATGTAGCCCATGTAGGTAAAGGTCAGGATGATGCCGGGGATGATCCCGCCGGCGAACAATTGCCCGACGGACTGGTCCGTCATCGCCCCGTAGATGATGAGGCTGATGCTCGGCGGGATGAGGATGCCCAGGGTGCCCCCGGCGGCCACCGAACCGGTGGCGATGCCCCTCTGGTAACCACGCTTTTCCATCTCCGGAATGGCCACGGTGCCGATGGTCGCGCAACTCGCTAGGCTGGAGCCCGAGCAGGCGGCGAAGGCGGCGCCGACAACAATGTTGGAATGCAGGAGCCCGCCCGGCAGAAGCCGGTCCAAGAGCGGGTATATTCCGGCGTAGATGCGGGCGCTCAGCCCGGCCTCGAACAAGAGATAGCCCATGAAGATGAACAGCGGGATGGCGCACAGGACGAAACTGGTCAGCCCGTCCCAGGTGATCTGCCCCAGGGCCAGCGCCAGACGGGGATCGGCGAAATAGAGCGAGCCGGTGGCGACCGCGCCTAGGGCGAAGGCGATGGGCACGCCGGCGAAGATGAGCGCCACCAAAATAGCGACATAGACGCTGACGGTTATCAGGAGTTCCATCCGAGCTGCCTCAGTCTACTAATTGGGGGCGATAGCGTCGGTACAATCGCCACCCCTTGCGTCCGATCTCGATCGCCAACTGGAGGATGAACAGGGCGATCCCAACGGTGGCGAACATCTGGGGCGGACCGATGGGCGACGGCGTCGGATAGTAGGAAACACTGTTCCACCTGATGCTCCGCAGAGCCACGTCCAGCATGTGGTTGAAGACGATCGCCAAATAGATAAATCCAAGGATATATCCGGCCAGGATGAGCCATTCCCGCGCGCCTTCGGACAGGCGGTGCAGGAATAGATCGGCCCTCACGTGACCCTCGTGGTGGAGGGTATAGGCGGCGCCCCAGAAAACGATGATCGGGATTAGGTACTCGGAATACTCAAGGACATAGGGCAATGAATAGTTGAAAAATTTAGTCGATATGATCTCCGCGATTATGAGAGCGACCATCAGGAAAATCCCCGTGGCGCTGACCACTAAGCTCAGCTTGGGGACCAGTTCCAGCGCTTTCCGCCAGATGGCGGACACTATCTTGGCATCGAACGGCATGATGAGCCTTTCCAGGAAGCCTTGCCGGAGACCGTCGGACTTTGCCGCCGGGCTTTCGGCCCTCGATCCTCGTCTTCACCCGGTCGGGGAGGCCATACGGCTCGCGTATGGCCTCCCCCGGGTTGTGCTTGTCTACTTGAGCGCGGCCATGATCCTTTTCATCAGGGCAGCCGCTTCGGGGGTGGTTTCATCCATCCATTTATTCCAGCATTTTTGGGCCAAGTCCCGTCCCTTTTTCAGTTCCGCGGGAGAGACGTCGACCTTGGTGACCCCCAACTTGACGAGCTTTTTCAGGCTCTGGGGCCAAGCGTTCCAGTAGTCCATGCTCGTGGTGTTGAAGTACTTGTCGCCTTCCTCGGTCAGGATCTTCTTAAGATCGGCCGGAAGTTTGTTCCACGCATCCTTGTTCACCACCGTGACGAAGAATGGCATGTTGGGCTTCCAGCCGGTGCTGACGAACTTCATGACCTCGTGGAACTTCAAGTCGAGGGCCGCCTTGAACATGCCCGAGTTACCCTCCACCTGTCCGGTGGACAGGGCGGTGTAGGCCTCATGGAAGGGGATGACCATGGGCGTGGCGCCCATCTGTTCGAACCAGCAGGCCAGTTGCTTGTGCCAGGCCCGGAACTTGCGCCCTTTCCAGTCGGCGACCGTCGGCATCGGGGCCTTGGAGAACATGTAGTCGAACTCGGGGATGAGGGTCCCCAGGAGCTTGACGTTGAAAGTATCGAGGGCCGCCCGATCGAGCTCGGGTAAGGCTATTTCCCAGGCCTTCACGGCATCTTCCCGCGTCCTGAACAGCAGGACATGAGAAAGGGTTTCCCATTCCGGGGCCTCGATCATGGCGGCGCTCATGGTGGTGCCCATCTCGAGAAGTCCGTCGCGCACAACGCGATGATGGAAGTAGGCGGGGTACCCCAGCATTCCGCCCGGGAAGACGTCGATCAGCAGTCTGCCCTTGGTGCGTTCGTAGACGGCTTTGGCGAACATCGTGGCATGTCTGCCTGCCAGCGAGGTCATGGATGGGAAGTAGATGGCGTAACGCCAACGGAAGACCTGATCCGAGCTCTGGGCGGATGCGGGCGTGGACGGCAGTACGGACAACATGCCGATCACGGCGATGGCCGCCGCCGCGGCGAACATTTTTACTAATTTACTCATTTTTGTTCCTCCTTCGTTAAACTGCGAAAACCGTTTAATTCTTGATAGTTGTGTTTCGATTGTTTTGGGTCTTTTGTGCGGAATCATGAAACCTCCTTTCCTCGCCTTGCGATTGGTCCTTTGGCGCACCGTTCGGTCGCACCGGTTGTGGCCGCCATCCCTGCGGGGACCGGCGGTTTTACGGAATCCATCCCTTCCTCGTCGTCGAGGCGGCGCCCGATGGCCAGGGAAATTTCGCGCGCGCCTGCAGTGACCAGCCGCGTCAATTTCTCGCAATGTTCGGACGCCATCCGGTTTGTCGGAACCGAGATGCCGAGGGCGGCGACGGCGAGGTTGGTATGGTCCCTGATGGGGGCCGCAATCCCAGATACGTCGTCCCGAAACTCGCCGTGGTTTTCCGCGTGGCCGAGGCGGCGGACATTGTCGAGGGCGACCTGCATCTCCGGCCACCGGGTGATGGTGGTTTTGGTGTGCCGGTGGAGGTTCCCGCGCAGGATGCGCTCCGCCTCGGTGCGGGGCCGGAAAGCCAGGATGGCCTTGCCGTTGGCCACGCAATGGGGGGGCAGGTGGGCGCTCAATTGGATATTCGGGCGCGTCCCCTTGTTCGAATCCAGCTTGTCCAGGAAAACCATGTAGCCTTCGTCGGAGAGGACCGTGAGGTGGACCGTCTCCGAGGTCGCGGCGTGCAGCCGTGCCATCACCGGCTGGGCGAGGTCGCGTATGTCCAGTTTGGCCGCCGCCATGTGGCCCAGTTTGATGAGTCGCAAGCCGAGGCGGTATTTTGCGGTATCCGGATCGCGAAGCACGTAGTTCCGTTGGACAAGGGTGGTGACGAACCGGGAGACGGACCCCTTGGACAGTCCGAGCCGGCGACTGAGATCGGTAATCCCCAGCGGCCGGCCGGCGGTGGAGAGCTCTTCCAGGATACCGAGGCCACGATCGAGAGATTGCACCGTAGACCTTCGACTGCTGTTCGCCATAGCGAAACACCATAACGCAATTGCGTACAACCTATTATCGTGTCCATTGCCGTGAGTCAAGCTGAACGGGATTCGGAAAGGCGCCCCGGCATGGCCATTGTTGATGTCGGTTTTCGGCCCCGTTGTCGAGCCAGCGGCCCCATTCCCGACGCCTTGCGATGCCGGCACTTCGCCGCAAACCCCTTGAACGCACATCGGATCGCCCGTAAGAGACCCGTACGTGACAGTGCCCGCCGCCCCCGATGCGCGGCGCCATTTCGCCAACGGCAACGGGAGGACCAGCCATGGCCGATAATCGACCCACCATCGCCATCCTCGGCGGCACGGGCGCCGTCGGTGCCGGCCTCGCCTGGCGGTGGGCCAGGGCGGGATACCCGGTGATCATCGGCTCGCGGGCCGCCGAAAAGGCCGAACACGCGGTGCGCGAGGTTGCAGAGCGGGCACCGGGCGCGGCGCTGTCCGGGTTTGAGAACCTGGCCGCCGCCGCGGCCGCCGACATCGTCGTCCTCACCGTCCCCTATGCCAACCACGGCGCCATGCTGGAGGCGCTCAAGGACACCGTTCAGGGAAAGATATTCGTCGACGTGACCGTGCCCCTGGCGCCGCCCAAGGTGAACCGGGTGCAACTGCCCGACGGCGGCTCGGTGGCCAAGGCGGCACAGGAATATCTGGGGTCCGGCGTCAAGGTGGTCTCCGCCCTGCACAACGTGGCCGCCGCCCATCTCAGCGACGACCACGGGGCGCCCGACTGCGACGTGCTAGTGTGCGGCGACGACGCGGACGCCCGCCAGCAGGTTGTCGAATTGATCGAGGCGGCGGGCCTCAAGGGCTGGCACGCCGGTCCTATCGACAACTCAGTGGTGGCCGAGGCGTTGACTTCGGTGCTCATCTTCATGAACCGCCGCTACAAAATCGACGGCGCCGGCATCCGTATCACGGGCGATCCCGAGGAGTAGCATGATCACCTGCCGGGATTGGGCGGCGTGATTGGCAAGCGGCTACAGCTCGTCGCTTTGCCCGGGTTGCCCCTGGTCGAGGCGGGGGCCGACCTCGCCGCCCTGATCTCGGCGGCCGGCGCGGCGGCGGGCGAGGCGTTGGCCGACGGCGACGTCGTTGTCGTTGCCCAGAAGATCGTCTCCAAGGCGGAGGGCTGCGCCGTGGACCTCGCCACGGTAGAGCCCTCGGTGAGGGCCCGCGAGTTGGCCCGCCAGGTCGACAAGGATCCCCGGCTGGTCGAGCTCATTCTCGCCGAATCTTCTGAGGTCTTGCGTCATCGTGCCGGTGTCCTGGTGGTGGTTCATCGGCTCGGCCTGGTTCTCGCCAACGCCGGCATCGACGGCTCCAACGTGGATCGCCAAGGTGGCGCCGAGCGGGTGCTCCTGCTGCCCGAGGATCCGGACGGCACGGCGGCCCGCCTGCGCGCCGCCTTTGCCAAGCGTCCCGGCGCCGACGTCGCCGTCATCATCAGCGACAGTGTCGGGCGCGCCTGGCGTCAGGGGACGGTGGGAGTGGCGCTGGGAGCGGCGGGCCTGCCGGCGCTGCTCGATCTGCGTGGACAGCGCGATTTGTTCGGACAGCCCTTGCGGGTCTCCGAGGTCGGCCTCGCCGACGAGATCGCCGCTGCCGCCTCGCTCCTGCAGGGCCAGGGCAACGAGGGCGCTCCGGTGGTCGTAGTACGCGGCCTCGATTGGCAAGGGGCGGGGCAGGGCACGGCCGCTGACCTCATCCGCCCCAAGGCAATGGACCTGTTCCGGTGAAAGCGTCAGATGTGCGCTGCGTCGCCCTTTCCGGCGGCATCGGCGGCGCCAAGCTGGCCGTCGGTTTGTCCAAGGTGCTGGTGCCGGGCGAGCTTCTCGTCGTCGCCAACACCGGCGACGATTTCGAGCACCTGGGCCTTAACGTTTGTCCCGACATCGACACCCTGACCTACACCCTGGCCGAGATCAACGACCCGCAAACCGGCTGGGGGCGGGCCGGGGAGACGTGGAATTTCATGGCCGCGCTGGAGGCGATTGGCGGCGAGACATGGTTCCGCCTCGGCGATGGCGACCTCGCGCTGCACGTCGAGCGCACGCGCCGCTTGGCCTCCGGAGAAAGCTTGGAGGCCATCACCGCCGACGTGGCGCGGCAACTCGGCGTCGAGCACCGCATCGTGCCGATGAGCGACGATCGCGTGCGCACCATCGTCGAGACCGCGGACGGCGACCTTGCATTCCAGGAATACTTTGTTCACCAGGGGTGCGGGCCCCGGGTCTCGGGCTTTCGTTTCGACGGGGCGGCGGCGGCGCGCCCCAGACCGGTGCTCCTCGACGCCCTCGCCGGGCCGGCTTTGGAGGCGGTGGTCATCTGTCCCTCCAACCCGTTTATCAGCATCGATCCTATCGTGGCGCTGCCGGCCCTCCGCGAGGCGTTGCTCGCCTGCCATGCGCCGGTGGTCGCTGTGTCGCCCATTGTCGGCGGCGCCGCGCTCAAGGGGCCGACGGCGAAGATCATGGGCGAACTCGGGCTGCCGGTGACGGCGGCGGCGGTGGCCGGCCACTACGGTGTGTTGCTCGACGGTTTCCTGGTCGATGCCACGGATGTAACCGATGCGTCGAGCGAGCCTGCAATCGAGGTGGCGCCGGCCGATGTGGTGATGGACAGCCTCGAGGACCGGGTGAGGCTGGCCGGTGAAGCACTGGATTTCGCGCGCCGCCTCGTCCGCTAAACCGCCCCTGTCAAGCGGCGGGGACAGTTGATATAATCGCCGCCCCTCGGCCCCACAAAGACAAAGAAAAAGGACCAAAAAAAATATGTGGGCGGTGATTCCCGTCAAGGATCTGGCCAATGCCAAGCAGCGTCTGGCCGAAGCTTTGGACCAATCCGAGCGGCGGCGGCTTTTCCGTTGCATGTTCGAGGATGTGCTCGCCACCGTGTCGCGGGCGCGCCGGCTGGCCGGCGTCATGGTGGTGACGCGCGACGCCACGGCGACTCAGATAGCCCGAGAGCGCGGCGCCCGGGTGCTGCGCGAAGACCAAAACCGGGGCCAGAGCGCCGCCGTCGGCCACGCCGCGGCCATGCTGGCGGGCGAAGGGGTAGCGGGTATGCTCACCCTGCCCGGCGACGTGCCCCTGGTGACGGAAGAGGAGATCGCGGTGGTCCTCGATGCCCATGGTGGGGCCCACGGCGCGGCACCGGCACTCTCCATCGTGCCGGCGCGCGACGGCCGCGGCTCCAACTGCATGGCGCTGACGCCGGCCGGTGTCATTCCCTTCCATTTCGGCGACGACAGCTTCCTGGTGCATCTTGAAGAGGCGCGCCGGTGCGGCATCGAGGTGCGCATCCTGGAGTTGCCCGGCCTTGGCCTCGACATCGACACTCCAGCCGATTTGCGCGAGCTTTTGCGCCGCCCTGGGGCGGGCGCCGTCCACGCCTATCTCGAGACGAGCGACATCGCGGCGCGCCTGGAATCCTATGAAACATTTGTGGCGCCTTCGCTGGCCGTCGAAGTTTCCGCTTGAGGCCGCTTGGCATGGCCAATAGCAGCGCGTTGCTGGCATCCACCGCCGCAGGTTGTTGGCCCCATCAGCTCGATCGAGATGAAGCGGCCAGTCTTTCCACGGAAACCGACACGGCGGCCTTGATGACGACGGCGGCGGCCCTGCGCGACGCCGGGCACGGCGATGTCGTTACCTATTCGCGCAAGGTGTTCATCCCTCTGACGCGGCTGTGCCGCGACGTCTGCCACTACTGCACTTTCGCGGCGCCGCCCAGGCGCGGCGAGGCCGCCTACATGACGCCGGACGAGGTGCTGGCCGTGGCACGGGCCGGCTCGGCGCAAGGTTGCAAGGAGGCGCTGTTCACCCTCGGTGATAAGCCGGAGCTGCGCTACCGCGCGGCGCGGGACGAACTCGTCGCCCTCGGGCACGGGACGACGATTTCCTACCTCGCCCAGATGATGCGCCTAGTTTTCGAGGAGACCGGCCTTTTGCCCCACCCCAACCCCGGCGTCATGAGCGCTGGCGACATCGCGGCGCTGAGAAGGGGCTCGATTTCCCAGGGCCTGATGCTGGAAAGCACGGCGCCCGGGCTGTCGCGAAAGGGTGGGGCGCACCACGGCTCGCCCGACAAGGACCCGGCTCGGCGCCTGGAAACCGTACGTCTTGCCGGGGCGGCGGGGGTGCCCTTCACCTCGGGTATCCTCATCGGCATCGGCGAGACCCGCCTAGAACGCATTGAGGCCCTGCTGGCCTTGCGCGACCTCGACGACCGCTACGGCCATATCCAGGAGATCATCGTCCAGAACTTCCGCGCCAAGCCGGGGACGCGCATGGCGCAAGCGCCGGAGCCGGCGCTCGACGAGCTTCTATGGACCATCGCCGTGGCGCGCCTCTTGTTCGGGGCTGAGGCCAACATCCAGGCGCCGCCCAACCTTAGCCCCGGCGCCCTGGGGCGGCTGGTGGATGCCGGCATCAACGACTGGGGCGGCGTCTCGCCGGTGACGCCGGACCACGTCAACCCGGAGGCTCCGTGGCCTCATCTCGACGGTCTGGCGCAACAAACGGCGGCGGCGGGCAAGGTATTGACTGAGCGCCTGACCCTCTATCCGGCCTATGCGCGTAACCCGGAGCGCTGGTTGGACGGGGCGTTGCGCGGTCGCGTCCTCCAAGCCACCGACGCCGAGGGGTACGCGCGGACCGGGGAATGGTGCGCTGGCGCCGATGTTCTCGTGCCGGAGATTTTATCGCCCGCCGTGCCGTCCTCCGGCAATATCGGCAACAATGCCATCTTGGAGCGCATCCTGGGGCGCGCGCTCGGCGGCGTCGAACTCGGGGAAGGGGAGATCGTCCGTCTCTTCCAGGCGCGCGGCGAGGCGTTTGCCGCCGTCATCGAAGCCGCCGACGGCTTGCGCGCCCAGGTCAAAGGTGACACCGTCACCTACGTGGTCAACCGCAACATCAACTACACCAACGTCTGCTACTTCAAGTGCCGGTTCTGCGCGTTCTCCAAGGGCCGGCCCGGCGACAACCTGCGCGGCCGTCCCTACGACCTCGGCATCGAAGAGATCGAGCGCCGGGGGCGCGAGGCATGGGCGCGCGGCGCCACCGAGCTGTGCCTGCAGGGCGGCATCCATCCCGATTACGACGGGGACACCTATGTCGATATCTGCCGGCGCCTCAAGCGGGCTTTGCCCGGCATGCACCTGCACGCCTTTTCGCCCCTCGAGGTGTGGCAGGGGGCGAAGACGCTGGGTGTGGTGCTGCCCGAGTTCCTGGCCCGTCTCGCCGACGCCGGCCTCGGCACCCTGCCAGGCACCGCCGCCGAAATCCTCGACGACGAGGTGCGCGCCGTCATCTGCCCCGACAAGCTGACCACCCGGCAGTGGGTGGAAGTGATGGAGACAGTGCACGGCACCGGATTCCGGACCACGGCGACCATCATGTTCGGCCATGTGGAAGGCCCCGAGCACTGGGCACGCCATCTGCTCCACGTGCGCCGTCTACAAGCGCGCACCGGCGGTTTCACGGAGTTCGTGCCGCTGCCCTTCGTGGCCATGGAGGCGCCGCTCTACCGCAAGGGTGGCGCCCGGCGCGGCCCCACCTTCCGCGAGGCGGTGCTCATGCACGCGGTGGCGCGCTTGGCGCTGCATCCCCTGATCCCCAACATCCAGGCGTCGTGGACGAAGTTGGGGCCGGACGGCGCTGCCGCCTGCTTGCTAGCCGGCGTCAACGATCTCGGCGGCACCCTAATGAACGAGAGCATCACCCGCGCCGCCGGCGCCGCCCACGGCCAGGAGATGGCGCCGAAGCGCATGGAGGCGTTGATCCGCGCCGCCGGGCGGGTCCCCATGCAGCGTACCACGGCTTACGCCGAGGCGTCGGCCGAGCGCGTCGCCGCTTCCCGGGACGCACCGCCGCTCACGCCGCCGGTCAACACGCCGCTGTCGGAAGACACTCGGCGCGCTAGCCGGCGTCCGGCCCGCGACCTCGTGCGGCCCGGGCTCGAGGTGGAGGCGGCGGGTCCGCCGGCTTACTTCGAGTAAGACTGGGGAATATGGAAACCGGTCCGGTTGTGGCGATAATCCGCCCTCTGGCGGGTGCTGGCGTTACCTCAATTCCTCGGGCAATTGCTCCTTGGCGAGGGTGACGGCCTGGCCGGCATCCTGGGCGTAGCCATCGGCGCCGATTTGATCGGCGAACATTTGGTTTACCGGCGCGCCGCCGACGATCACCTTCACATCGTCCCTTAGCCCGGCCGCCGCCAGGGCCTCGATGACCTCCTTCATTTGTGGCATCGTCGTCGTCAGCAGCGCCGACAAGGCCAGTACATCCGGCCTGTGTTCGCGCACTTGTTCGACGATGATGTCGGTGCTGACGTTGACGCCCATGTCAATGACCTCGAAACCGGTTCCCTTCATCATCGAGAGGACCATGTTCTTGCCGATATCGTGAAGGTCGCCCAGAACGGTGCCGATCAGGACACGGCCACCACGCTTGACGTTGCTTGTCGCCAGATAAGGTTCAAGCAGCTTCAAGCCGTTATTCATGGCCCGGGCCGAGAAGAGCACTTCGGGGATAAACACAGTGCCGTCGGTAAACCGCGTACCAATCACGTCCATGGCCGGTAGCATTCCCTTGTTGAGGATATCCTGGGCTGAATATTCCTGATCGAGGAGTTCCTGCGCATGAAAGAGAATTTCTTCCTCCTCACCTTCAAGGACATCATTGGAGATCTGTTCGAACGCTTCCTCGACACCCGTTTCGGTGATGGTTTCTTCCGTTGATTGGGGCGCTTCAGGTTCTTTCGCCGGCCCCATGGCGGCCTGACCGATGGAGCGGTCACCGCTGGCCTTAAGTGGTAGCCTGCCCTCCCTTTCAATGCGATCACCAATATATAAGAGTCGGTCGAAATCGGCGTCGGGGGGTGTCGTGTCGCCGATCGAGGCAATGAAATGGTGCCCTGGCGCAATGTTCTTAAAGAGATTATCCATGTAATCCTCGAGGTCTTCGCGCCTCGAGGATTTCTCCAGCAAGAGGGTCTCGGGAATTCCACCATGGATCGTCAAATGCCCTGGCCGGCACCATTGATCGTAGTAGTCCTCGATCTTGACTTTGGTCATGGGATAGGGGGTCACGGCGTCGGCGACATCCATACCGCTGTCGATAAGTAAATCCATCAAGCCTTCGTTTTCGCCATCGGGATGGCAAATCATGGCGACGCCATTCGGCTTGAGAATTTCGGCGGCTTTTCGCGCCCAGGGTTGAAAGTATTCGGCGTAAAGCGTCGAATAGGTGATCATGTCATCGACGTTGGCCATCCACAGAAGGCCATCCATTCGAACGCCTGAAAGAACGTCGAGGGCCTGATCGTAGACGCCCTCCATGGCTTCCAGAAGTTCCGCCAGTTGTTTGGGATAGTCGCGGAAATGGAGGTAAAACGCCGTGGCGTCCAAAAGGGTCTTTTGGATGAAATGCATGGGTGACCCACAAGCAATTCCCAGACTCTGGGCGACGGCGATGCCGTCGTCACCGACGGAATCCCGCCACGTCTCGAATCGCTCATAGGCCGGTTTGATGGTCAGGTTGCCGAAGATGTG
>PVBE010641583.1_pt1 | contig 42869 bp, 60 predicted proteins | sample 1631181 | NCBI WGS metagenome assembly PVBE01 (sample SAMN08397723, study PRJNA350692) | Marine metagenome, whole genome shotgun sequencing project. | isolation source: water | place: Pacific Ocean | collected 2012-04
ACAAGACCAGTACCAACGTTATTATCAGAGGGATTAAAACTACCCACATTCCTGGGATTTTCATAGTGATCTACTACCTTATTTGAATATGCCATTACATGTCCTTTATAGGAGTAAAACTCTCTCCACATCCGCATGATCTAAGACTAAATGGTCTTTGTATTACAAAGCCCTGCTCCACTAGATTATCATTAGAATATTCTATTTTCGCAGAACCTATTATTTGATTCAAATCTCGTTTTGATACCACAATATTAAAACCATAGTCTGTATTAAACACTTCATCCATAGAGGTGCGTTGCAAATCATCTTCAGTCTGTAAGTCCCATTTCCAACCTGAGCATCCTCCAGGTCTTGTACTCAACCGTAGATGCTCATGTTCTTGAATAACATCATTTACTGCTTCACTTGCTTTTTCTGAGATACTTATATTATACACTATTTTTCTATGTTGTCAAGTTATTGTACTTCTAGTGCCTTTAGCAATGCTTTTGCGACACCCGTTCTAGCCATATTTTTTTCAGTATCAATATACAATTGCAATAATTTCATAAGTTCATCTTTATTCTTACTTGAGAATTTTGATGCTTCACCTACTTGAGTTCCCCACATCGCAAAAACTACATCACAATTCTGTTTATATGTATAGGGGTTCTTGCCCGTCTTACTATCATACACATCTGTATTCCATATAAAAAAACATTCTCTGTAGTCTTTTGCGGTAAATACCTTTGCAAATGCTGAAGGAACCTGCAATTTACTCTTACCAATTACTTTAGGTCTATTGTTAAAATAGACTAACGTGAGCATTTCAAGCACACCATGCTCGACTGCCTTCTCTCGTTCTAATTTCTCTAACGATACAAACTTATATCTGTTTGCTCGTTTGGTCTGAGGAACAATGTTAGCCATACTATACGTTGCTTTCAATGTCTTCTGTGACCAATCGTGTGATGCATCAGATGCACCTAAATGCCCTCTATCATATCCTGTACGAGTATAATCTTTGGATGATGTTGCAACCTTCTTATCTAGTCGTTTATCAGTATAAAACGGAGGTCTAGGGTCAATATCTTTTAAATTGACTGTTTGGGCAGTTACTTCTGTATATACTGCAATAGGTGATTTCCTATCGAAATTATAACAAATAGTGAATGTATCAGTCAATATCTGGTCACAGACACCAGTAGTAAAATGCTTCTTAATGTCTGCATATTGTGATAAACTCACATCACCATGTGTCTGGCCGAATGCTATTGATCCGACCAGTAAAGATAATACAACTAATAAAATTCTCATGCCTTAAATGCTTCTTGTTGTTGTTTTGCTTGATCTGCGGCATTCTTACCAGAAATGAAGCCTGCAATGATACCAACAATACCAGTAACTGCCATACTTAGCAGATTGATAACATCTTTACTTGGTGGTCTATTGTCTTGCATTGCAATCCAAAAGTCACCAATTGTTATAATGAATAACAATACAACTATTCCGAAAGATAGTGACATAACGATCCAATCTTTCATTTCATTTCTTGACATTTTTATCCTTTCAATAAATTATGTTAACTCCAATTAAGTATGTGAACTCATTGCTCGATCATGATCAGTAGGTTCTACTTCTTCTGATTGAGGTCTATGATACTGTGACTTTTGACCCCCTGGTGCTCTTTGAGCAGTACCGCCTCTTTTAGGTTTTAATTTACCACCTGCTGATGCTGGTTTTTGAGCATCTTGAGCAGCCTGGGCTCGGTCTTCTTCCCAACCTTCTTGAAATTGATTAAATGATTTCATTTGATTCCTTAAATAGCGGCTACTGATTCTTCGTCACAACCGCATTGATTATCTGGTGTGCATTCACATGGGTCACAAGTGCAATTTATACACTCACAACATTTTTCTTCTTCGGGCATATTCCTCCTTTAAAAGCGTAATAAGAGTATTTATGAAAACAGCAAAATCTGTCCTGCAAAAGAAAGTACCGCTCCTGCTAATCCAATCAAAAACGATATATAACTAAATCTCAAATATTTAAATTTGTTTGTTGCAATCACTTTACCAATACCATATATGTCACCTGTTAATGCATCCATAATCATTTCATCAGTCATCAATCGTTTAGCATATTCCTCTTTATATTCTCTGATTGGTATGTGAGCAAAATGCCCAAAGAATAATGGATTATAAAACTCAGAATTTCTATCGATATGCCCAGATGATGTTTTAGGATAATTAATTGATGGCATAATTACTATAATAGCACACACCAATGCGATAACAGAGCATAACCCCAATATCATCAAAGGATAAAACAATATATCCTTATTAATATTTGCTAGTGTGATTGAAAATACAATTGAACTGACTGTAATCATTATGTTTGCTTTTGTATCAGCCATTAAAGTGAGTCTCAACTGATTAGAATAATTGAGACGGAGTATATTATCTACCGCAGTTCTATCAGGCGGCACTTTTTCAAATATAGTATGTGTTATTTCATTAGGATCATAATTTCCGATTTCTTGTGATTTGTCTATCATGTCTTTTTAAAACTTTGATGTATTCCTTAATTGAGTGATCCCTTGCATCTATTTTTGTTATATCTTCTACTGGATGATCTTCATCCCAGTCTAATGTTTCTGCATTTATTCTCATCCCCCAATGTATATACGGGAAAGGAGGCATAAAAGGTACAGGGTCTTCTTTTATATAAACTCTGAAGTGTCCTTCTTCTCCAAAATCTTCATTTGAAATTGCAGGAGAACCAAATGTAAATATTTGTACTTCATATCCATCATCTGCTAGCCACAATCCTAGGATTTGTGCTATAGCACCACCGAGACTGTGCCCTGTCAAAATAACAGTCTCTTCTAACGCATGATTCTCAATTAAATCATCCCTGATTATTTCTGTGGAATCTCTAAATCCTCGATGCAGATTAGCATCAAGTTTCTTATCTTTAAAAGGTCTAATATCTATATCAGAGAGAACATTTCTGCCATTGTTAGTACCACGAATGCTAATAATAGTGACACCAGAATCTTGGACCACATTATATGCAAATTCATTGTCTCTAAGTTCCTTTCCCTCATCGTAGATAATTTCACAATAGCCTGCCATCTCAAGAAGCATCTCAATTTTAACAGGAAGATTGTCTCTCGTTCCGTTTGCTCCGCCCATGTTTAAAAATTGATTTGTTGATACACATGATGTAAGTAATAATGCTAAAAATAATAATTTAATCTTTCCAATTACTCTCATTCTCCTCTTTCTTTTTCCACGTTGCAACACCTAATATTCCTGCAAATGCAATATGAAACATTCCACCCATTTGTAGGGTGTGAGGCTCCCATCGAGTAACATTACATGCTCTATTCTGCCTTTGCTCCTCTTTACAAAAATCTTCCATTTTAAGATTCCATACTAAAGGGGCAAAGAAAAAATCTACTAGACAGATGAACAAATATACTAACCCCGCCCAATCTTTCCAATATCTATTAATAGTGTAATTTATCATATTCTAAGGATACTTTTTTATTTATTATAAATCATCTTTATATTGTTCTTGAATTTTTCGTTGCATGATACCCCAATCCAAATCCTGACATAATACATCCAATCTAATTAAATCCTTTCGTAATCGATTAACCTGCCGTACTATTTCATTACGCCCTTTATGTTTCTCTGGTAAATTATCATACACCCCCTTTGCGGCCTCTATTAGCAAAGGGACCTCTTTTAATAATTTGACTTCTTTATGAATATATTCTTCGGCTCTCATATTCCTATTTAGGTGTTGTTTTCAATATAATTTGTAAGGTTTGATTATCTAAAGTTTGATCTCTTGTACAAGAACCTCCAACTCCTCCCCAATTTTTATTATTAATTAATGGCCTAATCACATAACCTGTAGTGTTACATTGACAATCTTTAATATCTGTCGGATGAGCATTTATTTCCTGACCCAAACCACATCTACCATAAGCCCAATACAATCCTCCACATAAAACACCTCTAAATTCATATGATATATTGTCTCTTTGTGATATTGCTTCATTAATCAATGTTGCATTATCACACTCAGAAGACATATTATCCGTGCTACCTATTGATATACTAGTCCAATTATCATTCGATGCATTGTCCCAATAAGCACTATATTTTACTTGTTGATCTTGGGACGCAATTACATTTTTTATAAACGTATCTGACCAAATATAAGTGATATTATCAATTACAGTTTCATTATCTACTGTTTCGTTATCAATTGTTGTATTATCAATCGTTTCAGTCTCTTCGACAGGATAATTAGGATTGACATCAACACGAATATTAATAGTGAGGGAATCTGGGCTATGATGTGAGACATAAAAAGGGTCTGAAGATCCATACTCATAATGTATATCTGGATATTGAGATGTATAATTTTTATAATCTACAATTAATGAAATATCAACAGGAATCTCAACTCTTGCTGATAAGTTAGTATTTAAATCGGCAGATGCTTGAATTGTACTTCCACTTAGAACATCAATATGATGACGAATAGGTACAGGATCAGATATAAGTCGAGTTCTATAAGCATGTTCGTAATCCAGCCCTACTTTTATTTGTTCTTCTTTTTTTAAATCAACACAACCACCTAATAATATAAACAGTAATATGCTATTTAAGAGGAGGCGCATACAGTAGACCTCCGTCTGTATACAATTTATTGTATCCTCTACTCAATCCCAAAGGCATCACATGTTTTATATATAGTTCTTCATAATTTCCTAATTGTCTAATAATCTCTATGCTCCAATTCGCATTAAGTGCTAACTTAACACCTAAATTATCATGATCTTCACCATCACGTTCACCCATAAATCGTTGAATTGTAGGATCAATATTCTCAATATACTTATCTATGTTTTTAGATGTTATTCCCAACTCCTCCGCTAAAAATAATACATTTACAGTCCATCTAGCAATATCAGACCATAATTGATCTCCATATTTAACTGCTGGCCCTAATGGTTCTTTTGATATAATTTCAGGTAAAATCATATGTCGTTTAGGATTAGGAAATGTAGTTTTATGCCCTGCTAATGCTGACATATCTGTACCATACATGTCGCAATCATTGTCTAGATAATATTGTTTAGTGCTATCATTAGGTGGGACAGGAACAGGCACAAATGGTATTCCCCATTTTTCAAAGAAATCATGTATATTCTGTGCGGCCGTACTACCCGTATTGTAGCAAATTCTAGCACCTATCATATCTTTTGCACTCTTAACACCTAGATTTGTTCTAACTATGAATCCCTGACCATCATAAAATACTGTAGGAAGAAATTCTATTTTCCAGTCAATATCTCTTGAAAATGTCCATGTTGTTGTAGCAGATAATATATCAATCGTACCATCAAATAATTTTTCAAAACGTGTTCTTCCATTTATTTTTTCAAATTTTATCTTTGTTTTGTCTCCAAGCAATGCAACTGCAAATGCTCTACAAATGTCTACATCAAATCCATCCCATCCTGCAACCCCTCCATCATGTCTCTTCAAAAATTCCTCACTAAAACCTGGAGTATCAGGATAAGTTCCACATACAACATACCCTCTTGCTTTTATTCTATCTACAGTAGAACTATATGTTGGTTTATATTCTTCACCAATCTGATATTCCATCATATGACCTTTAGCCATTTTATGGTCCATCTCAATTTGTTTAAGGCGTTCTAATTCCTTTTTAAGATCGTCTAATTCTTCTTTATTAATTGATGTTGTGTCGGTAGGTAACAGTATAACTTCAAGAGATTCATTATCAATAGAAACATTATCAGCAATACCCATTGATTCTTCATTTAAACCAATTCTCTCATCAAATTGTCTCTCAACCCTATGCTTTGAAGGTATTATAAATGTATCACCTTTATCTACATTACGATCCCAATTATAATCTCCAGTTGCTTTCTCCATTGCAGATAGAAACTCTCCCCTATCTTTATAACCAGAGGCATCCATCATAGCATCAATATCTAATCGATTATTAATTGTAAATATTGCTTTGATAGTTATTTCATTACCTTGAAGAACATATCCTTGCGATATGCCAAGTATCCAAAATACAGTAATCATTGCAAAGAAAATTTTGTGTATCATTTAAGCACTCTGTATATATTCATCAACTCCTTATCAGGAAGAGGAGTCGCCATCGTATAATATTTTTGATGACCTATGTTCATGAATGCTTTAAGGTCTGCAAAACTTGGATGTGTTGCTTGGAGCCCAGATATTAAATGATCTGGATCTAAATGACATTCGGCACACGCATTACCTTTAGCAAATACTCTAGTTGCCGCCTTATATCTTTCGCTTGTTACTAAAACTGAAGATAGATCCTTTTCGATCCAAGTTACTTTCTCTTCAATATCCGGTATCACTAGGAATAGTAAATATAGTAATAACCCGATTGTTATGAAGAGAAAGGTTTTAAGACTTTTTACCGCATCAAAAGTATCTTCTTCAATCTTTTTGACAGGTTCAAACTTAACTTCTCCTCCTTCTGTTTCTATTTCTTGACCAATACCTTCTGGCTCTTTAGATTTCTCAGCCATAAACAAACCCCTTATTCAATAAATTATTTACTTCTTGCCTACCTCGGATAATTTTGATGTAATTTGTTGTGAGAACCATTTTAAAACTATAGGTATACTCACGTTTGAGGTAAGTCCAAATAGGAATCCTACAGGATATTTATAGGAATCATATGCTTGTGCTTGTGGCACGTTATTAAAAACAACCAATATAAGTAGAAAACCTGAGACTGACATGCCCAGATTAATTATTAAGTCGAAAAGAATGAGAGGAATATTACCTTTATATTTTTCTTTATGGTCTTGACGGTAGTTGAATAGAAAGATCAAAAAAGATGAGAATAATATGATACCTATCATGATAAGATTCATAGAGTTAAAAATCTCTTCCATTTAATCACCTCGTTATATGTTTTAATTTTCCATTCATGGAGAGTCCAATAATATTTATCCATTTTTCAAATTCTGAATCTTATAAATAAAAAAGAAAAAGGCGGGGCTATTATGACACAAGACCAACAAGATTTCTATTGTGAATATGGATTTATGAGTTGTTTTGAGTGTGATGAAATATTTACTGATGCACGAGAATTAAAAGAGCATGAAGAGGAACATGTAAAAGAAGAACAGTGGTTGAATTAGTAATTCTTCTTAATTTATACATTGCTTATAAGATACTGTCTGGTTGACTCTGCGGAGCCAACCGAGCAAAGAACTATTTATATAAATAGTGGTAGCAGGATGCGGTAACATCCCACTACCTATAACACAATTATCTAGTAAGGAGATAATCATGTCAATGATATATTTAGATCCACTCGGTATTGGTGGAATTTGGATAGACGATACTCTTCCAGAAGATTCCGATAATGCAAATTATCAAACAGGAAAAAATAACCATTTTTATGGTCAAAAACATACCAGTGAATCAAAAAAAATAATGCGTAAAAATAATGCAAGAGCCTTTAAAGGTAGAAAACACTCTGAAGAAACAAAGAAAAAAATGAGTGAGGCTAGAAAAAAACAAGGTAATTTCAGAAAAGGATATACTCATTCTGAAGAAACTAAAAAGAAAATTAGCAAAAGTTTAAAGACTATTTAGTCGGCATTTGAAATAATGCCTTTACCCAATGTTGTGGTTTAGTTCTTGCAAATACAACCCAGCCAAAATAATTTGGTTCTCTGTTTCTAAAATACTCATTAACGAAATCATCCATAGACTTTCCAGTAGTCAATACATCATCTACAATTAAATAAGGGTCATCAAAATTTTCGGTAGCATATTCATTTAAATATCTACCTAGTTCTACTCCTCCTCTCGGAACACCAAGAGCAGAACAGAAAGGTCGTGTTTCATGTTCCATAATCATTCTTGCAATACATTTCCATTCATTAGAATGTAAAGCATCCATTTCAATCTTCCAGTGCAATTTACCACCTGAATGTGCAATGAAATCCCCCTCTTCAAAAAGATATTTTTCTTTGACATGAAAACTCATATATTCCCTTTGTTTTTTTAACCAGATTTGGTGTTCTGGAGAATTTGCTTTATAAAGCATTCTTAATCTCTGAAAGAACCTGATTTGGATTATCTGCTTCAGTTACAGTTCTTCCAAGAATAATATAATCGGCCCCATTATCCTTTGCTTCTTTAGGTGAACCTGTTCTAGTCTGCCCTGAAGTTTCTTTATCAAACACAATACCTGGGCAAACATACTCAAATCCATTAGGTCCACTCAAATCTGCTGATTTAACAAATCTCAAGTCTGGGACGGGACAAGTGATTGCTTGAAAATTATATCGTCTTAATCTAGTCATATTCGACTCCCACATGCGAGGGCCAGCCGTATTCGTAATCATTCTCTCAACCTCAAGAGACCAAGAAGTTAATGATATTACACCAACTAATTTAATTTGTGTAGTAAAAGGTTTGAGTTTTTCAAAAACTTCTTGATTATTATGGGCACAAATGCTAGTCATTGTAGCCCCTTTATCAATAATCTTCTTAACAACTGATTCAACTGTATTTGGAGTATCCCAGAGTTTACAGTCCACAAATGTTTCTTTATTATAATATTTAGGAATACGATGATTCCATAGTAAATGATTTATTTTAAACCCATCAACATAATCTTTTACTCGTTCTGCTATTTTAAGAGATTCTTCAGTTTCTAATGATATTAATATTTTCATTTCTTTTCATTTTGAAATTCTTGTAATATTTCGAACAACCGTTTTGTTTGTTCAGGAGTCAATTTTCTCAACTGAGCAATTGCGGCCCCATCAAATCCCATTTTATACAATTCATTGTGACCTATTGCTTTCATTCAAATAACACTGATATAGATTCGTCATGATGTACTCTACGAATTGCTTCCGCAAAGAGTTTCCCTACAGAAATAAGTTTAACCTTTTTATTGTCATATTGTGGTATAGAGTCAGTGATAGTCAGCCCACCCATACTCGATTTGTTGATAGTATCCATCCCTCCGTTGCTTAATACGCCATGAGTTATATACGCTTGCACTTCTTCCGCTCCATTTTTCAAGAGGGCTTCGGTTGCTTTTACGAGTGTTCCACCGGTGTCCACTATATCGTCTACGATTATACATTGCTTCCCCTTTACGTTACCAATTACGTTCATTGCTTCAGACTCGTTTGCTTTATCCCTGCGTTTGTCTATAATAGCAATGTCCAGATTTAGTGACTTGGCGAGGGATCTCGCCCTAGGTACTCCGCCTGCATCAGGCGATATAATCAAAGCATTTCCATTGCTTACCATAGGTCTCTTCTTCAAGTCCTTTACGAATAAAGGTTTGGCTCGTAAATCATCAACAGGAATATCAAAGAAACCTTGTATTTGACCTGCATGTAAATCCATCGTCAAAACTCTATCTGCTCCAGCAGTTTGTAACATATTTGCTACTAATTTTGCTGATATTGGAGTTCTAGCAGAAGGTTTTCTATCTTGTCTGCCATAACCATAGTAGGACATTACAGCAGTAATTCTACCAGCACTTGCTCTCTTGCATGTATCAATAATAATCAACAATTCCATGAGATTATCATTTGCAGGATTGCAGGTGCTTTGTATAATGAATACATCTTCACCACGAATATTATCATATATTTCACAAGAAATTTCACCATCAGCAAATCTTCTAAGAGCCATTTCACTCAAGGAAATGCCTGCATGAGTTGATATATGATTTGCTAATAATTTATTTGAATTACCAGACAATAATATCATTTCGAATTCCTTTCTAGATATCTGTGGTTTTACATAGCATCAGGACCTCTCACATCAATTTCTGCTACTGTATTTTTTTGAAAACTAGGTTCTTTTACAAACTCAATTTTTTCCCATTTTTCCACACGTTCTTTTAAAAGAAGACAAGTCATCCATTGTTCATCGTCTTTATAAATCATTGTGTCGTTTTTTATAGTCACTTCTTGAATAGTGCCTCCACCATCGTCTTCATGTCTCCATCCAAAATGATATGGTGGATCAACTCTCAGTTTCAATTAATTCTCCAAGAATAATGTCAACTGGATACTTCATCAAATTTTCTCACATACTCAGTTACAATTTTATATTTTCTTTCTACTTCTGACATATGCTCACCATCTCTAAAAGATTGCTTATCAAGTTGTTTTTTAGGATCACCATATGGCCAGATTCTCCAACTATCATTATCTATGACATCGGCAATAACCAGTTCTTTTTCCATAGTATATCCAACCTCAATCTTCATATCAATAAGACTAACATTAAATTTTTTCCATACATTTTCTAATAACAAAAAAGTGGGCACCATTAATTTTTCTTTAATATAACCTAATGTATCCATATCTACTAACGGTGATATATCAAATATCGGAGTTGATTTGATTCTCACATCTTTTGCAGAATACAAATACCATTTATGAATATCAGGTTCTATTACAGGATCAGTATATACAGTATGAGTCCACCATCCGTTTCTCATATAAAGTTCTCTTGCTTTTTCTTCTGGCATCATTCTTGTAGTTGGCATCAGTCCATGAGGATTATCACAATGTTCCACTGGTGGTACAACCGCATACTTATGAAAAAATTCAAGTTTTAGAGGAACAAATTTATCTGAGGAACTTTTGTGTGGAAATCTTTTAATATAACTACCATAAGGTTGTCTACGAATGACACATTCCAATGGCAACATTTTACAATTTTTTGCAATAAAAACATTTTTGGCTACATGCTCTCCATAAAATGAATTTGGAATATTATTTTTTGATAGGAGTTTAAAAATTGATATAGTTTGTTGTGTTTTGTCTTCTGCTAAAGGTAATTCTGCTTTCTTGGCGGCATCATTAGCAGTTAATGCATCTTTTGTAATTATACTAACGATTTTACAATCATGTATATTTCCATTAATAGGCACTATACATTTTGTTTTACCTTCTATATGTTTATCCTTGCCAATCTTTGCTTTTCCGCCTAAAGTAGGGTCATAGGATTTTTCACTCATTTTTTTACCCACCTTCCAGTCTCATTTTGTTTAAGTGACCTCCAATGTTTACCTGGATAAAATGCATCTAAATGACAATCATCGTGAGTTAGACATTTTATAAATGGCACACTTTTCATCATATGTGTATTTGCTACTGCCTCATCAACTAATTCACGGTAAACTCCCCAACCCTCAGAAATTGGGTTGGGTTGTTTTATTTTACTCAATTTGATTCCAAATTAAGAGAGTGTTCACTTTCGGGAACAAATGTTCCTCTACCTAATTTAATTTCGTCATGAGTGACAAATTCACCATGACCTATTGTATAAGCAGAATGACCAAATTCAGCAATGTCAATACCCTGCACTTCCTCTTCCAAAGAAATCCTGAGCCCTATTGCTACTTTAATAGCATACCAAACTGCAAAACTAGAGCCAAAAACAAATGCTCCAATAATTAAAATGCCCTGTATTTGCGACATCAAACTTACTTCATGATTAAACACTCCTACTGCTAATGTTCCCCATATACCAGCAACTAAATGAACAGACAATGCTCCTACCGGATCATCAATCTTTAGTTTATCCCACATAGGGATTGCTAGTACACATAATCCTGCTCCAATTATTCCTATAACAGTTGCTAACCACATAGTAGGATAATCAGGACCTGCAGTAATAGAAACTAGTCCTGCTAATGCACCATTCAATACCATCGTCAAATCAACTCTTTTATATAACAGTTGAGTCAAAATCATAGCAGTAATAGCGCCAGCACAGGCGGCAATATTTGTATTTACAAACACACTTGCAATAGCATTTACATCTGCTTTAGTAGCCATTGCCAATTGACTACCACCATTAAAACCAAACCACCCCAACCAAAGAATCATTGTTCCTAAAGTTGCTAATGGAAGATTTGAAGGGGGAATCAAGTTAATTTTTCCGTCATCAGTATACTTACCTGATCTGGCACCTAATAATAGAACACCAGCAAGTGCGGCCCAACCTCCAACTGAATGAACAATTGTAGATCCTGCAAAGTCAGAGAATCCCATCTCAGATAGAAATCCCCCACCCCATGTCCAGGCTCCTTGCATAGGATATATAATTGCGGAAAGTACAAGAACAAAAGCCATAAATGACCAAAACCTCATTCGTTCTGCTATTGCTCCTGAAATAATAGATGCGGTTGTTGCGACAAAGACTACTTGAAAAAAGAAGTCAGAGGTCCCTGCATGGTCTCCATCCGACATGGCTCCATACATGAGATAATAACCACATGCGAGGAATGTTAGACAACTTAAAGAATATAAACAAACATTCTTAGTTAGGATTGCGGTCGTATTTTTCGTCCTCACCAATCCTGATTCTAACATTGCAAATCCAGCGGCCATCCAAAAAACAAGCACACCAGAAAATAATAACAAAAATGTATTCAGAATATACTGAATATCATTCATATTTCTCCTTCCGAGAAATTCATGATAGTTTGGAAGCGGAGACCTTCCGCCTCCGCTCTAAATTATTATTTAGGGCTTAGTGTAAATACCCCACAATACCCAAATAGCAACCAATCCAACGAGTCCTTCGCTTCCAAGTTGCTTCACTAACGATACTACAGAACCAATCACATCTAATCCAATGAATGGAACGGCGGCACCAAAAAGGATCTGTAACACTACTCCAAGTGCTATAAGTCCTAAACCAATTTCTGTAATGGATTTAATCCAACCAGAGATCTTATCTATCATATTTCTCCTAGTTTATAAGTTAAACAGGTGCGTTCCACCATTGTTCCCATGGAAAATGTATCCATGTATTCGTGGTGTCTTTCGCAACCTCATTGACATAATATGTTGGTTCAAAATCACACTCATTGTTCCACCAAAGACTCGCAAATCTTACATCAACCGGCAATTCTAATGGTTGATTTTTGCGAGGACCCTTAATGTAACCTTGCATTTTTTGAAATGTTTCACCTGAATCACACACATCATCAACTATCAAAACCCTTTCATCTGTAGGTTTTGGCAAGTAATCTTCCCATTGGGGAAAATCACGAATTGATGATTTAACCGGTTTAAACGGTTTCTTGAACCAATGTGATAACATAACACCAGGCGTTAAACCTCCCCTGGATATTCCAACAATCACATTTGGGTCAAATCCGTCAAGAACAATGTCTCTTGCAAGTACATTGACATCTCTTCGCATTTGTTCCCAACTGTACCATAATTTATTCATAGTAATCCTAATCTACACATCATTGTCCTGTTATTCTATTTACTTTTAATGTTCCCATTATGCTATTCTTTGAACACAAAACCAACTAAATCGTTCCCCTGCGACAACATCTCTATTAGATCCGTGAGCATGATCAGTAAAAACTTCAACATAATCATCAGCACTAAGATTTTGAATAACCGTACATGAAGTTGACTCATAATTAGCAGATGATGACTTATGATCAAATTGTGCTATAGGTGAATTATTAACATATATGATTGCAAGCAAATCCTTTTGATCACCCATATCGGCATAATCCAAAGTGGTAGTAATAAGATATATACCAGCATATGTTGCTGTATATTTGTTATTAGCAAATTCTCCCAATGTATCAAAAATTTCTGTGTCCCATAAAACCTTATGTGCTCCTGAAGTGCTTATACTTTGATTACTAGAAAGAGTTACTTTACATCCACCCCAATTTAAAGATACTCCACTTTCTATAATACCACTTTCTATCTTATACATCTCCATAGTAATATTACCAGCATTTTCAGAAGCAAGAGTTGCAGTACCCATCTTCAAGGAACTCATATCTTATCCTTAATCAATTTTAATGTCCCTAGTAACATCTTTAATTCTTTCAATTTGTTTTGTAATAATTTCTTCTCTCTTTGGCCAGTAAATATAATCTTTGTCTGGATTCTTCATAAGATTATATAAAAGAGGTAAAATCAATTTCTCGACCTTGCCCATATCTTCTACATATTTCTCTTCAAGATATTCTTTTTTGTAATTAATTTCATTAATAGCGGCATCTATCTTTTTCTCTAAATTTTCTAGATTCTCAGACTTAGCCTCGACTTCTACAATTTTCTTTTCGACTTCGGTAGTTTTTGCTTTATATTCTTCATCATCTACCGCAGAAAAACCAAAATCAAATTCTGCATATTCTTCAGGTATTGTTGCCATGTGCGTATCCGTATTTTGCTATGTAATAACTATCAACAATGTCTGTGATAGGATTATTTAGTTTGGTGTTGAATTCTAGCATTAGGTCTCGGTGCGTTTCTTGATTGAATGCTTCATACATTTTTTCTTTATTCGCATTACCTTTTCCTGTAGCATATTTCTTGATTACTGTTGGAGGTATCATCTCATATGATATACCCCATTTTCTAAGAGTGTCTTTCAATATCGCCATATTCTCCGCAATATGAAAAACTCTTCCGGTTGCGGCAAAAGCATAATCTTCAATATATGCTTTCGGTCTCACAGGATTCATACCAGTTATACAACTATTTATTACCCAATCTGCTAAGAAATGATATCGTTCCAAATCTGTAGACCATTCCTCATAGACTGAAATTTCTATATTCTTTAAGTCCCTCTCGGACCATTTTTGTCGTTGTCGTTGACTATTTGCCAGGCAATGATAAGTAATACTACACCCATCACTATCCCAATCGTTATTTCCATTGAATACCGTAATTGCAGGACTGGTTAATGAATAATCAATCCCAATTATCTTCATCGTCTTCAGGTGTTTCTATAAATGCTCCACAAAAGGCACAATGCTCCGGATTACTATTATCATTCCATATCAATATAAATGAATCTCCACATTCGTGGCAACTATATTCTTGTTCCACTTCACTCATCTTTTTCGACTCTTTCCATGTCTCTATATTTACCTAATAGTGTATAACAATGTTTTAACCCATCAGAATAACATTTCAATCTTTCTGGCATCACTATAAGATTAATATCAGGCTTAGGATTTTTTCTTACTTTTTCTCGTAAAGCACCAACCCTACCCATCTCATCCTCAATTTCATCCATAATTGTTGCTAAGAGATTAACCGCATAGTGTTCTGGGACCATTGACATATCCATTGTATTCAGCCTTATAATAATGAAATTTTTCTCGTAGTTCTTTAATCTTTACCGCATTATATAGATGAGAGGGCACTATAAGTTCCTCATTTAAAAGTTCTTCATAATGTCTCATTGTTTGAAACAATTCATCCTTTTCTGATAAAGCATCTGATAATACTTGCATTATATATCCACCACTTCACAACCACCATCAGGTGCGGCACAAGCCAATTCTTGTGAGCCTGAAGTAAAGTCCTTTTTTTCATGTTGTGATAATTGAGACCAATCAACATTACTTGGCATACCTTTTAATGCGGTTTTATATTCTTCTTCAGTACAATCTTGATACGGTGCTTGTCTGTATGTATGCTCACTAAAAGGAAGAAAAGAAATTCCACTAATACTATCGAAATGATCCCAAACCCAATTTCCTACACCCATCCATTCATGTTCTTTAACAGAAATTGTCACAGATGGTTTATGCTCACACCAATGTTCTTGATATGTTTTCCAAAGTTCAAGTTGTTCTATAGCATTCATATCTTGTCTGAATACTGCATTCTTTGGGCTTTGCATAGGAAATGAAAAGACGGTTGTATGTTGTGGTTTCATTACATCTGCTTCATTAGGAAACCCTGCATCTTTCATAAATTTACAAAGCGGATCTTTATTATCTGCTCTTACCGTCCTGATGTAATATGGATTATGGCGGGCGTGAATACCAGAAGCACTATCAACCAACTGACTAACAGTTCCAGATGGTTTAACACAAGTGATGGAGGCTGACTGATTAATTCCCAATTTTTCAGAAAATTCTTTATTTGTTTTAACTGCTTCATTTTTTAGATCCTCTAGTAAAGTTTCTAGTCCCTTTTTCTTACCGTTTGTAAGAGAATTATCCATTATTCCGGTAAGAGAGACTCCCAAGAGTCTTTCTTCATCACAGTTTCTTTTCCATTCTCTTGAGAGGTATTTGAATCCAGTGAGAGTGGATTGAAATGTTCCAAGGATAGTTGCCATTCTAACTTTCTTTTGAAGAGATTCAGCAGTGTCCCGTCCTCGTACAACGACTTCGCTAAGATTGCAGAATTCTCTGCTTCTAAGAATGATCTCACTGCAGGGATTAGTTCCGAAGTCTTCTCTTGGTTCTCGTCTTGTTTCTTCTTCATTATTTAATCTTTCAACTTGCTTTCTGGCCGACATACTGTTATAGATTCCCCTTTCCCCAGATTTTGAATCGTAGAGGGAAAGCCACTCTCGCATGAAAGTACCAATGTCTGGCTTTTCTTTATAGTTAACCGAATTATTTGCGAGGGCTCGTTGAGGATTTTGTTCCCACCATTTTCCCGACTTGGCATGTCGCATTGTTTCATCTTGGAGGTTTGACAGGCTGATAAGAGCAGACCTACGAACCCCACCCACAACAACAATTTCTGCAATTTTACATACAATATCATGTGCTTCTACCGGTTTAAGTTTACGCCCTGCACTATTCTGAAAAGTATTTATAGTAAATTTAAACAATTCATCTAATGGTTCAGGACCTGATGCTCTACCTCCAAATGTTTTGAGAGGTGCTCCTGCAGGTCTTACATTTGAAAGATCCCACTTCGGAATCTGCCCTTGCCAGACCAATGAAAGTAATTCTTTATATGCTTTAGCCCAGCCTAATTTTGAATCTGCTACTACGATAGTCGTATCCGTATCATGAAAATCCTCTGCCACAATAGGCATTTTTTCAACATATTCTTCTTCTACTGAAAATCCCACACCAGTTCCATTCATAAGGATATATAGAATTTCATCAAAAGATCTAGGAGAATCCACCTTTGCATACGAACAATTATACCCTGCTATATTCTCCTTCTTGAGGGCTTCACCTGCGGTCATTAAACATCTCATTGAAGGCATTACATCAAGATTTATAATTGCTTCCCTTAAATCGGCTTCTAAGCCGTTCTCCAACTTAAATTCGTGCTTATTTTCTAAATGCTCTCTAAAGAATCCCACAAACCTATCAACCGTTTCCTCCCATGTTTCTCTTCTTTTTAAATCATAATTCCATCTTGCATATCTTGATAAATGTATAAACGATTGGTACTCGGTGGGTAATGGCATTTTAAACTCCTTTTAACTTCTCTAAAAATTCTTTTGATTCTCGGTCTGATAAGCCATATTTTGACATAACCCAACTACCATTTAAATTATCTTTTATGACTCTCATCTCTCTTGCGGAAAATGTTCTAGCATTCAACATATAATCTTCAAATGCTTCCGAACATATGGGAAATTTTGGTTTTACCAATTCATACATAGCAATTGCATACTCTCTAATCTCTAATTGTGCGTGAGAATCCATTCGTAATTTACAGAAATGAAAAAAGTTGTGTAAATCAATTTTCCAAATACATTCGGTATAATTTGAAACTGGTAAAACTGTTCTTGCAAGTTCTTTTGCAATACCCTTAAACCCTTCATAAAATCCATCAAAAGGGGTAGGGGATACTATCTGTCTATAACACTCTTTTGCCTGATCAGTAACATTAACCATACGGCTAAGAACAAACATCTTATTATCATCGTCTAATAATTTTCCTCGACCTTGATTATTTTGTTCTGATTGTTCATGTACATCTTTTTCAGCAGGCAGGTAAAATTCATCACTCATAATAGAGTAACGACCTGAGTATTCATTTATGTTAGCAGTCCTATGTCTAACAAGTTGTCTCATCACAAATATTGGTAGTTTTAGATGAAACTTCACTTCACACATCTCAAATGGTGATGTGTGTTTATGCCTCATTAAATATCTAATTAAATTACGTGTTTGGCTGGTCTTCCGTGTGCCTTCTCCATAACTTATTCTTGCGGCATTTTCAACTTCCTCATCATTTCCCATTACCTCTAATAATTCAACAAAGCCATGCTTATGTATTTTCATATTTTAAATTCCAACATTTTTGTTTTTGCAGTTAAACCATGATAAATATTACTATCTAATACATATGGGACATTAATACCTCCCAATACCATATCATTTATATCTTTTTCACGCACATATTGAGGCCATATTACAATCTTATGTTGTCTCTCAATTGTTGCTTCCATTTTCTTAACAGTTTCACGATTTCTTCTTTCATTATCATATACAAATATCAATTCACAATCGGTCAAATGAGATAAAGCAGAAACCAAATCCCCTCCTGCTACTGCAATACAATTCTCTATGAAGAGGGAATCGATCGGACCTTCAACTACAAAAATTGGTTTACTTTTATCTATCCTGTCTAAACCAAATATCTTAGGATGATGGTCATCTATTTTTATTGTAATATATCGAAGGTCCGATTGACCTAATGCCCTACCTTGGGCGGCAATCATCTTCCTTGAACGATCAAAAAACGGAATGACTAATCTCGGCTCCTCATAAAGATGCTTATATATATCATCTTCCGATTTTTCAATATCGGCCACCCACTCTTTAAAATTTTCTGTAAAATATAAATTCTTATAATGCTTATCAGGTATTCCTCGATCTACAACATATTGTTTACAATAATGATCATCAGACAAATGATAAACAGAATCTATTTTTTGTAAAGAATTATCTAAAAATTTTGGAGGTTTAAATTTGAATTCAGGTTTTTCCACAGGAGCATAAGAAGATGTATTGCCTGAATAATTCTCCATAATATATTGTTGATGTAGAGACGGATTAATCTCCTTAATAAAATTTCCCAAACTCATACTCGCAGAACAATTATGACACCTATAAAACAAATAATTGTCTTTACGATATACATAACCTCTTGCTTTATGCTTTTTCTTTTGAGAATCGCCACAAATAGGGCATCTAAAATTATATAGATCATCCCTTTTACGTGTAAAACGTTCTAATTGTCCAGATAAAATATTAAGGTATTTTTGTTCAATGTATATGCTCATAATAAAAATATAGAAAGTATTTAAAGTATATTATATAACGAAAAACTCAAAAGTCAAGTCACAGGCCAGTATATCGAATAACTCTACTTAGTTCCTCTTCACTAATATTATTTTTCTTAGCATATTCGTAAAGAGGACTTAAATCTCTTGTTTTAGTTTTTGATTTAAATGATAAGGCTAATTTTTGAAGTTCACTGTTTTGCATAAATCTCTGTTTCTTTGATAAAAGCAAGTTTTTCAGACATCGCATCAACTTGCTTTGAAATATATTTTACATCTGCTTTAACTGTTGCTACCTCTTCTTTCAACTCTATTACAGAAACAAGACTCCATCCTATCATGGCTACGACAGCAACTATTAAAGGTGTTAAAATCATTTGTACCAATTTTTCGTGATCCATTAACCGATGCCATTAACTATTTTAAGTAAACTTTTTCCCATGGCAATTGCATCTTGTACCTTTTCAGCGGCGGCTTCGACTTCTGCATCTACATCGATATTTCCGCCCAGTTCCAACTCAGTCATAGAATATTTAGCGAGTTCAATAATTTCATCCCATTCAAGATCGTCAAGTTCAGGTAGAACTTCATCGATATTCTCTACTGCAGGAGCAATTTTTTTCAAAGGTTCAACAAAGTTTTTGGCATCCCAAAAATCAAAATCACCATCTGATAAACTAACTTTAATCGCATTAGATAAACTAAAAACAAAAGCCAAAACCTCTTTTGTTTCTTTAATACCTCTTTCAGACATTTATATCTCCATTAAGAATAAGTATTTAACTGTGTACCAGAACTATCAAATATTTTAGGTAAAAATCCATTTTCTGATACTACATGCCCTGCACATTGAAAATCTGCATTTGCATGTAATTTTACTGTATCTGCTCCAACTGTAAATTTATAAACATCACCTGTTGCTCGTCCTATTGTTGTACTATCCCAATTAGCAGATACCCCTTTTTCAAGTGTTTGAGCAGACCCTGTCATATTAATATCTGCACTATAATGAGAATTATCAGTAGACCAAGCAAATTTATTTGGAGTCGATGAATGATCTGTCACCTTTACATAATAAGTTACTGGAGTCGGACCTCCAGTATAAGTTCCTCCTGAAACCATATCTCCAACAACACAAGCACCACTCGTGTTCGTATGTATAGAAGTTGAACCAACGGTGCCGCCCTCATTTGTCCTTATAATCATTCGTGCTTTATTATCTGCGCCTGTTCCTTCATGATTCACTTCAATTTCGGCCATTTTTAAAGGAGTAGTTAAGGTAGTAAGAGGGACTATAACAGTAGAAGACCAATATTCGGTTGCAGTGTGCCCCGTGGTTGCTAAGAAATTTACTGTTAATCCTTCGGATACAGATACAGGTCCTGCCGCCGTCACATTAATATTAGTCCCACTCCAAGTAGAACCATCATCATCACTCCATTGATATGTATCTGGAGTACCTGCAGTCATAATTTTAATTCTATATGTTTTTGTAGTAGAACCCACATAAGTACCACCAATAGTCACATCATTTAATCCAGTTCCGGTATGAGATGTTGGTCCAACTCCAGTAGTTACATCATTAAAATCTGCATCACCATCTTTAAACCCAAAGAAAGTTATCTTATTTTGTCTCGCTCCCTCTGTATCGCCTTCTTGAGGAGACATTAATTCCAAATTTTGTCTTATAATAGCCATTTAAATCCTATACGTTCTTAGGTGTATTTGGAGGATATGAATTTCCTACTTCTGGCATACTCATATCATGTAAAACTGGTCCTTCAGGAACACATCCTCCTACTGTATTACTAAATGCAAATCCCTCAGGACATTTTCCATCTGTAGCAGGAAGACCTCCTGTAGAATATTCTAAAGTAGTATCTGGAGCATCATTTCTTTTTTTAGCATTTTTAACAAATGATTTAAATCCTCGCATGATTTTTCCCGTATTTCAAATAAAGCATGGCGCCTGTTAAAGAATCTTGTAGTATTATAGATTTATCTGGATTTGCTCTACCATATTGTCGAATCTCTTCTCCTATTTCATCATTACCCACATAATGTTCATACCTAGCATATTTCTTTTTTCCAAATCTTGCTTTCATAAACACATTAGGATCAACCTCAAATACTTCTGTTCCAGCAAATTTTTTTCTTTTTTTCTTTTTTCGTTGGGCCCAAGTAATACCTGCAGGCTCATCTTGTCCTGAAATATTTGGATTAACTACTCCTATTCCTGCAATTTGACCGGTCCCGGCTTCTAATTCTCTAAGATAAGTTTCTTCTAAATATTCTGATCTATTCGTAATTTCTTCTCTAATATAATAAATTTCAGATTCAGATTCTTTCATAAATTTAAAAAATTCTTCTTGCAAAAAACTCAAATCATGATAATGTCTATACTCTAGATCTTCTTTTAATAGAAACAATGCGGCCGCAAATGATGCAAATTTTGTTTTCCCACCTGGAACTTTACCTAAAAGTTTCTTTAAATTGAAAATCATCGTGTCTGTTAAAGTATATGCTTCTTTTTCCTCTTTCGACTTTAACTGACTTCTCTTCTTGAGGATTTTTCCATTCTCATCAACAATCCCAAGTTTATATGCATCAGTTTCTTTAAACGGTTTTACCAATTTTGTCAAAAATTGATATACAAAATATATGTTACCTGCGGCGGATGCTATTCCCATTAAATATTCCTTAATTTATTTGCAACATACAAATCGACTGAAATATCACTACTAAGTATTTCATGTCCATTAACTGATGCCACCTTTTCTGGCATATATCTCAAAAATAATAAAAAAGATTTTAAAGAGGGCCAATATTGATCAGGAACTTTTAAAAATAAAATTCTAGTCAATACTTCAACAGGAAAAACGTTTGAAAGCATAATTAAATGATTAAGCATCAACCGTTCTTTAATCTCCCCTGTTCTACTGTACCTATTCAATAATCTTTTTACATACTTTATAATTTTCAAATCATTATTAAAATCTGATTCACTTAAACATTGAGCATTTTCATAAAATTTCATTGCATATAATATAAAATTATCTTCCGTCAAATCATCAAACATTATCTTCTGATTCTTCTACGGGGGCATCTTCCTCAAACTTTGTTAAAAAATAATTACAAGTTTGAAGTGCTCCTGAAAGCATATCACTTGATTGTTTCAATCTATTCAATTCTTTTTCTAAATTAACTATCGTTGCATCAGTTTGTGCTTTATCGTTAGTCAATCGTTCAATTTCTGATTTTACACTTTTTATATCCATAATTCTCCATTATATTATTCATGTTCAATAAAAGTTTCTCCTGTAAATTCCTCTAATTTACGTATCATTCGTTCCATATTTATTCGTACTATTTTTCCAGTTTTCACATTTCTTGTGAAAAATTCCCATTCCCCATCTCTATTGTGAGGTCCGAGTTTCGTTTCGTTTCCACCTTCATCCATAGTATGAATATGAGTCTCTCCACCAACATCTTTAGCATAAAGATATGCTTGTGCATCTGGTAATGAAGTAGGAGCCACACCATTTCCTATAGCCAAAACATTATTCGCAGTTGACCCCAAATCACTCGTACTTGTGCTAGTTGTTCCTATACTAACTGCCCTAATTTTCAGACTCAAAGAATCAGCAGTTTTGTCATAAAAAATTTGATTACCTGCAACCGTAGCGGCCATTGTGACATTAGCATTAAATGTAGTATTACCCCATGCAGTTAATTTTTGCCCTATATTAACACTCTTAGCAATACCTGCACCACCTGTAACTTTTAATGCTCCTGTAGTATTTGATGATGATGTTGTTGTACCTGTTATTATTGTATTAGCAACCGTAATCTGACCAGGTTTAGACCCATCAAGAGCAGTAAAATCTATTCTATTTTCCGAATCAGTGTGTAAAAATCTTTCTATCTGAGTTTGCCCAAGATTAACAATCTGTAATCTATTCAATTCCGTAACATCGGCCAAAACACCGTCTAACACATTCAATTCGGCGGCAGATGATGTAACAAGAGTCCCTGCTAATTTTAATCCATATGTTGCAAGGTCATGTCCAGCAATATTTAAATCTTTACTTGCCGCAATAGTAACTGCGGATGTTGTTGCAGATACAGTCTCTTCAAAATTTTCAACTGCATCCAAATCCCCATAAGATAATGTGTCTGATGTCCCAGAAAGTTTATTAAGATCGGCAACATCTCCTGTAAATCCATCTAATGTGTTCAATTCAGCGGCGGTCGACAATACAAGAGTTCCATTTAAAAGCAGTCCTTTATCAACACCATTATGCCCATCAACATATACAGAATGAGAATGAAGATTCAAAGAAACGTTTGCATTTCCAAAAACCTCAAATTGAGTATCAGGAGTAGGAGTATTAATACCAGTTCTTCCTGTCGCCATATTATGTGCAAAATATGAAGTAGATCCTGTACCTATAACTACAAGACCATCTGAACTACGGGCAACAATATTTGTATTAGCCCTAGAAGCATCTGGACCAATAGTTGTTCCATTAAGATCTAAAGCACCACCAAGTTGAGGAGAAGTATCATCACTCAAATCAGTCATATTTACACCAGTACCTGATGAAAATGATAAATTACCGTCCAACAATCTTAAAAATTGCCCATTAGAACCTGCAGTATTTGGAAGATTATATGCATCACTTATTCTAATAACACCATTAGCAAGCCCACCATAAGTTCCAAGATTAACTACACCATTTGCTGAAGATATTTCTGTACCATCAAGTATCATATCTCCACCAAAAATTAATCCAGTGGAATTACTCGCAATTCTATCTGAACCGGCATCTTCTAATAAAAATGCCCCATCATCGGTTCCACTATCATGTGCAGTACCATCTTCCATTAACAGCATACCAGTAGTAGATGATGTATCATTGATAGTCATCTGACCACCAAAGATAAGAGAAGAGTTGTCCTTTACTTGAATACCTTCAGATGTTTTAACTCGTTGAGTAGAAGAAATTTGTAAATTTGAAATAAGTTGTTGTTTTTTAGTATCAAATTTTATAAACTCATTTGCATTATTCGAATTAATAATTAAGTCATTATTAGCATGTAATGTAATTTTTGATCCTGCTGAAGTTGATCCAACTACAACATTACCAGCAACTTCAGCGGTCCCACGCACATTTGCATGACCTCCAATAAATGTATTAGCGGCTATATTTGCAGTTCCTGACATTTCAACATTACCTGAAATGTTAACAGAACCTCCAAGATTTGTATTTGCAGATGTTGCAATAAGAATTGTATTAGAAGTAAATCCTGGTAAAGCAGTATTTGCAGTAACCACTAAATCTGTGCCTGTAACAGAAGTTTTTGTTCCACTCAATGTGGTGTTTGCAGAACCAACGATAGTATTTGCGCCTGATATAAAAAGATTTGCAGTTACGTTTGCAGTCTGCCCTGCTAATGTAGTATTTGCTGATGTATTTAACGATGTTGATGTGATTGTTACTTTTGTAGCAGAAGCAAGAGTTATTTCTCCATCAGCATTAGATTTAATGTATTCTGTATCATCCCTAAATTGTAATGATTTATCTGTAGATATTTTTACATTATCTGTAAAATTACCAAAGGTGGCGGACACATTTCTTGTGGCGGCCAGATCTCCTGCAAGCGTAACATTTCCCGTAAGAGTAGTATCATCAACATAGATGTGTCTAAATCGTTTTGCAGTTGTACCTAAATCATAAGTAGAATCTGTATTAGGAATTATATGAGAACCCACATCTGCACCGAAAGAAACGGTATCTGTATCATCACTCCCTAACGTAATAGTCCCACCATCGGCTGTTATGTTACCATTCGCATGAAGATTTCCATGAACATTGACATTCTGCCCAACCCATAAATTTTTTGCAATTCCTACACCGCCTGCAGTAACTATTGATCCTGTAGTATTTGTTGTAGTTTGTGTGGTATCCGTTACATTAACATTTCCTGCAACAGATAAATCGTCTCCAAGAGATGTATTTCCTGTAGTTGTTAGCATACCTTTAAGATATACATTTGCAGTTCCGCTAGGATTTATGTAAACATTTGCAGATGAAATTGTCACATTCGATGAAATTACTGTATTTGTTCCTGTAAGTGTAGAATTAGAAGTAATATATGAATTTGCTCCTGTAATTGTTACATTAGAAGATATTACAGTATTTGTACCTTGTAAAGTAGTATTCGATGTTGAAAATGTATTACCAGCATCTATTTTAAGCAATGCTGTATCAGCCCCTTTTGGATTTCCATCTCCAGAAGTAACCCCCAATGCAACATTACCAAAAAATGTAGCATTTGCATTGGATGTTAAATTCGCTCCATTAAATAGACCCAAGGCGCCTGTATGCGTGAGGGTTGCAGAAGATACTAAATTTGAAGAAATGGTTGTATCTTTCCCTGCAAGTATTGTGTTACTAGTAATGTGTGTATTACCTGAATTTATAACAGTATTAGTAGAATCGGAATGTATTGTAAGGTTTGCTTTAATTGTAGTGTTAGCATCTACTGTTAAATCAGTCCCATTTATATAAACATTTGCACCAGATGTTGTAAGATTTGCTGAAAGTGTAGCATTTGCGGTTACTGATATTGCACCAGTATGACCTTTCACCTCTTGCACATACACATCTCTCCAAGATGCAGTAGTATTACCTAAATCATAAGTTACTGTTGCTCCAGGAGTAACATTTGCACTTAGGTTTGCAATTGCTCCATTTCCTGCCATGGTAAATACACCATTCACCGAAACATTACCATCCACAATCAAATTTTTATTTACTCCTAAACCACCATTGAGAATCACTCCAGCAGTAGTAGAATTAGATGCGGCCGTAATATTTGCAAATGTAATTGTGGATTCAACGTTTGAAAAGAATTTTTCAATCGTAATTTTTTTATTGGTAGGTGTTCCTGCAGGATCATCCACTACCAGAAGGATATCATCCTTACTGGCAGTGGTCATTGCAGTAAGACCTGAGATACGTTTATCTGCCATAGTCCTACTTTAGTTAAAGATTATTATGCTGGTGCGGTTGCGGTTGCTAGTAACCAATAGTCAACACCGTTTATCTTAACCTTAATTTCTGTATCACTGGTACTATCTGCACATGAAGTTGTTACAAGCAGGTTATTATTACTGGCATGATTAGCATTAACTGCAGTATTTGCTACTACGGCTTGTGATACATAACCAGCAGTGGCCGAACCTAATTCAAAAAGATATCGAACAGGATACGCAGATGGTTTTTGTGCATGAGCATCAGCACCACCAGTGTCATCAAGACATAAAAATGCATCCGGATTCACTGCACGATCACCAGCAGTATCATCCATAGTAATTTTTATTCCATATGCTCTAGCATCTCCACCAAATCTAGACGTATCTAAATTTGTTTCTGTAGCACCATTAGTAATGTCTACTTTTATAACTGCACCCGCAACTACACCAGTTACGTTTGCATCACCACCATTTACATTTGCAGTAAATTTAGCACCGTACATGTTAAGAACAGTCCTATCACCTCCTGTTTTTGCATGATTAACAGTAGAACTTAATGCTATTGTTTCACCAGTTGTTGCATCATTTCCTACAGTCAATGTTGATGCAGTAAAAGTTCTTCCTGTAGCATCACCTGTATTTGATGTATGATTTAAGTTTCCCATCAAATTAAATACGGAAACCTTCTTATTTACCGGACTACCTGTAGGATCATCGACTACGTGTAGAATATCCGCAGATGCTACACCAGTCGAAAGATCCGTCAAAGCGGTCATTTTCTTATCAGCCATTGTTACTCCTAAGAGTGTTGGGACTCAACCAAGACTGTTCATATTGTAAAAGAAGTATAGAATTGATGTCCTATACTTCTTCGGGTTCTTGTTCGGTCTTTACACTATTTTCGTTTATAAGTTGGTCTAGAACCACTCTAGCACCATGTAAACCACTTAATTCATATTGAACATTTTCTTCTCTTTTATTTAGTTCTTCCTTTTTACGATTTATGTCATCCAACTCTTTAGATTGTTCGGAGAACATGTTATCGATTTCAGATTTTTTCAATAAAAGCCTATCCACAAACTCTTGGTTTGTGTATGTCACATCTTCTATATCCAAAGGTATATTATCACTCATAATAACTCCATTATATTAAATTAAAAATTAACCAAGCCCGTCTGTGGCCTCAGCATCACCTGATATACTTGAATGTGCAACTAAAGTTTCATACCAATAAGAAGTTACACCACTTCTGACTTTTGTATGCTTCTTAACCCAACCAGAATGTGTTAATGTACCTGGTGTAGCATGATCAGTTTCAGCCGTAGATGCACCTTTAATCGATAACAAATTTGCATTTGTTCCAAGTTCATATTTTGGTGGCTGTCTGACATAGACATCAGAACCACCTGAATATGTTGTAGTCAATGCTGGTGTAACCGTAACTGTTGTACCAGCATCATTAATTTTTGTAATTCGATGTTCTTTTTCTGTACCATCGGAATCAAGAACAAGAACTTCACCTACTTTACAATCACCAGAAACATCTGCTGACGTTGTGATTGTTGATTCTCCTGAAGTTCCTGAAAATGTTTTGACAAGATCAGTTCCATCGTTATTTCCCCATAAAGGCATTTTATTCTCCTATTAAGACCATTTGTTTTTGTAACGAGTAATTATTCCAGGTTTTGCATGTTTAGAGGCATAGTCTCCAACTGGTACATCTCCTGAAGATGCTGTTTCGGCTTTTGGAGCAGGTGGTGCTTCTTTAGGTGCTTCCTTCTTTACCTCAGCCTTTGCTTCTTTTTTTGCTTCTGCCATTTTATCTTCTCCCAAATCCTATATTTATTAATTGTTTAACAGAATTTTTAGCATTAAAAGGTGTATGTAAAACACCTATTCCACCATTATCTCTCCATTCACCAACATTTTTAGGATGATCATCAATCAATACATTAGGTCGACCATCCCTTCCATCTTTAGCAAAATGTTGTTTATCTTGCCTATGGACCGTATAAACTCTTGAACTATCTAACTTTAAATATTTTTCACACCATTTTTTCTTATCTACAGATGCTTTATCAAAACTAGATTTAGGTGCGGCCGTTAATATAAATGGATCAAATTTCCTAATAAAATTCCATATAACTTTATAATCTGGCATAGGTGGAAGATTAAAGAAAAAATCAGGTTGACTATTTAAAATTTTCCACCGTGTTTCTCTATTTGCTTCCCTAAAATCAACACCTAAGGCATCGGCCGCACCTCCTAAAAAGTCAACCAATACCATATCCATATCACAATATATTTGAGGAAGTTGAACTTCTTCTGAAATCATTATTTCATTCTCTTTGCAAGTTCTTCTATATATGAACCAACTTCAAGATTTGTATTCAATTGATCCATTTGACCTCCTATGGTATATCGTTTTGAATATTCATCAGCATATTCTTGAGGAGTTTGTCGAGATTCATTATATGCACTTCCATCTTTAGTTACTATTTGCTCACCAGGAGAACGATCTCCAACAACATGAGTTTGATCAGGAGTTGTAATATTTAATCCCCAACCTTTAGCCATATCAATAAACATTTCCATATCTATATTTGGACCCATAAAATTTCTCACATCCGTTTCAGTAATTGTTGCAATAGGACCATGCTCATGCTCTATTCTATAATTTGGAGTATCCTCAATTTGAAACATCTGAAAATTTTCTGGATATTTTACTGAAACTCCCATCAAATATTCTACCATGTGTTCAAATTTTCTAAAATCATCTCCACTATCCATTATAATGTTTCCTTCTACAACTTGACCTGGAGTATCTTCTTTATATTTTTTTGTAGCCTTATCAGTGCCTTCTTCTCCAGCACCTCCTTGACCATCAGCAATTACCTTCTCCTCTTTCATGAGAGCCAAAAGAGAATCAAGACTTCTCATATCATATCGATAATTACCTTTATTAGTCTTTATCTCAACATCATATTTTCTTGCTATACCCTTTTGTTCTACTTTGTCACCTTCTCCTACTAACATATCTTTTGTTAACGTAAGTTTCTTAGGAGAAACAACTTGCCCTCCAGTTCCATCCCACTTAAAAGTTTTACCTTCATGTGTAAAAGAAATAAGATTACCTCTTTTTTGTATATCATCAAATCCTGCTCTTTTAATTTGAGCCATAGCATCTTCCATAAGTTCTATCAACTTAGATTCTTTGATCCTATTCTCTCGAATTTTATCTAATTTGCTAATATTTTTAGAAATCACTACTTCTTCTTTTTGAGCATGTTTTGCGGACATTCTATCAGTATAAGTCTTAGAAATCTTATATCTAGATTGACCATCACTATGAGACAAATGCCCACGTTCATCATGTCGTTTATTAATGGCTTTCAATTCTTTTCCATGAGAAACTTCTTTTGGATTTTTTCTGTCATGATATTTCTTCCAGGCATAAACTGCGGCTTTACCATGCTGGTTTTGACCTTCATATCTCCTGTATTGCTTATCAGATTCATCAATCTCAGATTTTTCTTTAACAGATTCCTCAACTTCCTTTTCATTCAACTGTTCTTCATCCTTTTTAATTTCTTCTCCTGAATAAGGATTCACTTCATTATATTGTGCAATCATTTTAGAATAGGCGTCCCTTAATGGGTCATGACTTGTAAAAGCCCCATCACTCATAGTTTTCAATCCATCTTCTTTCAATTCTTTTATATCATTTTCCATTTTCGTATTCTCCTCTGGGTTAACATCCTCAATATACATATTGAGTTCGTATCGTTTGTTATCTAGGTTTGCAACTTGTACATGTAAATGTTGCTTTTTGTCCGTACCCAGAATATAACGATTTGATTTACCGTTTGAAGGTTTTCTAGGACCTGTTGCAACTTTATCGTCAATCTCTTTTGGATCAACGGTATACCCTCGTTTCTTCGCAACATCGTAAGCATGTTGCATAGCAGATGAAAAATCTTTGTGATATAGTTCATAATCTGATTTTCTTGCTTCATCTAATCCTGCTCTTTTTCTCTGTGCCTCTCTTCTTTTTTTATTATCTTCTATTGCATCTTTACCTGCTGACCGTGGAACATTTTTTACTTTCATTCCTTTATGCATTGTATAGGCTTCCTCAAAATCAACTTCCTCTGTAAATCCTCGTGTACTTGCAAATTTCTTTGCACCACTTAGAGAAGGATGAGACCCCCAATCTTTAACTTTCTTTCCACTTGAATCGGCTACATGCATTGAATAAGCATCACCTTTTTTGTCTCTTTTTGAAATATGAAAAACATGCCCTTCTTTATTCTTCAGGTATGCTACATTTTCTCTTACATGATCAAACGCAGGAGAAATTCCTTTATACATATTTTTCAATATATTTAAAGGAATATGTTTTGTCATTAATTCTAAAACCTTATCTCTTGGATCTGTATCATTATCAATATCCGTTCTTCCTGGCATTTTTCCCATAGCGGCAATACTAGCAACATTATCAAAATAATTCTTATCAATACCACCACTTTTTGCAGAATATGCACTTAATTCTTGAGCAAAATTTTTCAAATCGATTCTAGCATTTTCTACAAGTGCCTCTTGATGCAGTTTATTAATTTGCTCTTGAACCTTAACATCTTTCATTTTTGGTTTAGTATTAACCTTTTCCTTCTTCTTATCCAATTTCAGTTCAGGTTCTTTACCCTCTTTATCTTTTTTAAGAATAGATTTGATCCTCTTTATCTCTTCTTTAGAAAATTTAGCCATAGTATTACCTGGATCTTCTGGAGGAGGTGGGGCCGCCTCTGCTGGAGGAGGTGCGGCGGCTGATCCACCATTACCGTTTCCGTTTCCATTCACATGTCCATTTCCATTTCCATTCTTTTCGGCTTCTTTGGCTTCCTTATCTTTTTTCTTTTTGTCATCAGGATTTTCACCTTTAGAATAATGATGATGGTGAATATCACCCTGTTCTTTAATCTTGTAATATGCACCTACAAGAGGATCGCTTTCGGTAAACGCACCGTCATGTAGTGTATTTAAACTTTTGTTTAACATAGTTTGCTCCTATAAACTTGTATACATTCCGGTTATTTCAGTGAATACGTCCTGCAATGCTTCCGCATATACACCCTTAACTGATCGTACAACCTTGTACTCTAATTTCCTAATTCTTCCAAAATCCATTGTATAAGTATCATCTGGTTCTAATATGATTTTTAGATGATTTATACCAGAAGAATTTTTTCCTATTTTCATACTCAATGAAGACTCATCTTTACTGAATGATAAATCTTTAGCACCTGTCATGGCCATGAATTTTCTACCGCCCAATTGTTGAAGAAGTGTATTAGGATCAAAATCCCATTCTTCTAACGTTTCTTCTTTCTTTAATGTTTTTCTGATAGAATAATCAATGAATTTTTGTGATTGTCTCTTTCTTTTGGCTCTATCACGTTCCTTCATACCCGCTTGATTACCTCTACTCAATCGTTCTGCTTTATCGGCGGCTTGATATGCCTTTTCTCCCGACATTTCATCAAGCATATGTCTAAGATATTTTCTAGTTTCTGCTAAATCAATATCTCCCGATTTACATTTTGGGCATGTTGTATTTGCACCAGGTTTTGCTTTTTTAAATTTCTTACCACACTCCTGACACTGTAGTGCTACTGCTTCTGTAATATCCATATCTTCACTAAATTGTACTGGAGCACTAACTGATCCTCCTGTTTTTGGATCATTGACCATCATTCTTTCTTTGCCTTTAGTAGTATTTTTAAAATCTCTATGTACTCTTGTAAAATCTTTTTTAGATATCTTAACTACTTTACCATCATATTCATGTTCTTCATTTGCACCTTTAATTTTGGCTTTACTTGTAAATCTTTTTCTATTCTTAGACTTTTTAAAAGACAATCCTTGCGTAGGAGTTCTTGATGCTTGTGTAGCATAATTTCTCAATCGTTGTTTACCATCCGCAGTATCACCCATTTCATCAATATATGTCTCTTCAGGAATTGTTACACTCTTTCTAAGATTATGACTAACGTGTGTTTTAATATTTCTCTTATCCTGTTTATATTTTGCAATTGCTTTAGCCTTCTCCAAATCGTCCTTAGAAGGTTTATATGGGTTTTCCATCGAATCAGGTTGTTTATCTATTTTTCCACCTTTTGCCTTAAACTTATGAATAGCCAATTGTTTTCTCAAATCATCCATTCTATCTTCTATAACAACTTCTTCTTTGTGTGCTACAACATTAGGAGTTTTTCCTTTATGATAAACATTTCCTTTTAATGCCTTTTGTGCCGTTTCAACATGTTTTTTGTGTACATTAACATTTTTCCCATCAAAGTGTCCCTTTATTCCTGCATCACTTAAAGCCATATCAACCTGTAATTTAGTTCCTTCTGGTAATCCATGCTTATTATGTTGTGCCCAAGCGAATGCATAAGCCTTCTTTTCTCCGACTTTCTTTTTCAATGATTTTACTTGATGTTCTCTGCCAGGAGGTGCTTCTTCTGAAGTTCCTCGTCTTTTCATTTCTTTTTCAATACGTTTATGCATATGTTTATTCGCTGGTGAAGTCAAATCCATTGAAGAGAATTTTTTATGCAATGATTTCAAATTATCATCGGACTGTTTTCCCATCTTGGCATCCTCATCAAATACAGTATCTTCATTATATCCAGGATGACTAACATTCTTAGTCAATCTTTCTTTAGATTTAATTGCACGATCTTTCCAAGATTTTTTTATATATTCTCTTGTGGGTAAACCTTCTCTTCCTTCATCAAATACAACATCTTCTCTACGAATATCACTTTCTCTATCAAGATATCTCTTCTCTCTACCGGTTGCTCTACGAACTGTTACCTGGTTTCTATCTCCTGCAGACCTAAATCGTTGTCTTTCTTTATTTTTTGTTCGAGATGCACTTGAAGATTTTGCCATATATCGCCCTGTAGGAGTATTGACAACCACATCCTGTGCTTCATCCATTTTCATCCAAAGTTTGAAATCTTCATTAATATCATTCATTGCCTTAGATTCCAATAAATGCTGATTGACTTGCTGTATAGCAAATTGTTCTTTTACCTGACCTATTTCATGCCCTAACTTATATTTTTTTACTGATTTCTCGTAGATAGATTTCAATATAGAATATGCAATACCAGACACCTCTGATTTTCTTCGTAAAACAGATTCAACATCTTCAGAAATTTTTTCTGTTTTAAAAGTATCTGAAAATTTATATTCACTCAAAGAGACCTTTTCAGGAACAACTTCAGATTTTAGTTTTAATTTTTCTTTTATTGATTGCAATTTGAGTCCTTTCCTAATCTCATTAAAAAGAGATTTGGCGTCTTTTTCAGATAATCCTGGTAAACCTTGTTGAAATTGTTCGAACTGCCCCATCACTGCAAAATTTCTCAATTTTGAAGCAGACATTCCTGCAACTCCTTCTGCATCAGGATCTCGTTCTCCTGCTGATATAACTTCTATATTATCAAATTCATAAAAACCATGTCGTTTATCTTGACCATTATAAGTCTTTAATAATTTATCAAATTCGTTTACTCTATCAGAACCAACAACCATTATCAATTTTTTATATCCTTTACCGTGTATAGAAGAAGCGGCATGTAATGCGGTAGTTTCTTGTGGGAAGGTATGTTCAGTTACATCTCTACCAAACATTTTTTTGGCGTAATGTATTTTGCGGTCAAATGGGAGGGGATTTTTCTTAGAGTCATGCGTAGAACTAAGAAATACGTACCAATCGGCGGAGTTTCTATTTGCTACCTCTTTTAGTTTGTTTAAGAGTTTTTCATGGCCAGTAGTAGGAGGATTCATACGACCAAAAGTGAATACTGCGGTCTTATCTCTTATACGTTCATTTAACTCTTTTAATCTCATATCAATATTTATTACCTTTAGTCTGAAGAATATGGAATTAACTGTTCATTTTCATCGATATAAAACCTTTTACCATCGTGGTCAACTATAGTATGAGAAGCCTCAAATGCCTCTTTTTGAGACTTTGCCTTCTTCTTAACAGTCTGTAAAACTCTCTGATAAATCTCTTTATTATCCATAATGAGTTTGAGAAGTTTATCAAAAATTCTCATAATCATTAAACGTTGTTGCATTGTAGGTTTCTTATCATCCTCAAGATCCTTCATAAGTTTTGTGAATAATGCAAGTTCATCTTTAGCAATTAGACCTTGTGTGGCCAGTCTTCTTAATCTAGTGTCAACACCTTCAGATAATGTAATATCCAACATCTTACCTTCAAGTGTTTCTAACAGTTCTTGTTCTTGATCTAGCATTTATGCTCCCTTTGACCAGTGTTTGGCGGCATTGAAATTTTGTCTTGAAAATTCAAGACGATCTACCAGTTTCACATACTGGTCAGATTTTAATTTATCAACTGCAACAAATCCTTCTGGATTTGTTACTCTAAAACCTTCATCATCTTGAATAAAGGTTTTAGTCAATGTATTTACCTGTTCTAATTTTCTTAATATCAATAATTTACACGCAATCAATAAATTTTGCATTTCAAAAATTGCAGTAAGTTGTCGTTGATTATTCTGAAAAAATTTCAAAAATTCTCGGTGAAGTTGTCCTTTTTTTAATCGTGCTTTTTCAGTTTTAAGTTTTAATAACTCTTTATTTAATTTTTCCTTTAAATATTTTATTAACCCTTTTGCATGATTTGCAGGATTTTCTATCGGGCGCCCTTCTCTAATATGTGAATTTGTATATGCTTTAATTTGTATATTTACTTCCTTATGATTCTGTATAAATTTCAAAATATCTGGATTTAATTGTCTAAATAATCTTCCAGCACCCGATAGAATTCCTGTAATCTGAGCAGTTTCTTTTTCTGTCATAGAAGCCGTACCACTCACATCTTCATATTCCGCATCTCTAAACCATACATCTGGTATATTATTCATAGTTGAAACATCTATATCAAAACTAGCATTCATTTCTGGTAAAGTATCACCTGTATACTTTGTATGAAATACAATACCCATCTTTGATATAGATATTTCTTTTGCCAAATCACTATTTTTTGGAATTGCATATACAATAGTGTTTGGTTTAAATATCAAATAATCTACACCATCAATTTTTTCATCCTGCAAATCTTCTGAAGTATACATCATATCACCTTGAATGACGCCTTGTATATTCAGTAAAGGCAAATGCTCAAGTGCTATCTTGAGTTTTCTATTCAATCCTTCTGCAGGATGATTATTATCAATATCTTCTGGTGTATAATTTAATTTGGCATTCTTTGTAAAAACACTTTTTGTTCCGACAAAAAACTTTCCATTTTCAGGATTTGTTCCTGCAAAAATAGCAGGCGCACCATCCCATTTAACGGTGATGCGTACCTGCTTTCCGCTTTTTGTGGATCCAGCAAGCATGTCCCTCAAACCTCTAAGGAAATTTATTGCTTGTCGTGTTCCATCTACGCCATTGTTTAGAACCTCATCTTCAATATGTTCAAGATGTAAGTTCTTCTCTTCATTTAAGAATTGTTTGAAACTCTGTATCATTCCGCATAACTCGTTTCAAACTATTTATGTTTATTAAAGATTCAGGATGGTTGAATATTGGCAAGATTGCAGTGGGTTAGCATAATCAAAGTCCCAAAAATTTCTAGTGTGACAATAACTAGCACTCATTTTTCCAGCAAAAAGATCTTCAATAGATATAGGGTCTCCATGGCCACAAATTTTCTTAACCTTCCAACAAATCCAATCTGGATTCCCAGTATCTCGTAAATCTTGATAAGGCATAAGATATTCAGGTAATGTTTCACCTTCTACCATTGCTAAAAGTTTTTGTTCATTTTTTATATTATCTTTAAATCGACTAAAATCTGTAGTATGAACAACCTCAACGGTTTCTTCTCGTACTAATTCAGTTTTACAATCAGGGCAATCACCTTCAACGGTCATCTCACACCCCATAGGATCATTACAAACTTGAACTAGTTTTGATTCTTTTACAGTCTTTTTCTGCCATTCCGGTTCTTTTTTCACATCAACAACCGGAATAATAGATTTTTCTTCGGGGTTACCATGTATCACAAAAGGAAGTTTTGTGACTTTTGCAGGTTTAGGTTCAAGGGATTTGAAAATTGGGTCTTCACCTGGCTCGATAGTTACAAGCCATTGTTTACCATTCATCTCAATAACTTTAGTCTCTGTAGCAAATGCTTGCTCATACAGAAATGGGATACCGAAAAACAAAATAGTTAAAACTATCAGGATAAAACGAAACATATTACCTCATTTATAAGAGATTAACAAAAAGAGAGTACAACTCTCACTCACAGGTAATATTATATCAAAATTTGTCAATTGTGTCAAGTATTTTTTTCAATCCTTCACCATTTATTTCATAATCTCCCACCTTTTCAGATACATCTTCATCACCTTTAAACAATTTCATGTCACTATCATAACTGTCTTCTATTGGTATTCCTACCATAATAACATTATAACCTTTGTACTCTATATTAATTGAAAAGGGCTCTCCTTGAGCAGACGATACTTTTATCATGAGTAATTAAACTCCGCAAAATCTTTTTTATTTTTCATTTTTCCTCCTGTGGATTTGTCAAATACCGGTTCATCATCTTCTTCTTTATTCCAGGGCGATTTAAATCCTCCCTTTTTAGACTTTTTATCTTGCATTCTCTCTACCAGTTCATTTTGTGCTTCCTCCTCAAGATCATATAATTTCATTTTTGCACGGTCAATACCAATAACAAATCTCTTAGAACTCGTTGGATCATTATATCGATTCTTGAGTTGCTTAACTAAAAGTTGATTCAAATCTTCAAGTTCTTCTGTACTGATCAATGCAAACATTAAATCAGCAGTAGCAGGTAAACCAAATGATTCTGATGTATCCTCAAGACCTACATCTGTACTCGTAAATCCAGATCTAGTGGTTTGCGTGGCAGACACAATGGGCACATCATATTCTACTGCCATACCACGCAATTCTTCAGCAATGGATTTTATAAATGTATAAGAATTTACATTTGCTCCCTGCCGTAGTCTTGCAGATGAACAAATATTTAGATAATCTACAAATATAATCTGAGGAACAAATTGCCGTTTAAGTTTCAATTCATTCAAAAGATTTCGAAAATGATTTGTATTTGCAGATGCCGTAGGATATTCCTTTACAATTAATTTACCATCGGTCACCTTTTTAATCTGGCCAACTTTTCTCTCATATAAATCTTTTGGTATTTGTTTCAAATCATCAAGAGTTATATTCATCAAATTCGCATCAATTCTTTCTGCAATTTTTTCTTCCGCCATTTCAAGAGTGATATACAATACATTCAAACCTTGGGACAAACAACTTGAAGCACAATGACACATAAACAACGATTTTCCAACACCAGTTCCTGCCATTGCAATATTCAATGTTTTATTCGGTAAACCTCCTGAAGTAATTTTATTAAAATATTCTAGATCAAAAGGAATTCTTTGTTCCACCTTATGATAAAAATCATATCTTTCATCTGAATCCTCAATATAATCATGCCCAACATTAGGATCAAAACATACCGCTAATGCATCAGATAAAATTTCAGGAATTGCTCCTTTATCCTTATCAGTCTGTTTTTGCCCATCAATGATACTAATTGATTCCAATACCGCATTATAAATTGCTTTATCTTGACAAAATTGCTCCGTACTATCTAAAAGCCATTGTGTCTCAGGTTTTTCATTTTTACTAGAAACATATACATTCAATCTATCAACCAAGCCCTTAAACTGATCTTCCTGTAATTTAGTATTCTCATTTAATTCTATTACAAGAGATTCCTTAGTTGGAGATATATTATACTTCTGAATAAATTTGTTTATCTCTTCAAAGAGAATCTTATCAGTATGTTCTAAAAAATAATCTCCTTTCAAATAAGGTAAAGATTTTCTCACAAAATCATCATTATATAATAGATTCTTTAAAATTGTATCTTCTAGTCTTTCCATCTTCGCTTTCTTGGACATCGATATTATTCTGAATAACTTCTATTAAAATATCACCTATAAGAGTCTCAAATTCTCTTCCTTCTTCATCTGTATATTTTTTTTCAACTATCTCTTCAGGTATTTCAAGTATATCATATTCGAATTTATATGTCAAGGTACCATCATCATTTGGAGTCTCATTAACACCAAATGTATGATATTTGTAAATTACATCTTGAAATTTACCTTTAATAATACGAAAAACTTGTTGCTCATCTTCCTCAGTCTGAGGATTCTTCGCTATCTCGTACCACTCCGTCATTATTTTTTGTTGTTCCATATAAAAATTTCTCCTGACAATATTTGTCAATTTGATTCATAATATCTTCTGTAAAATATTTTTCAGGTGTTTGCATAATTTGTTTCCCAAACATTTTTGATCCGTCAGGTAACTCAAAACGTGTAGAAACTTTCTTAAAAATACCTGCTTCTTCAGCAAGTTCAAGCATACCATGCCAACGATCTAATCCTTTATTATAGGTCACCAATGCATCAACCATTTTATTTTCTACTGTCAATCTAGACTTATGATTTTTACAATGAATAATATTACCAATGACTTCTGTACCATCTTTTTCTTTTCGCTTTGAAAGAAATACAATATTACTTGAAGCATAATACAAACCAGTTCCACCACCCATCACTTGTTGTGGAAACATCACCCCAACCTGACTATATGTATGATTTGTAACCACTACAGGAACTTTTGCCTTACCTGCTTTAAGAGTTAAAACCCTAAATGCTCCTTTCACAAGTGCGGCCCTTGTCATGTCTTTAGTCTCTTTACCTTCAGCAATATCTCCTACTTCTTTTGAGGTAGATAGCATACCTAAACTATCAAGACATATCATCAATGGAGGTTTGTCTTCAGTTTCAAGATGCTTATTAAGTATTGTAGTAACCTGATGTGCAAACTCCTGTATTGTAGCAACTGGTAAAATTACCATACGAGAAGTGTCTATTCCTCGTTGCTCAATCATCTGTTTTGTTATTGCAGATTCAGACTCAAAATAAAGAACACCACCGCTAGGATTGTCTGACAAAAACTGTTTGACAATACCCAATACGAAAAATGTTTTTCCTGTAGCCGATTCTCCAGCAAAGGCGGTAATTTTGTTCGATGCCAATCCTCCATGGATACTTCCCGAGAGTAGAGCATTGAGAGCATAACTACCGGTATCAATAAAGGATTCAACATCGCCTGCTTCAACACCATCAGCAACCAATCCAGCGTATTCATTTCCTGTCTCCTTAATCATATCTTTCAAAAAATCCATAATATCTCCTTATATAAAAAAGTCTTCAATAGTATTTCGTTTTTCATGTTCCCAACCCACACAATTTAAAATATCTTTTAGGGGGTCAAGAAAAGTTTTTTCAAATTGTGTATCATAATCTATAAATTTATGTAAATCAAATTCCTCTGGTAAGGTATTACCCATACTGATAACCGTATCTCCAACTGGATTAGGCTGTTTTAAATATGAAAATTTAATCTTTTCACCTTCTTGTATGATTTGATATTTCTTTGTCAATTTATGTTCTTTCAATAACTTATTATGTATAAGTGTTCCTTTGACATGAATCGGTGTACCCTTCTTATAAAGTTGTACACTATCACTATATTTTTCAATACCTTTTACCGAACGAGGAAACGCAACATCCTCAGGAGGTAATTCTTCAAACTCATTACGAAAATTCTCAACAAATGCAATCATATCATCTTCAGTATTATTCATCAAAATTTTATATGCATCAACAAGTTTCTTCCTCACAATAGCAGGAGTTGAAGATTTAACAGATTCTAACCCTTTTACCTTGATCTTCGGATTAGCAAATCTCACTCCTTCACTATCATGCACATTAATAATATAATGTTTCTTACCTGTCCAGATTGCTCTATCAGCAAGCACTTCTCGTTTCATGATCATTTTTTGCTGATATGCATTCATATAGTCTCTCAAACCCTTAAAAGATCTGTCAATACACTCCTGTACTTTTCCATCACACACTTTATCAAGAAAGTCTATCACTTTTGGAATATCACTAGTATCATCAAATACACTCTTTACAAGGTCTTCTAAACAAACATAAATTGAATCAGTATCAGATGCTATCACATAATCTTTATCTTCGGTCTTGAGAATGGTATTCAAATATGCATTCACATCACGTTCAACCCATCTCGTAGATAATTGTCCACCAGTCGTAATTGCTTCTGCTTGTCTCACATCAAAAAATCGAAAATATTGATTACCCAAAGCACCATAAGCAGAATTCAATTGTATTTTTCTAGCCATCTGCATGTTATCAAGTCTCGCAACTTCTTTCGATAACTTTATACGTTCGGTCGGATTCTTTTCCTTCTCATACAATTTTTGAGTTTCAAGCATTTGTTTCTTAAACTTGGATCTCTCATCATACATTCGTTCCATCATGGCAGGTAGAAATCCTTGAATGTCTGTACGAAAATGATATCCATTTGCCGCCATTGACAAATCCTGTTGTTGACAATATTCTGTATCAATTTCTCTATCAAGCAACTTATCAACTGATACTGACTGAGGAGGATAATCAGACACCATTGTTTCAGGTGAAACATTATATTGCATAATCAAATGCGGATATAGACTATTCAAATCAAACGACACAACCCAATTATATGCACCTGGTTTAGGTTCTTTTACATATGCACCTTCATATGGATTATCTTTAAAAGTGTCCTTCTTTGGAGGTAGAACAATATTCTTATCACGCAATTCATTATAAATTAAGGTATCCCACATTCTTACTTGAGTAAAAACATCCGTGTAATTTACCTTTGCATCATATGCAAGCACAATAGCAGTTTCGATTAATTTCAATTTATCTTCAAGTCTATCAACAAGGTCAACATCTTTAATATTATAATCCATGAACTTTTGAAAATCCTGCTTATACAATTGATGCAAACTTCCAAATTCTGAATAATCTAATTTCCTGTCACCAAGTTCTACATGTGCAATATGATCTAATCTATAATTTTCTTGTTGAGTATAAGTGAATTTTCTATATAAATCTAGATAATCAAGGGTAGCAACACCTACAAGTTCAAATGCCTGTTGTTCTCTAGTACCTCCAAAACCCATTTGATTCACCGTTCTCTCACTTACAAATCTCCACGGTGATAATCTCATATAAGTATTATCCCCAAACAATCTATTCATACGATTGACAAGATATGGAATATCAAAGAATTTCACATTCCAACCAGTTACAATATCAATATCAAGTGACTCCCAAAAAGACAAAAACTCTTGTAACAAATGAATCTCATTATTACATTTCATATAATGAACATTCTCTTGACTTGGTGTAAAATCACCACAACCAAAAGAAAAAAACTTATCTTTATATTTTACAGATATTGAAATAACTTCTTCTTGTGCAATCTGTGGTTCTGGAAACCCATTCTCCGATCCTGTTTCAATGTCAATATTTGCAATACCAATTTGGCTTATGTCGTATGACATCATACCAGGATAATTATCTGCAATAAAACAATAATGATAATTTGTATTACCATAAATCTTGAAATTGTCTATATCAGAATATTTTTTTATAAAGTCCCTGGCATCACTAATAGAACCACAGGGAACTTCTGAAACAGATTCACCCTCAAGGGTTTTCCATTTAGATTCTTTTGAAGAAGGTACGTATAGGGAAGGGTTGTAATCAACCTTGTGTTTGAAGTGTTTTCCTTTTTCGTTCACTCCACGAAAAAAGATTTTGCCTTTTACATTTTGTACATTTGTATAGAAACTCATTTAGCCATATTTGGTATATCGTGTATAATAATAACTCCCAAGTTTATCTAAATTATCATAACATAATAATATGTGTTTGTCAATCCAAGTCCTTTTAGATTGAAATGCTCCTATTACAAATAAAAACTGTAAATATATTTTCCAAAATAATGCTTTTACGGCTTCCATGGCAAATACTTGCCCTTAGTTTTTTTGTTTATAATTAGTCCATTATGACGATTTGTCCCATCATTTCTATATGAACAATGGACCCAACCACTATTAGGATCACCATCTGGATCATGAAATTCTAATATAATTTGATCAAAATCTAAAGTTTTATAAATCCATGTTGCCAATTCTTTATTGGATAGTCCATTAATTTCAAAATCGGCAGCCTGACCTTTTGCATGTTGAGATTTTCCGGAACTTCCTACTGCTTCACACAATTTTACACATCTGTACCCAGAATTAATACGTACAGATTTTGCATAATGTTCTCGGACTGGTTGAAGAATTTTAACACAAAGGTTTGTTAGATTTATCAATTCTAATGTACCAGGATCATTCGGTATATTTCTACGAATGGCAGTATCAGAAAATGTCATTTCCTTTAAAGAAAAATTCTTTGTAATTTTCATTTAATCCTCTTCTAAATTGATAAAAGATTTAAAGGTTCTCAGTTCTATTAATTTTACTATTTTACAATCTTCCCATTCTGAAACATGACACTCTACAAGTTTATATTGTCTTGATTCTTTGAACAGGACATCCTTTTGAATTTCTCCTAATGTCATTGGGCTTTGTCTGGAATTTTCAACATCAAATA
>PVBE012951248.1_pt1 | contig 42845 bp, 41 predicted proteins | sample 1631181 | NCBI WGS metagenome assembly PVBE01 (sample SAMN08397723, study PRJNA350692) | Marine metagenome, whole genome shotgun sequencing project. | isolation source: water | place: Pacific Ocean | collected 2012-04
ATGGCGCGCCCGGAGAGATTCGAACTCCCGACCACCTGGTTCGAAGCCAGGTACTCTATCCAGCTGAGCTACGGGCGCGGCTTTAAAATCAAATAGTTATGAGGGTTGGGAGTGACCAGACTGTCTAGCAAACTCGTTCCAGTGACATTCATAAGTATATAAGACGCCATCGAAGACGGGAAAGATTTCGACAATTGAGCCGAGAGAGCGGCTCCGTTTCAACTCGCTCCTTGACAGCGACGCTGATCTGGCACGCCACAGCACGTGCCCGCAAATTGCCCCAAGCCGCCGTACAGATGAAAGTGGAAAAGCTGCATCGTTCGACGATAACTTTCTCGTTCGGCTTTTGGCTGCGGTCGCACCACATGGGTATATACTCGCCGACCGAGATCCACGACTCACAGAGGAGAATGAGCATGTTCCATTTGATTGTCACCGTGGCGACACTCCTAATTCTCGGGCTTGGAAGCGCGCCAGTGCACGCACAGAGTTGGCAACCACCGACCGATGCGGAACGCTGCCCATCAAGATGGGGGGCGGATGACGAGCGGGGAGCTGCAAACCTGATGCAGCCCGAGGTCGTCCTGCGCGCTGCACGGCTGATCCAGACTGGGGAAGTGATCGAACTGGGCCACCCTTTGTTCGATGGGATGCCCTTCTACGGCGACCGCATCTACAACCAGCAGATCAAGAGGACGCGTTGGCCGAGTGGATCGAATCCGCGCGGCTCGAACGAGGAGATCATTACAACGGAGCTTGGTCAGGTCGGGACGCAGATCGACGGCTTTGGACATCAATCGATTGGCAGTAGCCTCTACAACTGCTTCCAGATGGGCGAGGTCGTCACGAGAACCGGATTCTCCAGACTCGGCATTGAGAATTCGGGCGGCCTGTTCACTCGCGGTATCCTGCTCGACGTGGCAGGCCTCCGGGGCCTCGAGATGCTCGGCGATCAGTACGAGATCACAGCCCAGGATCTACAGGACGCGCTCGATCGGCAGAACCTGACGATCGAGACCGGCGATGCCGTTATAATCAACACAGGATTCGGGCGGCTCTGGGGGACCGACAACACTCGCTATTTCCGAACACAGCCCGGGCTCGGTGTCGAAGCTGCCGAGTGGCTCGTGGAGCAAGATCCTATGATTGTTGGATCGGACTCCTGCTGCGTAGAGGTCAACCCGAACCCCAATCTGAATCTATCCTCACCCGTCCACCAGATCCTGCTGGTTGCGCACGGTATTTACCTGATCGAAAGCCTCAATCTCCGCGACCTCGTCGAAAGGAACATCCATGAGTTTGCCTTCATCGTCCAGCCACTGAAGCTCAGGGGCGCCACCGGATCCTCGGTGGCACCGATTGCCGTGCGATGACTGTTGTGGTTATCTAGTCGAATACCCTCAGCTTCAGAGAGTTTCTCGTCATTGTCCGGAACAGAACTCAGTTCGTGAGTGTGTTCTCAGGCGAACCCCACTCTTCGAGCAAGCACTCGTAGGAACCAATCTGCTCGCCAGGTTTCCAGACGAAGTAGGCATCCCAGACGAACAGCTCTACCAGCGTTGCGGGTTCATCGACGGTCATCACGTAGTCGAGCCGGTTACCGCCATCGACGACCGTAAATCTTTCATTGATTCTCACGTTCGGCGTCTGCGGTGCACCGGAGCGGTTAAAGTACTGCCAGCCGATGCGGGAGGTATCGACAACGAGCGTCTCGCCTTCCCAATGCCCGATCGAATGACCCCAATGGGACAGTGGGACATCCTCGGGATCGGCAACGTCATCGCCCATGTGAATGATCCGCAGCGCATCGAACTCTTCGAAGCGCAGTTCGATATTGTCGTCGACCTGGACGAACTGCATCGGGTAGGGGTTGCCCATGAGTGCGGGCATACCCGGTGGCACGCACTTGATGATCGGGTTGTCGGCGATATCGTCCCATTCGGCTACAGCTGCCGCGGCGGCTTCATTGAGCTGGTAACCCGAGCGGCCCGAAAAGAACCAGGCGCCCGTGCCCTGACTCCAGACGCGGAAGATACCGTCGGCCATCGTGTCGGGAGCTCTTGATTCCGCAAGGACATCTTGATTTCCACCCAATGATTCTTCCGCCCAGCGCGGCTCCCGCGCGCCGCCGACGAGCAGCTCGACGCCATTCGGCATCAGAATGTGACTGACCTGAATATAGTTGTCCCTGCGTGTGGACGCCCAGCCGGCCACGCGAACGGCATCGCCGACGGAAACTTCGTCACCCGTCAGGCCGCGGCGGCGCTGCGCACTCACCGCACTGCCTTCGAGATGCCAGATCGTCTCCGCACCCGTGTCATCCGTGCTCGTAAGCTCGTACAGAATGTGTGGATTCCTCCAGGACACTCTCGACATCACGCCTTCGATTTCTACGACGACGTCGCGAGTGAACTCGGTCATGGAATGGTGGGCGGAACCTGCGATCGGTAGGGAGACCAGCGTGGCCGCAACAGTGACTGTAGAGAGCTTCAGGGCCGTATTCATGGCTGTTCCTGTGATTATTGATCTGGTCGGACTTAGAGTATATCCAATCGTTGAACTCCTCCCCTGATTTTGAACTGTCGTATTTGCGCTACGTCGTAAATGCTTGATTATGCGGCCCATCTCCTCGGCCTGAAATGCTTCCCTTCCCACCCAAGCGTCCCGTTTCTGAGGTGCTTCTGCCGCTCAGTTTCGCCATGCTAAGAGTTTGTTTAACGGGTAAGTACGACCAAGAGCGGCCGCTCTATAACACCTTTACCGTCGTGAGCTGATTGGTGCACAACTACGCAGCTACAGCTCACTAAGATCGGATAGCTCCTCCAAGTGGCTGCACAGCAGCTGTGACCAGTCTCGAACGACGGGTCCAGTGAGCCCCCATACGGAAGCGGCTTGCATAGGTCCGTCTACGCGTCGCCGAACTAACGTGCGCGCCAAAACGTCATTACTCATAGAATCCCGTAACTGGATGACCATACTGGCCTCCCAAGCCCACCTGATGGTGCTGACACTACTACCAGGAATGTCTGGAGGAACACCAGAAATGACATCGATTAGCAATCCTTGAACCATGAGGACGTCACGTCCCACTTCGTCCGACATCTCATACGATGAAACCTCCGCGAGTTCTTCAGAGAAGGTCTCGCTGAACAGATTACGGAGCCGGGCCTTCATCGTGTCACTGACTGGAAATTCCGTTTCACTAGCTCTTGCGCGTACTGAGTAGAGCCGGTCCTCCACTTCGCGAAAATGGATATCGGTCGGCATCATGTAGATCTTCGTGTAGCGTGACAGATCTAAATCCGGTCTCACCCAAGCGGCATCAATAGTCGTGCCTTCCACCCGATGAAGACCATCTGCTGTGATTTCCGCGTCCGGCCCGACTTTGAGTACAAGTTGTGCACCGCTTCCGCCTGCATACCAGAGCAGCATTAGGCCAGCTACGGCGGACAGGAGTGTCATTCTTATTCTGCGTCTCATTAGTTTCTCCTTCGAGATAGACGGCAGCTTGCATACTAACTGATCACGAAGGGACGGGTAACCGACCGCTCCATGCCCTGGAGCGTTCAGTCAAGCCCCTTAAGCGGGATTGGTCAGCCCAACGCCCTCAAGTGGCTTGAGACAATGGAAAGTGCTCCTGGCCCGCGAGGAGGGGGTCAATTCGATTTAGGGCGGAGTTGGTAGAAAGCACTTTGGCAGACTAGAGGCTGTCTCTACGGCGCTTGGATTCCGAGCAGCTCGACCTCGAAGATCAGAACAGCGCCTGGGGGAATTCCGGGTCGGCCCTGGTCACCGTAGGCCGTATCCGAGGGACAGACGAGACGGTTTTTCCCGCCGACCTTCATTAATTGTACTCCTTCAGTCCAGCAGGGGATGACCCGATTGAGCGGAAAGCTCGCCGGCACACCGCGCTCAACCGAACTATCGAATACGGAACCGTCTTGCAGGGTGCCATGATAGTGGACGGTGACGGTGTCAGTTGCCGCGGGGCTAGCACCCGTACCACCCGTGATCTCAATGATGATTAGGCCTGATTCTGTGCGCGCGGCACCGTTTTCGGCGGCCATCTGTTCCAGGAAATCCGGTGCCTCTGTATCAAGCGGCGCGGAATCCTGAGCGCCAAGTGGTGCAGATAGAGAAGACAGGACGACCAGCGTGGCGGCCGTTGAGGCTATTCCGAAAGCCGCGTTCTTAGATGCCATGAGGGCTCCTTGGATACGTCAATGAAGAGCGCCACCTTATCAGTCTGGTGCGGTGATGAGGCGATTTTCCTACACTCCCATTATTCCCGAGAATTCTTATCTCTTGCCACGCCGAAATGATCGGAGGTTCGAAGCCAGGCGCTCTACTTAGCTGAGCTACGGGCGCGCGTTGTGAAGTCGCGAATGTTACTCAGTACGGCGAGTAGCACTCCACTGGGATGAACTCGTAGTTCTCCGTGTAGAGCTTCTTCCACACCATCTCCCAGGGCTCGTACAGATAGTCCGGGTCGTTGATGATCATCTCCATCTCGACCATCGGTCCCTGCGTCGGGTCGTCGAGGCGCCGATAGGTCTCGACCGTCGTAACCTGATCGCTGAGCTGATTACCGTCAATACCGGTCGGGCCGGCCGTGATGTGCGTCGTCTCGATGATCAACTTGTCGTCTTCGTACCGCGCCGTGGAATGGCCGAGCTTCAGATGCTCATCCCCGGGGCTGCCCGCGTCTCTACCATCGAAATAGATCGTCCGTATCCCACCGTACTCTTCGTACGAGATCACGACGCGATCGTCGAACTGATCGATGCGAACGGGGTGCGGTGTAAAACCGGCCTGCCGGATGAGCGTCGGATTCTCGCAGGCGACCTGCGGATCGTCGGCGGGATCCCATGTGGCCTGTAACGCCACACCGACGTCGTTGAGCGGCGGCGCCCGATAGTTTCTGAAGGCCGGCCCGCCACGCCCGCGCGCCCAGTCGCCCGTCAGGTTCGGCCGACCGTCGGCGTGCCGCAGCGGAATGTAGAGAATCTCGGTCAGCTCATTGGAATCGTCGATGCGCGTAACGGACATACTCCGCAGGACGGCGTGCGTCTCGGGGTCGAGCGTTTCGAACGATCCCATCTGGATCATCGGCTTGTTGTCGCGGCCGGCCCTGCCATTGATGCGGATATGGTCACCGATCTGAACCGTCTCGTTCGACCAGCCGGCGGTGCGCAGGCCCGTCGCGGACATGCCCTCGACCATCCATGTCGTCGTTTCACCCGCCTCGTCCGTAACGCCCATGTACACGATCACGTGTGGGTTCCTGAAGACGTATCGCTCCACGACCCCTTCCCGCATGATCTCCTCCTCCGTAAAGGAGGCAGCGAAAGAGTGATGAGCTGATGCGATGTTGATCGTCAGCAGCCAGCCCAGAAACACCGCTATTAGCGTTCTCATACTATCCTCACAAAAAATCCCGACGTTAGCCGCCATAGTCGAATTTTACCATGCAGCGGCGGCCGATTTTCTCAAGTTTCCTCGCCCACGGCACTCCTTATATATACGGATGCGAAAAAGTACGCCCGGACCATTGAAAACCCCCGGCTCCGGCGCTAGGGTGCGCTTTCCGTCGGGCATGGCGCCGGCACCCTAAAAATTTTGCAAGGAAAGCACGATGCAGCAAAACATGCGCTTTCGGCATGCGTTCTACGCCTCGCTACTAGCCCTGGGCTATACGGGGTCGGCTAACGCAGTCGATGTCGCCGTGTGCACCGACCTCGGCAACTTCACGATCGAACTCCTCGATCAGCAGTCCCCGCAACACGCCGCAAACTTCCTCGACTATGTCGACCGCGGCTACTACGCGGGCACGGTGTTCCATCGCGTCATCGACGGCTTCATGATTCAAGGTGGCGGCTACACGCGTGATTTCCGCAATAAGATCACCGCGGACCCAGTCATGAACGAGTCGAAGAATGGCGTCGGCAATTCCCGCGGCACGGTTGCAGCCGCACGAACGGGCGACCCCCACTCCGCGACATCGCAGTTTTACATCAACCTCGTAAATAACCCGGCGCTCAACACCGCCGGCGAGGACTGGGGCTACACCGTGTTCGGCCAGGTCACACGGGCCGGAATGGACGTAGTCGATGCGATAGCGGCGCTGGAGACCGGCCCACGCGGGCTGTTCCAGAGCGATGTCACTAATCCACTCATCGCCATGACATCCATGGCGCGAGTCGTCGAAGATCGTTACCCCGAACTTTCTACTGAAGACCGCCATGCAGCCTTGCGAGGGGACATCGAATCCGCACTGGGACGGGGCGATAACGCCGTGGCCGTGGAGGTCTTCGGCGAGTATCGGGCGGCTTGCGGCGAACTCGGGCCGGACCTGTTGTTCGCGGAAGCCGAGGCCCTGGCGGCCGTCGAACAAAATGCTGCCGCAGTCGAGTCGTTGGGCGAGTATTTGCGCTTCGCGGACAATACGAGTGAGACCTATCTCGAAGCGCTGCAGCTGTCACGGTTACTCGACCCGGCAGCGGCCGACGAACGCTCCGCCGATGATGTGCGCCTTGCTGAACTGGCCGAAGACTGTACGTTCCCGACAGCACCGATAATCCCCGACCCCAACACCGCCGAAATGGCTGACATGGTCGCGATTCAAAGCAGCATCGTCGCATACATGGAAGAGAGCAACGAGTTGCTCAAGTGCCTGGAGGAAGTCGCGGATGACGACGATCTCGACGATGACGATCGCGGACTGGCGAGCCAGGCATACAACAACGAGGTCGATGCTCAGGAAGATCTGGCCGAGGCGTGGAACACGCAACAGACTCTGTTCCTAGAGCTTCAGCAGCAGTAGGCGACGGATAATCCGTGGCAGGCTTCTACAAGGGCAAGCGAACCCGGAATATCTACGCGCCGGGGGACCCGAAACCCTTTAAGCTCAGCCGGAGCAAGATCGACCGTTTCATCGACTGCCCGCGGTGCTTTTATATCGACCGGCGCCTCGGCGTCGATCGCCCGCCGGGGTTTCCGTTCAATCTGAACAACGCCGTCGACACGCTGCTGAAGAAAGAGTTCGATATCCATCGGGCGAAGAACACGCAACACCCGCTGCTCGAGAGCTACGGAGTCTTTGCGCGGCCCGTGGCCCACGACAATCTCGACGACTGGCGGAAGAACTTCGTCGGTGTGCAATACCTGCACGAGAGCACGAACCTGCTCATCACGGGTGCGATCGACGATCTCTGGCAGGAGCCGGGCGGCGCTTATGTCGTCGTCGATTACAAGGCAACTTCGAAGAACGGCACGATCGACGTCCTCGATCAACCCTGGCACGGGGGCTACAAGCGGCAGATGGAGATCTACCAGTGGCTGTTGCGGCGGAACGGGCTCGAGGTCTCCGGCAAGGGCTACTTCATCTACGCGAACGGCTTGACCGACAAAATAGCGTTCGACGCGCAGCTCAAGTTCGACCTGACGCTTATTCCGTACACGGGGCACGACGACTGGATCGAGGGGACGCTCGAGGAGATCCACGGCTGCCTGAACAAGGACCATGTCCCGACAGCGAGCCGAAACTGCGACTACTGCCGTTACCGGTGCTCGGTGACCGACGCCACGGCGTGAGCCGCGTCACTACTCAGCACCTGCCGACGCGTGAATATCGTCGAATCGTTAGGCACCTCAGTTTTCTTCGGCATTACGGTCTCCTTAACTCGTAGAATACACTGATGACCTCGCAGCCCTCACTGATCCCGCCTGCCGGCGAGCAGAAAATCCCGCTCGCCCACCGCATGCGGCCAGAGAAGCTCGAGGCCTTCCTCGGCCAGGAGCAGTTGCTCGCGCCGGGCAAGCCGCTGCGCGAGACGGTCGAGCGCGGTGCCGTCGGCAGCATGGTCTTCTGGGGACCGCCGGGATCGGGCAAGACCACACTCGCTCGCCTCGTCGCGAATTACACCGACCGCGCCTTCGAACTCTTCAGCGCCGTGACCGAGGGCGTGCCGCGCGTCCGCGAGATCATCAAGGAAGCTCGGCAGCGCCAGGACGTGGAAGGGCGTGGCACAATCCTGTTCTGTGACGAGATCCACCGCTTCAACAAGGCACAGCAGGACGCGTTCCTGCCCTGGGTCGAGGAAGGCGTGATTACGCTGATCGGCGCGACGACGGAGAACCCGTCCTTCGAACTCAACTCAGCCCTCCTCTCACGCCTGCGCGTGTTCGTTCTCGAGCCGCTCGAAGCCGAGCACGTCGCGTCGATCGTGCAAAACGCCTGGACGACCCTGTCCGGCGATCACGGCACAACCATCGAACTAGACGCAGACGCCCTCGATCTCCTGACACGCCACGCGGACGGCGATGCGCGCCGTGCGTTGAATGCGACTGAGGCGGTCTGGGAGCATGTCGTCTCACTCCAGGCCCCGCCAACCGATCCTATCTCCGCCGATCTCGTCGAGTCCGTTCTCGAGCGCCGCCTCGCGCGATACGACAAGGGCGGCGAAGAACACTTCAACCTGATCTCTGCATTGCACAAAGCCGTGCGCGGCAGCGACGTCGAAGGCGCGCTCTACTGGCTCGCGCGCATGATCGAGGGCGGCGAGGACCCGATGTATCTGTCGCGGCGCGTCGTGCGTATGGCGGCCGAGGATATCGGACTCGCCGACCCGCGTGCGCTGCAACTGGCATTAGCGGCCAAAGACGCCTACCATTTCCTCGGCTCACCCGAAGGCGAGCTCGCACTCGTCGAGGCCGTGATCTTCCTCGCGACGGCGCCGAAGTCGAACCGCGTCTACGAGGCCTGGAGCCGTGCGCAGCGGGCAGCTCGAGAACACCCGGCCGAGCCCGTGCCCAAGCACATCCGCAACGCGCCGACCCGACTCATGAAGGAGCAGGGTTACGGCGACGGCTATCGTTACGACCACGCCGAAGGCGGCCACGCCGCGGGGCAGGCCTATCTGCCCGAAGCACTTCGCGGCGCAATCTGGTACGAACCCACGGACCAGGGCTTCGAGAAACACGTGGCCGAACGCCTCGCATGGTGGCGCAAACGAAAAACTCACGAGTGATTACGCGTTACGCGCGCTGCCTCAACGCGTCGCGGATCTTCGTCAGTAGTTTTTCTTCGGCGGAAGGCTCGGGGGGCGCCGGCCTCGACTGCGGCTGCGAGACTCTCGTGCACCTAACTACCGAGATTTACGTAGAGATTCGGAAAATCCATATCGCCGAGCATGAGGCCGATCGGCGGCATGATGACGTCGTTAACGAACGAGCTCACAATTCTGCCGAACGCGCCACCGATAATGATACCGACCACCATATCGACGACGTTGCCACGCATGGCGAATGCTTTGAATTCTTGAAACATAGTGGTCCCCCTAAAAAGGTTCGCGACCGCAGCCGCAGATTTGGGTTCTTCGAGTAGTTGATTATTCTTGATGCGACTCCAGTGCAGAGCTTTCATTTTCGCGCTGCCATCATAGAATACCCGCCAAAATTCCCCTACGACGCTGCTAACGCCACCAGGAGAGACCGTTGATTGATCTTCGAAGGCTATCGTTACTGCCGCTACTTCTGCTCGCCGCGACTGCGATCCACGCCCAGAATGAGGAGGGCTTTTTCGGCCGCGTAGCGCTCGGCTACCTCGCAACCAGCGGTAATTCCGAGAGTGAGAACTTGAACACGAGCTTCGACCTCGGCTGGAACTACGTGCCGTGGCACCACTCGTTCTCAGGTTCCGCCGTGCGGGCGAGCTCGAGCGACGTGACGACGGCCGAAGCCTACGGCCTCGAGTGGCAGAGCGACTACGACTTCAGCGACAACGCGTATGCGTTCGGCCGAATCGCGTGGAATGACGACAAGTTCAGCGGTTACGAACGACAGATCAGAGAAGTATTCGGCTATGGCCGCCGTTTTATCGACTTGGAACGGCACACATTGAACGGCGAGGTCGGCGGCGGTGCCCGCCAGGCGAATCTACGCGACGGCACAACTCAGGACGAGGCTATCGTCCGCCTGAACGCGGACTATCTCTGGAACATCAGCGACACATCCGAGTTCAACCAGACGCTCGCGATCGAGGCGGGCTCGGACAACCGATACACCGAGACGGTAACGAAGCTCACGGCAAACATCCGCGACAGCTTCTCGGTCGTACTCTCTTATACTATCCAGAACAATTCCGATATTCCTGCCGGCACCGTAAAGCGGGATACGTTTACAGCAGTCGCTCTGGAGTACACGTTCTAGGTTCGTAGTCGAGGACGATTACGAGCAGCCGGCATTTGGAATTCGAGTAGAAGCAGTCTCGGGGGAATCGTAGCCAGTTAGCAGGATGCGCTTAAACAACACCTGAGCCGCTATGCCCGTGAAACTCTGGGCATCGACGCGTCCGGAGAACATGATGGAATTCCCTACGACCACGTGCTCCCGCCACAACACCGCGCATTGAATTTCCTCGAGCCGATTCGCAACAACCTCTGCAACTACTTGCAAATGAACTCGTCAATCAAACTCCACGAGCTATTCCATCATCTCGACTCCTCACAAGCGCTTACGTTCAACCTGTTCTACCCGTACTTCACCGCCAGAGGTGAAGCTGCCAGGGCGCTCAGCACATCACTCGGCATCAACGATGACGTCGTGGACTGGAAGTTCGAGAACGTGCCCGACATCGTCGAAGGGACCAATGTCGATATCGTCTGGAGTCTGCCCAACGGCGGCACCGTGTTCTGCGAAGTAAAACTATCGAAGACCGCGTATAGCAGGGCTGAAAATGACATCCGGCACCGAAAAAAACTGGAACAGATCTACGGACCATGTCTCGAGTCGCTCGCGAGCGACGAGTCCCTGACGGATAATCTGCGGGACTACGCCCTGGCGCTGCCGAAGAAATACGTCATCTGAACGCTTCCGGCTCTCGAGACTCTCTCAGCGACTCCCGCTACTCACGAAATCCCGCACGATCGACCAGCGCGCTAGTTTCTCCTCGTAACACATCGTAGCGTGCGCCGGGCTCGTCGACGGCAGCCGCTCGTAACGGATGTGCCCGAACTCGCCGTTCAGCGGCGGCAGCACGCGCCGCTCGTATAACTCGGCCGCCTTCGTGCCGTTGAAACAGACAAGCTGGATGTTGCGATGCGTCTCGAACAGGGTAGGGAAGTCGTTAACCTCGATGCTCGCGCCCACGATCGACGAGTCGAGACTACCGGGCCGGACCGCCTGCGCGACGACATCCCAGAGCATGATCGAGTGCTGCGTCAAACGTTGGGTTCGTTCCGCATACGGTACCTCGGGGCCGGCATGAAACAACTCGCCCATGATCTTCCAGAACGCGTTCTGCGGTTGCGCATAGTACCGCTGTTCGGCCAGGGAGCGCCTACCCGGCAGGCTGCCGAGGATCAGGATCGTGGCGCCGGGGACAGCGATGGGGGCGAAACTCCGGGAGGGCACGTCTGACGCCTAAATCGACAACCCGTGGCTACCCGCCACAGATCCCAACACGATGATCAGACTGATCGTCAACAAGACCTAATGGAGCCGCTCGATGAACCGGAACACGTTCCCCGGGCTCCTTTCGGCGCTTCGCGAGAAACAGCGGCTCGGCGACGAACAACATCGCAGTGAAAACAACCCACACCAAAACCATGGTGTGCATCCACCAGTACTGAATGCTGAGAAATCGAGCCCAGAGATTCCAGCCCCAGATGATATAAATGCCCGGGATTCCGACGAGCAGCGTGGTTGCACGAGCTTGCCAGGCGAATCTCCTTTCGACCCGCTCGAAAAACGCTACGCGCTGGTCCGGAGCCTTCAGACGGCGAACGGCGGGAAGCAGGACGGTCGTCACGAAGCCCATGCCACCGATCCAGAGGACCACACCGAGAACGTGGGGGGTGCGCGCAATGGCTAGGTCATTCATGCTGTCGATCTCAAACAATAATTGTATCCGGTACCTTTATCGTATACTGCCCGACACGATTCGACACACGCCGATATGAGGGAAGAGCCATGCTCAAGAAGCTCTATTATCTGCCGACACTGATATTCACGACCGTCATTCTTTCCGCCTGTTCTCAGGATCAAGCAGACATGAGCCGCGAAACGACCACACCGGATCCAGCCGCAACGGGAATGCTAGATGCCACGGATGATGCCGCGCCCGCGGAAGACACGAACCCGTTTCTCGTGGAGAGCTCCCTCTACCTCAAGTACCCGCCCTTCGATCGGATCGAGGACGGCCATTACCTGCCAGCCTTCGAACAAGGCATGGCGGAGCAGCTCGAGGAAATCGACGCGATCGTGAATCAGGTGGATGCCCCGACATTCGAGAACACGCTGATCCCGATGGAGATCTCCGGCCAGATACTGAGTCGCGTCTCGAGCGTGTTCTACGGAATGATCGCGGCGCACACGAACGACGCGCTTGATGAGGTGCAGGTCGAGATCGCGCCGCGGCTCTCGGCGCACGGCGACGAGATCCTGCTGAACGCCGCTCTGTTCGGGCGTATCAAGGCACTCTACGATAACCGTGAGTCACTCGGTCTCGACCCCGAGTCACTGCGTCTCGTCGAAGAGACGCATCGGGACTTCGTGCGTTCTGGCGCCGAACTCTCCGAAGTGGAGAAAGAAACCCTACGTGCGATCAATACGGAACTCGCGGAGCTCTCGACGAGCTTCAGCCAGAACGTCTTAGACGAGGTCAACGATGTCGCCATCGTCGTCGACACAGCCGAGGAACTCGCCGGCCTGACCCAGGCGGAGATCCAGGGCGCGGCGGACGCGGCCGAATCGCGCGAACTGTCCGGCAAGTACGTGATCCCCATGCTCAACACGACGCAGCAGCCGACGATGGCGGCGCTCGAGAATCGCGCGCTGCGCCAGCGCATGCTCGAGACATCGTTCATGCGCGGCAATCACGGCGGCGAATACGACAACCGTGAAATCCTGAGTCGCACGGCGCGGCTGCGTGCCGAACGCGCGCAGCTACTCGGCTATGCGACGCATGCTGACTACATCCTCGACGACCAGACGGCGAAGACGGTCGATGCCGTCAACGAGCGCCTAGCATCGCTGACACCGCCGGCGGTCGCGAATGCCGTACGCGAGACCGCGGACCTGCAGGCGATGATCGACGCAGAAGGCGGCGACTTCGCAGTGGCCGCATGGGATTGGGATTATTACTCGGAGAAAGTCAGGCAGGAGCGTTATGCATTCGATGGCGCGCAGTTAAAACCCTACCTCGAACTCGACAGCGTGCTGCAGAACGGCGTGTTCTGGGCCGCGACACAGGTTTTCGGCATCACGTTCGAGGAGCGCTTCGACCTACCCGTCTATCAGGAGGACGTGCGCGTCTTCGAGGTCTTCGATCACGACGGCTCGCCGCTGAGCCTGTTCATCTTCGATCCTTATGCGCGTGAGAGTAAGCGCGGCGGTGCGTGGATGCGCGCGTATGTGAGTCAGTCGCACCTAGAGGACACGCTCTCGATCGTCGCCAATCACATCAATATCTCCGAACCGCCGGAGGGCGAACCGACGCTACTGACATTCGACGAAGTCACGACGATGTTCCACGAGTTCGGCCATGCGCTGCACGGCATGTTCTCGAACGTGACCTACCCGTCGTTCGCCGGGACGCGGGTGCCGCGCGACTTCGTGGAGTATCCGTCACAAGTCAACGAGATGTGGTCGACCTGGCCCGAGGTTCTCGCGAATTATGCGCGTCACTACGAGACGGGCGAGCCGATGCCGCAGGAGTTGCTGGACAAAGTGCTCGCCGCCGAGCAGTTCAACCAGGGTTACACGACGACGGAGTACCTCGCGGCCTCGCTGACCGACCAAGCGCTGCATCAGCTCGCGCCGGACGAGGTACCATCCGCTGACGAACTCATGCAGTTCGAGGCCGACGCGCTCGCGGCCGCGGGCGCGGATCTTGCGACCGTGCCGCCACGTTACCGGCTGACCTACTTCTCGCACATCATGGGCGGTTATTCTGCGGGCTATTACTCCTATATATGGAGCGAGGTGCTCGACGCCGACACCGTGGAGTGGTTCAAGGAGAACGGCGGCATACTGCACGAGAACGGCCAGCACTTCCGGGATACGCTCCTGTCGCGCGGCGGCAGTGCCGAAGCCATGTCGCTGTTCCGAAACTTCGCCGGGCGCGAGCCGAACGTCGAGCCACTGCTCACACGTCGCGGATTGAATTAGGTCGAAAAACGGGGGGCTACACGGTTGTCGACGGGCGTGGGAGCGACTCAACTCGTGCCCTTGCGCTGCTCCATCTCGATCGCCCGTGGGAAGAGCACTTCGCTTTCCTTCTGCGTGTGCGCGTGCGTGTCGTGCTCTATATCGGCCAGCGCATCTAACAGCACACGATAGTCTTCGCTGGCCCATTCGGGCGCCGTGAATCCATCCGTGAGTTCCCGCAGGCGCGTGAATGTCGAACCCACCTGGTCGTGCTCGAACTCCATCTGGTGAATCGGATTGGCGAGCGTCCCGCAATGGAACATCGGCGCCTCATCGCTGGTATCGAGCTGCCGGACCATGGGAAACAGGATTTGCTCCTCTTTCATCATATGGCTCGACAGCACCGCCGCCAGCGCCCGGAAGGTATCTCTTACACCGAGAACACGTGGGTCCTTGTCACCGTCGACCGACGCAGCCGTTTCCACCAACTTGCCCAGGCGAGAGAGTTCGACCCGCAAGTAAGCATGGTGTGTCCGCTCTATGTGGTCGGCGAGTTCCGAGAGGGACATGGCTGCTGCGTCGATCACTTCCTCCTTTTCACCAAGGGGTGAGGCCTACTTGTTACTCGGCCTCGCGGTACGTGAACGGTACGATACACTCCACTTCGATGAATTTGTAGCCGGGTGTGTATGTCTTCTGCCAACCGAGCATCCATGGTGTGCTCAGATGGCCCGGATCAGCGATGACCATCTCCATGGCAAGCACTGCACCGGTGTCCGGGTCGTCCATGCGCCGATAGGTCTCCACCGTCGTGGTCTGGTCACTCAACGGGTTGCCGCTCGGACTCGTGTAGTTACCCAGTAACCGGGTCGTCTCGATCACAAGCATGTCGCCATCGTAGGATCCAACCGAGTGCCCCAGGTTGGTGTGTTCAGCGCTCTGTGGCCCGCGGCCATCGAGATAAATAACACGCCGGCCACCGTATTCTTCGTATTCCAGGATGACATGATCGTCATTCTGCGTCATTTCAACGGGGTGCGGCGTAAAGCCGGCCTGGCGGACCAGGCCCGGGTCTTTACAACCTACGGCGGGATCGCTGATAGGATCGAACTCGGCCTGCATCGCTGCGCCGAGCTCATTGAACGGCGGCGCATTGCCACCCATCCCCATCCCCATACCACCGGCGCGTCCCCTGCCCCAGATCCCGGTGAGATTGGGACGCCCGTCACCGAACGTCAGGGACAAAGGCACAGACGCAACCGGGTCCTGGTAGTCGCTCTCGCCCTGCACATTGCGGACGAAGGATCCGCCCGAGGAATTCAGCTCGGTGATGACGCTATCGTCCTGGATCCAGAGCATCGGCGAGCCGTCGCGGGTTTCTCTTCCCGTCATGCGGAGGTACTGGCCGGCCTGAATGGTGTCCCGCGTCCAACCCTGTCGGCGGAGCAGATTGGCTGCCGAAGCAGACGCCATCCACTGCGTTGTCTCACCATCTTCATCCGTGACGTCGAATAAAATATTCATATGAGGGTTGGTGAAATTGAACTCGGTGACAACGCCCTCCACCGCGATGGAGCTCTCTGTGAAGGCAGCCGAGGCCGAATGGTGTGCGTAGGCCGTAATAGCGGTACTGAGTACCGCAACCAGCCAGCCTGTTCTCAATAGGATAGTTCTCATGATTGTTTCTCCGTTTTAGCCTTCGCTTTCGAAAACGATGCAGCCACCGGCCACCCTCAGCGCCATACCGCTGAGATATTTCTTATATCCAAATATCCCTTTAATAGATTAGCAGCTCGCGTAAACTAGCACGTAATAACAACCAGAGGGACGCGACATGCGGACACTAACGATACTCATCACAACGGCTCTACTCGGACTCTGGGCCGGGATGACCTCCGCCCAGAAGGTCGACGCCCGCGCGGCACTTTTGGCTTCCGTCCAAGCGATGGGCACCGACCAACTCGAAACCATCGAGTACTCAGGCTTCGGCTTCAGCTCGCGAATCGGCCAGCAGTACTCGGTGAACGGTGGTTGGCCGACGTACGAGGTCGCCGACTACACCCGCAGCATCGACTACGAAGCGGGGTGGTCGCGCGAGGACTACACGCGCCAGCAGGGTAGCTACGAGACTTTCGGCAGAACACCGATGGCGCTGGAGCCCATTACCGCGGTCGTGCACGGCGCATACGCCTGGGACCTACGCGACGGCCAGCCCGCGACGCTCACGCGACCCTACCTCGATGGCACGCCTTACGGTGAACTAAGGCAGCTCGAGATCGCGATCACGCCGCATGGATTTCTGAAGGCAGCGCTTGCTGCCGATGACGCGACGGCGATCAGCTTGCCGATAGTCGGCGCCTCGGACTTCGGCGTATCGCAGTTCGGACGGCAGGTGACAATCGTTTCGTTCACCTTCCTCGATAAGTACAAGATCAACGGGACGATTACGGACGAGAATCTCGTCGAGCTCGTCGGCACGTGGATCCCGAATCCCGTCTACGGCAACATGGATTACGAGATGCGATATACACGCTACGAGAACCATGACGGTGTCATGTTTCCGATGCTCGTCCACACGCACCAGGCCGACCCGCGGTTGAACCCCGCGCATAACTACTTCGAGTATCAGATCTCGAACGTCAAGCCGAATGCACCGGTCGTCACGATACCGGTACCGGACGCCATACGCGCCGCGATGACGCCGCCGACCAACGTGGAGAGCGAGGAGCTCGGCGACGGTGTCTGGCTGCTCGGCGGCCAGTCGCATCACAGCCTGCTCGTCGAGTTCAGGGACTACGTCGCGATCGTCGAGGCGCCGAACAACGAGGCGCGCTCGCTGGCCGTGCTCGCGGAAGCCAAGCGGCTCGTTCCCGACAAGCACGTGCAATACGTCGTCAACACGCACCATCATTTCGATCACGCGGGCGGCTTACGGACCTATCTCTCGCAGGGTACGACGATCGTGACGCACGAGTCGAACAAGCAGTATTACCTCGACATCCTGTTCCACCCAGCGCCACGGACGCTGCAACCGGACCGCATGTCCCAGTTCAACCCGATGTACTGGATCTCAAGGCGCCCGGCGCCGATCGAGACCGTGTCCGGAGAGGCACGCGGCACGGGCAGGTATGCGATTACCGACGGCGAGCAGATCCTCGAAGTCTTTCACGTTCAGGACATGTACTACGAGCTCGGCGACCGGTCGATGCGCTACGGCCATCACAGCGAGGACATGCTCATGGTCTATCTGCCGAGGGAACGAATCCTCGTGAACGCGGATCTCTATACCGTGAGGGGGCAGGTGCCGAACGAGCCCAGCTTGGGAATACAGACGTTGTACGAGAATATTAAGAAACTCAATCTCGACGTCGAACGACACGTGCCGATCCATGGCCGGATCTCGACGCACGAGGAGTTCATGTCGATGTTTGAGTAGGGCGGGGTGGGCTAAGCGCAGCGAATTAAGGAGAACGGGATGACACGACGAAGATTCACGGTCTTGATCACGGGCATGATTGCGCTCGCAGGCCTCATCGTCCTGCCGGCACTCGAAGCGGCGGCGGATACCTTCGTCGTCTACGGGGCCAGCGGCCGGGTCGGCGGCATCATCGTGGACGAGGCATTGAGCCGCGGTCATGACATCGTCGGCGTATCGCGCAACCCGGCGGGTTTGACCAACGATCACGCGTATTTCTCTGGCGTCGCGGGCGATGTGACGAACGTGGAGTCGATGCTGGCGGTGATCGGCGAGGCGCAGCCCGATGCCGTCATCTTCGCGGTCAACGGAATCGGGCCGAGCAATTCACCGGACACGGCGATCACGAGCCTGGCCGCGAAGACGTTCATCGCGGCCGTCGGAGAACTGGGCGACGCAGCGCCGCACGTCATCCAGGTCAGTGGCGGAACCACGCTGTGGCTAAACGGTGTGTGGGGCCTCGACGATCCGGAGCTTACGGAAGGTACGGGCCGCCACGGCCGCTACTTCGGCCACTGGCAGGCGATCGAAGCCTACCGCGCGTCGGCGGGCGTCAAATGGACCGTGATGACGCCGCCGCCGGCGGCAATGACCCCGGGTGAGCGCACGGGCGAATACCGCCTCGGCCTGGAGGAGGTGCTCTTCGATGTGGAAGGCGAGAACTACCTATCGACACAGGATTTCGCGGCCGCCATCATCGACGAGGCCGAGAGCGGGGTGTCGATGGGGAAACGGGTTGCCGTCGGGCCGGTTTATTAGCTGATACCGGCGCGGGGTCCGCGCCGGTCGTCGCTTCGCCGGGTGCGCTGCTAACGCCTCGGGCACTCATACGTCCACCGGCCACCGATTTTACATAACGTATCCGGCGCTACCACTGCGCTCCATTCTCGTCCAATCATTACCTCGAATCGGCCAACCGGAGCCGCTCGGTCACGGCGATCTTCAACGAGCTGACCTACATCTATACGCTGTCGAATATCGGCATGAAGGTCAGCGCGGCACAGGAGTTCTCCGGCCCCGTCACGGTACTTCCGTTGCCGTGCACGAATCGGTACTGGTGGTGGATCGCTGCGCTGGAATAGTGTTCTGAACAAGACCAAGGGGCCTCACGCATGACGCTCGTCGTCACCGGGCTCGTACTCGGGGCTCGTCCGCCGTAGAGCGACGCCCTCGTCGCGATGCGCCGCCGTTCGTGACACCTGCTATCATCCACTGACCTGAGAAAACCGCGGCGGGGGAGACCATGCATGCGCAGACTCTAACGCCATTCCTGATCTTGGGGTTCGGCACCGCCGGCCCGGCCGCGGCCCACCACAGCCAGTTGGCGTTCAATCAGGATCCGGCGGCCATCGAGACGATTCAGGGCATGGCCACGCAGTACGACTTCGTGAATCCGCACGTCTATCTCTATCTCGAAGCGATCGCGCCCGATGGCAGCGTCACCCCCTGGGAACTCGAAGCCTCGTCCACGCCGAACCTCATCCGCCGCGGCTGGAGTCGCGACTCGGTCACGATCGGCGAGGAGCTCACGATCGACATCCATCCCGCGAAGGCTCCGGGGCAGCACCACGCGCGCATCAGCACGATCTATTTCGACGACGGCCGCAGGCTCGCGGTCCACCGCGAGGGCGACATTCCCGAGCCGGCGGACCCGGACGCGTTCGGAACCTCACTCGAAGGCCGCTGGCTCGGCCGTTACGGGCTGCCGCAGGTCTCGTTCGATCTCGACCAGTGGCCACTGACAGCGAAAGGCCTCGCGGCACAAGCGGCCTACGACCAGACGCTGAATCCGCAGATCGACTGCATCCCCGTGGCCTCGCCCTCGCTCATGCTGTACTCGAACATCTTCGAGGTGACGATCGAGGATGGCCGTGTCAGCATCCTGTTCGAATGGCTCGATGTCGAGCGCGTGATCTGGCTTGACGGCCGCGAGCACCCGCCGGCCGGCGAACGCTCCCATCAGGGTCATTCGGTCGGTCACTTCGAAGGCCGGACACTCGTCGTCGATACGGGCAATTTCGCGGCGCATGGCGCGGGCAATGCGTTTCAGGTGCCTTCTGGGACCGCTAAGCACCTCGTCGAGCGCCTGACCTTGAGCGATGACGGCAAGCGCGTGAACTACGACTTCGAGCTGACGGACCCCGAGTATCTGACCGCGCCCGTCACGGGCGACGTCATCTGGGACTACCGGCCAGATCTCGAGCCGCAGCGCATCGTCTGCGATCGGGAGGTCGCGCGGCGGTTCCTCGAACGGATGACCCCGAACGAGTAGCAGCGGCCGCACGGCCGCTGCACCGGCACTCAGTTGCTCCAGGTACAGTCGTAGAGTTTGACCTCTTCACCCGGACGCCAGACCCAGTGCCGCTCGAGCATCACCGGCTCGGTAAAGATTTCGGGATCCGTGACCGTCATCGTGTACTCGAGCCGGCTGCCGTCTTCGCTCGGCGTAAACGATTCCATAACACTCATGGCATCGCCCTGCGGGATACCCTCTTTGTCGAAATAATTCCAGTCGATCACCGTCGTCTCCACCACGAGCGTCGAGTCCTCCCAACGCCCGCGGGAGTACCCGAGCAGCGCTCGCGGTGGCGCACTTTCCGCTGCGCCCATGTGTATCGTTCGTACGGTGTCGTATTCCTCCATCTGCAGCACGATGTTCTGACCCTCCTGAACGAATTGAATCGGGTAGGGCTGCTCCATGATCGTCGGCATGCCTTTCGGCTCGCATTCCGAGCCCTTAATCGGTACCCATTGCGTCTGGGCGATACGGGCGGCGTCGGTCAACGGATAATCGCCCGGCCAGAAACCCGGCGTATTGCTGTGCGGATCGTCACCGTCCGTGCTCCAGACCCGGAAGATCGTCGCATCATCGGACCGTGTGCCGCCCGCCAGCAATGAATGGGAGGTGCCTACTGCGGTGTCTGCCCAACGAGGCACCCCGCGGGATCCGAAGACGTATTCCTGACCCGCCACGAGCGCATTGGAGACATGCATTCTGGTCGCACCTCTCCTGTCGGGCCAGCCGGCCACCCTGATCTGCTGACCCTTCTCGAAGTCCACCGGCCCTATTCCGACCCGGCTCATGATGCTCATGGACGGTCCTTCGATGGCCCAGACATCGGCCGTCCCATCCGCACCAGTTTGCCTGACCGAGAAGCGCACATGAGGATTTCGCCAGATGAAGTCTGTCAGCTCACCTTCAATTTCGATGACCCTGCTGCGGTCAAAGTCCACGAATGCGTGATGGGCAAAGCTGCCGGAGGACGCCACGCCGCCGATCGACAAGGCAATGAAAATCCTACACTTATTTATCCGTATGTACCTCTTCCGTTGGGTTGTACGTTTTGGCGTTGCCCTGAACTAGCGGGCTAGCGGCGTCTGGCAGTCCACCGGAATGAACTCGTAACCTTCCAGGTAGCGTTTCCTCCAGCCCATCACCCACGGCCCGGTCAGATAGCCGGGGTCGTTAACAATCATCTCCATGGCCAACATCGGACCCAGTTCCGGGTCGTCGTCACGACGGAAGGTCTCCACGGTGGTCGTTTGATCGCTGAGCCAATTCCCGATAGGACTTGTGGGGCCCGCGGGGATGTGGGTCGACTCGACAATCAGGCTATCGTCTTCATAACGCGCTCGGGATCGCCCAAGCTTGATCAAATCGTCACTACCGTCACGATAGGCGCGATCGTCGAAATAGATGGCACGCCGGCCGCCGTATTCCTCATACTCGATGATCACGTGGTCATCGTTCTGCGTGACTCTGACCGGGTGCGGCGTAAAGCCTGCCTGCCGAATGAGACTCGGATCCTCGCAGGCCACCTGCGGATCATCTGCCGGATCCCACTGGGCCTGTAAAGCAGCGCCAGCCTGGTTGAAAGGAATGTTCCCTCCCATTCCAGCACCGGGGTCACCGGGGCCACGGGGCCCCATGCCGCCTCCGCCCATCACCCATGCACCAGTGAGGTTGGGACGTCCATCCGCCAGCCGCAGGGGGATCGAGGCGATACCATTCGCACCCGGGTCGTAGCCGGATCGACCCAGATTCGGTGTTCGCAGGACGGCACGGGTTTCCGGGTCGAGCACTTCAAGCGCCCCCATTTGAATCATTGGCACGCCGTCGCGGCCGGACCGACCCGTGACGCGCAGGTATTCTCCGGGCTGTATCGTCTCGTTCGTCCATCCGGCCTGACGCAAGAGATTAGCCGCACCGCCTTCCACCATCCAGCGGATCTCATCGCCGGCATCGTCCGTCACGTCCATATAGACGGTGACGTGCGGATTTCTAAAGACAAATCTCGACACCACACCTTCCGTTTGTATTACTTCCTCAGTGAACGATGCCGCAAATGAATGGTGCGCGAATGCCTGATTCGCCATCAAAAAAAGACCCAAACATAATGGAATTACAATTTTCATCTATTTCTCCCAAAACCTTTCCCTTCCCTATCAGCATATCCCATTAACATGGAGCAATTGTGTGGCAGATGTATGCAAGGTGAACACGGGCAGTAATGCGTCATCGGACCTTAAGCTTGTCGAGTTGTATTTCTATACTTTTCTTTATCGTCGAGAAGATGCCGGGGGTACTCACCGAGCCTGAGCATCAACAGGCAGGAAAGACCCAGGAGCACGGCAAAGCAGATAAAGATTGCGCTGTAGTCCCCCATTCGATCGAACGCGATCCCCGTAGCGAGTGGCCCCAGGCCCGTTCCGACGATGAATACGCCGAACAAATAACCGTAGATTTCGCCGAAAGACCGTAAGCCAAAGTAGCGGCTTGCCATATAGGCAATGAGATCGACTTCGGCACCCACTCCGAGACCGAGTAACACGGCACTCAGCATCGCGGTGGAGCCGCTGCCGCCTTGTGACAGAATGATCATCCCGATGATCGGCCCGGTTAGAAAACCGATCGCGACGTAGGGCGCGAATACCCGGTCTAGAAGATATCCGGCAACGATGCGCCCGAAAATGAGCGCGAGCCCGATCAGAGATGCCGTGCCAGCAGCAGCCTCGAACGTCACTCCCCGATCCATCAACAGCGGGACCAGATGGACCGTGCAGCCGTTGATCGTAAACGCCGCGATGAGAAATGCTGCGAGCAGCAGCCAAAACGAGCGCTGCCCGAACGCTTCGCGCGTTGTTATGCCGACCAACTGCTTCCGGGCGTTACCGGATTCCCGCTCGGGGTCGTTGTCGACGAAACCGCCGACATCTTTCGGGTCGTTGTAAAACAGCCAGAACACGACTGGAATGACGACAAGGATCAGACACCCGATCACGACATAGGCACCGCGCCAACCGAAAGCCGCCGTCGCGGATCGGGCAACCAGCGGTATGATGGCCGCGCCGAGGCCGACTCCCGCCATGCACAACCCCAGCGCGAGGCCGCGTTTCCTGTCGAACCACGTCGATACCACGCGAGCGAAAGGTCCCGGAGCCGCACCCGCAGCGAGTATTCCGATCACGACGAACCAGGCGTAGAAGAACCCGATGTGGCCGGGGACGAAGCACAACGACATAATAGACACGCCGAAGACGCCAAGCGCCCATAATGCGAAGCGGCGCGCGCCGACCGTATCCAGCAGGCGCCCGGCAAGCGGCATGACGACGGCGGCGGAAAGTATCGTTAACGTCAACGCAAGGGAAATCTGGCCGCGATTCCAACCGAATTCGCTCTCGAATGACGGCAGAAACACGCCGAACGAGAAAGTCATCACGGGACCCTGAGTGACCATCAGGCCCAACGTGGAAGCGAAGACGACGCCCCAGGCGTTGCTCACACGCATCGGTGACGCCAGCTCTCTGTTATTGTTGTCATTGTTAATCATTCTAGCCCAGACCTCGCTCCATGAGACGAATCGCCATTGAAGAAGCTTTTGTTACCCAGGAAATCGCCGATCAGTGGAAGGTCATTCTCGATGCGGGGGCAGTCGGTGAGCCCGGATTTAAGAAAATGGGTGAAACGATCCTCGCCGACTCGCCCGGTACGCGGCGCATCCACGAGCGCCTTATCGATCTCGGTGAAGGGCGACTGAAGGATATGGACGAGACCGGCGTCGATATGCACGTCATCTCCCTGACGTCACCGGGGGTGCAGGTATTCCCTGGTGAACTTGCGGCCGGGCTCGCCAAAGATGCGAATGATTGCCTGGCTGACGCTGTGCGCGCGCACCCATCCCGTTTTGCGGGTCTCGCAGCAGTCGCTCCGCAAATTCCGGACCTGGCAGCGCAAGAACTCGAACGCGTGATCAACGGCTTGGGGTTGTGCGGCGTGATCATCAACTCGCATACACAGGGCGAATATCTCGACGATGAGAAATTCCGGCCAATTCTCGAGGCAGCGGAATCGTTGCGAGCACCGATCTATCTCCACCCGCGAACGCCGTCACCGGCAATGATCGAACCCTATCTGGATTATGGACTCTATTTCGCCGGCTGGGGGTTCGCCGTGGAGACGAGTCTGCATGCGATGCGGCTCATCATGAGCGGGGTATTCGATCGGTTCCCCGGTCTCACGATCATTCTCGGGCATATGGGTGAAGGCCTGCCTTTCTGGCTCGACCGCATCGACAACCGGTATCTCCTGCAGGTGAAGATCGGCGCGGTCGACGAAATGAACAAACTCCCGAGCGAGTATTTTCGTAGCAATTTCATGATCACGACTGCGGGGATGACCTACGCTGCACCGCTTGAGCTATCGCTCGAAACGCTCGGCCCTGAACGGATCCTGTTCGCCGCCGACTACCCTTACGAGGACATGGCGGAAGCAGTCGAGTTTATGAACTCGGTGGCCGTATCCGAGAACGACCGACACAGGATCTATCACGGGAATGCCGAGGCGCTCTTCGATCTTCCGGCAACCGAATAGAAACCCGATCGTCCCAGCGATGGATCATTTTTACGCTACGCTAGATACTATGCAGCGGTCCAACTACGCGAACAGTCCATTCCCGATACGGGAATACCGCTCGGCAACATGCTCGACGAGATGACGGTCGATCTCAGGCGAGACTTGGGCCTCGAACGGCTCGGGAAGGGCTCGCGGAACTGACGAAAGACGGTGTCTGACTTGTCAGCGGGGCGCCAGCGTATTGATATAGGCCACGACATCACGCGATGCCTGCTCACCCGGTAGCGTCAGCGCGAAAGGCACCATCTGCGCGCCGTAGATGTCTTCCGAATGATCGCCGCGCAGGCCGGAACGGAATTTTTCCAACTGGATAACCATGTACCAGTCCGACATGCCGGCCAGTCGCGGAGAATTGAGCATCGGAATCCCCATCGCGTCGTCGCCATGGCAAAGCGAACAGGTTTGCGTATAAAGCTCCCGGCCGCGCGTCGTATCGCCTTCTATGGTGACCTCCGCCGGCGTATCTTCCAGCGTCTGGATATAGTCCACGAAGCTCAGCAACTGGGTCGGAGAAAAATCCTTGATATGGAAGTTCATCTGCTTGGCCCAGCGCTCGCTGTCATGGGCTCCACGCAAATCATTTCTATAGTTCAATAACTGGCGACTCAGATACCAATCCTCCTGCCCGCTGATCTTCGGTGAGAACTCGGATTGATAGCCCTCGCCGTTCGGGGCATGACAGGGAGAACAAGCACCCACAAAAAGCGGGCCCATTCCGCCGCCCATGCCCATGGCGCCACCCGGCCCCATGCCGACACCCGGGGGCGGCGCGGCGCCATCTTCTACGGGCTCAGCGATGACAACGGGATATTCCTGCCCTTCGCGAGGCAAGATCCATTGTGTGAATGACTCATCGGTGTCATCGCAATTAGTCATCCTGGTCTGACGGCGCAGGTTGTTGCCGGTTGGCCTGCTGGTCTCGGCCACCGCGAGGCAAAATTTCTCGGGAGAATCGGACGTTACTTCGAGTTTGCCGTCATCGCGAAAGCTGAAGTGCTGCAACGGCGCATCGGAGCACTCTTGCAGAAAGACTTCCGCGTCTTGCTGAGCACTGCCTGCTGCCACACAGAGCTCATACCTCGGTATGTAGATTTGACCCGGCTGCGGATAATCCACGATCCAGGTGCCGTCCTTGAAAAATCCTTCCTTGCACGAATGCACGATGACCGGGGCGCTCAGATCAGTAATGAATGCGTAGCCTTCGAGGTCGAGACAGTAACGCTTTGGTGCATCCAACGCGTTCGTCAGCATGAAGTTTCCGCCCATAAACTCCTGGGACTGCAGAGCAGAGCCTGAAGATATAGCGGTAACAATTACGACTACCTTGAATATTGTCATTCTCATACTAAATCGCTCCAGACAAGTCGTTAACGGCACGGTGCGCTTCCTCTATCCCCGATCCGGTCATCGCGTTCGGAGGTTTCATATCTCAGCTTCTCCGTGGGTGTTGATTATTGAGGGCACCTCTACGGCCCACCATCAATCAATAGCATTGCCTAGACTTATTATCGACTATTGTCTCCCACATCACGACAAGGACGTCGCTCCTGCACCCTGCGATCATTTGAGCTATGAACCAATGGCGCCTATATTCGGTCAAAATAGGCGAATGTTGAGATATACGTAGTCATGCTGAGATTGCAGATCATACTCGTCTTCTGCGCATCGCTTGTGGCCTGCTCACAGCAACCAACGCGATCCAGTGCGGAAAGCGATTTCACGCGCTTGGTACCCGCGGACCTCAGCGGCTCCTGGGAGCGGGATTATTGGCGGGGTGACGACGTCAATAGAGCGCTCGACAGATGGTTTCGCCGCCTGCGCCGCGCCGCGCCGGATCTGAGGCCTGCGGGAATAACAGATCTCGACAACGCCGGAACGATCACAACGAGGGGAGATGTGACCACAATCCTGGCGCTCGCGCGTCTCGCAGACGAGATCACGCGCTTCAGAACTTTCTCGATATCGCAATCCGAAAACGAGATCAGCGTCGAGAGAGAGGACGACTTCGATATTTTTTGCGAGTTCTACGACGAGGTCGCGCAGGGCGCGATAACGAACTACGGTGTCGAGATTTGCGGCTGGAATGGTGACCAGTTTATCTCTCGTCTGATATTGTCGGGTGGTTTGCTCGTCAGTCATCGATTCACAGTTGCGCCCGACAGCCTAAGCTTAAACGTCGCGACGACGGTATCCTCTACTACTACGGGCATGTCATTCACCTTGAGCCGTTTCTACTCGAAATATGAGCCGTCACCTTCGCAGTTCGACTGCATCGATACACTGAGCCGGAATCGCGTGTGCACCACGGGCGGGATCTCGCCGTGAATCGAGCCTCGAACGGTGTTGGCCGGCACTGGACCGCCGTGGTCGCCAGCGTATTGATCTACGTGCCGCCATTACAGGCGGTTGGGCAGACCGAGCTTAACGGTTACGTTTCACCGGCTGCCTACGAGAGCAACACCCACGAGCTCAACATCTCGATTGCGGTTTTCGAGCCGGGAGTTCCCGCAGATCCACTCGCGTACGACCAATCCAAGGTCTTTCCGAGAGTGCGCGAGATCGAGGCGCTGTTGATTCCGTTCGTCTTGCGCGAGACGCTGGCCGCGACCGATGAGTGGGGCGCAGTGCGCGTCGTGCCCGAACCCGACACGGCGGCGGAGGTCTCCGTGTCCGGCGAGATTCTCAGGTCCGACGGGAATGCGCTGGAGCTTCAGATTCGTGCGTTCGACGCGAGCGGGCGTGTGTGGCTCGACGAGACGTACGTCAGCGTCGAGATGGCTGGCGGCGAGAACAGCGGCACGGATACAGGCATGTCCAGATACCAGCGGCTGTTTGATTCAGTTGCGGAAGATCTCCGTATAGCCCGGACTCGCCACACCGACAAAGCGCTTACGGACCTCGTTGATCTTTCGTTTCTGCGTTACGCCTATCAGCTCGCGCCATCGGTATTCGACGGCTACGTAGCCAGCGTGCCCGATGGCACGTTCACTATCCAGCGTTTGCCCGCCGAAAACGATCCGATGCAAGAGCGCATCGAGCAGATACGCCAGGTCGAATATACGTTCATAGATACCGTGGACGAGAAATTCCAGGAGCTGCACTCTGAGATTGAGTCGATCTACAACCTGTGGGTCGACTACCGTCGACAGGTAGCTCAATTCGAGAATAGTGAAGTTCAGCGGGTGAATAATGGCCGGTCAGACGCTCCGCGCGGCAGCTATGAGGCGATCAGGAGTCTCTATGATAACTACAGCTTGGCTAGAATGCAGGAACAGAGACGAGAGAGTCGCGCAGAAGCATTCGAAAATGAGGTGGCCCCCACTGTAACGAGAATGGAATCGAGAGTCGCCGAACTCGAGAGCTGGCTGGATGAGCAGTACGAGGAGTGGCGCAGTCTCCTCGCTGAGGTTTTTTATCTCGAGACCGGCCAGATGGAACAGATTGTTGGCGAAGAGTCACCGGTGCTGTTGATCCGCGCCGATATACTCGGTACGCTCGGGGAAGACGAACGCGCGTTGTTGCCGGATTAGTCGGAGCCGCTATGCGTCGATTCCCCCATCGTCGGGTGATTGATATCCGGCGCGATGAGTCCGGGTGCGTGGGGATTAGTACTCATCTGCGCATCTGATGACTTTTTGCGGGGTGGTTCCAGAAAACGCCGCAATGCGCCAACCATCCCCGGTTTTCATCAGGATGTAGGCGACGCCTTCTGCCGACAAGATGTCGCCATCCGCTGTCGTACGAACGTTATAACCGCTCGTGATGGCAGAGGAGTCGCTCAACACGCACACATTCCGTACATTGTAGGTCGACTTAGCCCAGTTGGCTGGACCCGTTCGGCGCCGTTCAGCATACCTGGCGATGGTCTCCTCGGCGCTGTCGTAGACTTCATCTCGACTGATGATCATCCAGGGGACCGTGTGCGTTTCGGCGGGAATCCGTTCGACCTGGCCCGTCGCAGCGTACTCGTAGTACTTATTCACAACATGTAGAACTTGTTCCTTGATCAAAGTCTCCTCGGCTGCAGACACGGCACCGCGCTCACCATCGATCGCCTCCACAGCGGCCCGTTCCAGCTCGGCCGAGGGATTCGTCTGCGCGATTGCGCTGGTACCACTCAAGGAGAACCCGAGGCCAATCGGCAGGGCGAGAATGAGCCTGGAAGCCAGTCTCGATCCAGCCGGTTTTTTTTGTGAAGTGGATCCGATCGTTCTAATCATTGCTATCCCGAGTTACTTGGTCGTTAAGGCTGCATCATAGAGCCTTGATTGCTCCATTCATATAAACGAAGTTAAAACAAGCAACGACTCTCAAGGCAACGCAAACACGTACAACCCATTCCCCGTCGTTGGGTGGTTGATATCCGGGGCAATGAGCCCCGGCACCCTTCTCGGACTCCCGCCACCTAACCCGGTCGGTATCGCCACGAACTGCCTCCCCCCGGCCCGATAAGTAATCGGGAATCCCTGCACGCTCGTCGCCAGCCGTGACTGCCAGATCACCTTACCCGTCTCGACATCGATCGCCTTCACCCAACGATCGAGATCCCCGACAAACACCAAACCACCGGCCGTCGACAGCACCGACGTCAGGAACGGTGCACGCTGCTCGATCGACCAGATCTCCTCCAGCGTTCGCGCGTCATAGGCCGCGAGCTTGCCGATGTTGCCGTTGGTACCCGGCATCTCGTAGAAACGACGCTCGGCCTGCGTGCCGCCGCCGCCCGGTACCTGCTCAACGATGCGGCCGCGGATCTCCATGCAGCTCTGGGAGAGCGGGATGATGAGCGCTCCTAACGGCTCATAAAAACTCATGGCCTGCCAGTTGTGGCCGCCCTCGGTGCTCGGGCAGGCCGACGCCCATTCACCTTGGCGGTTATCGATGATGTCCTGGCGGTATGTCGGCCGGCCGGTCTCGGGGTCTATCTGTGCGAACACGTTCTGGAAGATGGTTTCGGTGTGGCTCAAGTAAGCACCCGATTCGCGGTTGAGCTTCCAGAGGATGCCGGGTTTGCCGATCGTGTAGAGCGAACGCTCACCGTCGAGGTCGACGATCACGCGTTCGAAGACTTCGTCGAGGTCGAGCGATTCGCCTGGGGCGTGTTGGTAGTACCAGTCGAGGCGGCCGTCGTCGGGATCGAGTGCAAGCGTCGTGCTCGTGTAGAGCGCGTCGTCGAGCGCCGAGTTGCCGCGGCTTACGGGCATCCAGGGTTTGGCCTGGGCGACACCCCAGTAGGTGAGATCGAGCACGGGGTCGTAGGTGCCCGTGATCCAGGTCTCGCCGCCGGCGCGGTAGAAGTTTGGCAGGTCGCCCCAAGTGTCGCCGCCAGGCTCGAGATCCTGCGCGATCGTGTTGAAGCGCCAGAGCTCCTCACCGGTCTCGGCATCGTAGGCCGAGATGAAGCACTTCTCGTTGCGATAGATCGCGCAGTTCGCCAGGCCCGAGATCACCTTGCCCTTGATGACGATCGGGCCAGACGAGTTCGAGTAGTTGCCTTCGGTGCGCTCGCCGATCGTCGTGTCCCAGACGAGTCCGCCGGTCGCCGCATCGAGCGCAACGATTCTTGCGTCATTTGTCGCGACGTAAAGCTTGTCGTCATAGATCGCGACGCCGCGCATCGCGCCCGAGGCGATGTTGGGACCCAAGTAGTGTTCCCAGAGCAGCATGCCCGTGGCGCCGTCGAGCGCCTGGACGAGGTTGGCCATGTTGACGACGTAGAGGATACCGTCGTGGACGATGGGCGCGGGCTCGTTGCGGCCGCCCTCGGTCAGCGCCCAGGCCCATTCCATGCGCAGCCCGCCGACGTTGCCACGGTTGATGTCGGCGAGCTCGCTGTAGCTCCAGGCTTCGTAGTTACCGCGCAGCATGAGCCAGTCGTCAGGATCGGGGTCGACGAGCATGCTGTCTGTGACGGGGGTTAAGCCTTCGATCGAGCCTTCGAAGGAGAGGCCGAGGAGGGCTGCACCCGTGGCAGCGCCCGCAGGAGCCGAGGCGACAGCTGCCGCGAGGCCGGCCGGCATCTCGCCCGTGGCGATCGTGCCGATGGTGGTGGTCGTGTCGGCGGTCAGCGTCTCGGTGCCGGGCTCGGCGCCGTTGGCCCGCAGCATGAAGATCGTGATGTCGGCGTAGGTTTCTTCGGGGAGGCTGTTCGGGATGCCGGGTGCCTGCGGCATCGTGATCTGGGTGTAGAGAAGCAGCTGCTGGACCGTGCGCTCGCTCCAGGTGCTCATGAACGCGGGCCCCGCGAGCGGCCGCGCCTCGTTGGCACCGGCAAGGTCAGTCTGATGGCAAGTCGCGCAGTGGGTGCGGTAGGCGGCGAGGCCGGCGGCGGCTTGTTCCGTGGTGAAGGGGACAAGTTCCTGGGCGTGGGTGGTGGTGGCGAGGACCAGCGTGATCAGGAGCGGCGTGTGTCCCATGGTGTTCATGCTCACGGCAACAGCCAGCCCCAGAGGTTACCTTCGGGCGCACTTTCGCTTGTGATCGTGATGTAGAGGCGCCCGCCGAGAGGCAGCTCGACCTGGTCGGGCGTGAGCTCAATATCGGCGGAGAAGGTGCCTTCGGTGGCGGACTCGATCTCGAGGTCGTAGAGCGCCGGGCCGCGAATACCGCGGTCGAGGGATTCGTAGAGGCGGGCGGCGGTAGCGGGACCCTGGAGGCCGGTAAAGGAGCCGGAGACAGTTAGAGTTTCGTCGTCGAGGGAGGCCGAGGCGGATCCTTCACCGGTCACGAGGCCGCGGTTGACCTCGTCGATGGGCATCATCGTAAGGCGGGCGGTGAAGACGCCCTGCGCGTGGGAGATCAGCACGAACGTCACGCAGGTTAATAGAGCAACAATCAATCTTCGACTGGCATTCCACACCGGAGCATCGCCTCGCTTAGTTACTTCTTGTCTTTCGGAGACTGAGGACTAGTCTACCTCAGACTGAAAGCTGAACTAGTTTAGTACCACGCTAGATACCGGAACTCGGTCAATCAGTTCGATCCAGCTATCCCCATCCCGGCCGGCGCGGGAAGTGGCGCGGAAGGCTCCTCGGTGAAGATCTCCGTGATCTTGCCCCTGGGCGTGAGATCCCTGCCCTCGAGCCCCGAATACTCCGGCCGGTATCGAGTGCACCGGAACGTGGCATTGAATCTTGATCCGGCGGCGTCGGTCATGACCGTGTAGATCCCGAATTCATCGCCCGTCCGATCGCCGACCGGGTTGATGTACTCCCAGACCACGTCGCCCTCTGGCGTGACCTCGAAAAAGTGCCCATGAGCGCCGGAACAAGACAACGTATTGCCATTGGGCAGCCGCTGAGCGCCGGAGATGTAGTTGCTGTAGAACGAGTTCTCGAGTTCCGAGGCATAGGTCCAGACGATCTGCCTGGAAATATTCGGTGCGGCTCCTCCCATACCAGCCGGCGGTTGGAGATGGCCTGCTTCCATCTCGGGGATGTAGACGCCTTGCCCCATCGGCCCGTCGTAAGGGTTAATCTCGACCAGCTTAGAGCGCCTGTCACCGAGGTGCCGGTTGCCATTATCGAAAATAAGAAAATTACCGGCTCCGGGCAGGTCGGAACCGAAGGGCGTAATCTCTTTGTTACGAATCCACTGGATGTCGTGTGTTCGGAAGACTTGCTGATGCCCATCGACGCTGGCCTGCCCTTCGTTAATGGAGCGGGGGCATTCGCCTGAGTCGTAAACGCAGGGGTTACCCCAGCGAAAGATAAAGTCGCCTTCATCTGAAGCAGCCAGTTCGACGCTTCTTTCGGGGTCGCCCGGTATAAACGTCGCACTGTGATCGACGATATAGAACTCACTAAAGGTGGAGTTGTTGATCACGACCTGATCCAGCACTTCGTTGTAGTCGAAGCCGTTGATGTGGATCCAGTCACCGCCAACCCCGCCGCCAAAGTTCGGGTCCATCTTGCCGGGATGCTCGCTGACGACGCCGTAGTTCGGATAGTCCGAGCTGTAGTCCTGGACGAGGTGATCGCTGATATTCCACTCCCAGATCACGTTGCCGTCCATATCGACCTCCACGATGCCGTCGGGCCGAGAGGCATAGTTCTCTCGTTTCGATGGGTCGGCGCCGAGCGCGATCACTTCTTCGTGGGTCATTTCCTTGGACGCCACGTACATGAGCGTCCTGGCCTCGAGCTTCGGGTTCCAGATCATTCGGAAATCGTGATGCGGTGTGTACCCGGGTCGCTCCTCGTCATGCTGCCAGATGACTTCATCGTCCCAATCCGCAATTTGATAGATCGCCCCGCTCGTGCCGCCGGCATTAACCCTGTCGATGACCCCCCGCAACAAGGTGCCGTCCTCGAGTATGCGGGCATGCTTCTCGATCGCCTCGGCACCGGGAGTGCCCCAGCCCTTTGGATAAGGCCAGTAGTGAACGACATTGCCGTGCATATCGATCAGATAGGTGTTCTGACCCCGGAACGGGCTGAAAAGCGTATAGCCCGTATACGCCCTGGCCGGATCGTATTGGATTAGCTCCGTGGGTCCCTGAAATGCCTCGTAGGCCATCGCGACAGGCGCAGCGACTGCAAGGGCAGTCACGCCGATCCACCAGGCTTTCAACCGAAATCCTGTCTGGGGCATAGGTTTTCTCCTCCGTACGAAGTTATTCGCCCTGCTCGCTGTCGTACTCATCCTGCGTTCGCGTGGTCCACTCCTGATAAGCAGCGCGATCGTCAGCACACGATTCTAACGTCAGATTCTTAATTTGGTGCGGTGAAGTACCGCCCATTCCGAAAGTCGTTTCGTTGCCCGCAGTTAGGCACATGCCAGGAGCGCTATCCGGACTAATACGCCCATTCGCAGCGAAGTCGAACCTCTGGAACTCGCTTTCGTCACAGGCAGTCAGCGCGACTCCGGCACCTGCTTCCGTGCTTTCCATCGTGGCGCATACATCGAAGGCAAGGATCTTGAACTCGCCGCGAGCGATACCTTCGGGATCGAACGCCTGATCGGAGCCTAAATCGCCGCGATAGCTGTAGCAGGTGTGTGCCTGCAATCCGGCTGCCGGATCGATATTCCGGCCGCCGCCCCGGATGTCGAGACAGTAACCATTCAGGTTACCGTCCAAACCGTCCTTGAGCGTCACCTCGACATCCGCGGCAAACGCAGCGACAGGAAGAAGCAAGCCAGCCTGAAGAATGAAGCGCCAAAATTGTGTGTATTTCATTTGTCTCTCCGCTGCGCGACTGACGCCTAGCGCAAATGTTCGTCGAAGAACTCCATATAGAGCTCGAACGCCTGCTCCTCTATCGGATCGGGTTCGAAGCGCTCACCGGCACGGCGCCCGAGCAACGAATACCCGTGCACGGGATGGTCGAAGGATCGCCACTCGACATCGGCGCCCGCTTCTTCTCCCCACTCGTACAAGAGCCGGAACATTCCCTGCAGATGATCGTCGTCGCGGCCGAGTATCAAGAGCGGCGTGTCGACCTGGCGCAGCCGCTGCATCGCGATCTTCTTGTCCGCGATCGTCCTGACGTAGGCTGCGTCTCGCAACTGCAACTCACGTCCCGAGGCATCGCGCGGCGCCTCGGAGATGTCCACCGCGAGATACTCGGTGACAGCGGCTTCGCTCGGCACGGCTGCCGCAAGCGAGTTTCCGTGCGTCGCCGTTTTCATGATGATCTCGCCGCTGTGGCTCGAGCCGATCGCGCCGATCGCGTCAGGGTTCGTATAGGGCAGGCCCTTGGCGTGCTCAATGATCGCGAGATGGTCGTCCGAATCGAGAGCGGCTACCGAGCGCAACCTGCGGTTGCCACCGCTGACGTCGTCGTCGATCAGCATCGCTTTGGCGGTCTCGTTGTAGAGGTTCGGTACTTCGTTGCGATAACTCACGAATGCCGCAACATAGCCGCGCTCGACGAGGCGCCCCATGAGCTCCCGGATACGCACCATCGCGTTTTCGATCTTGCCCATGCCGTCATTCCCGGCACCGGCACCGATCAAGATAACCGGGAATGGACCGTCGCCCTCGGGCTTACGCAGGCCGATGGGCACATAGATCTCGTCAGTCGTCTCCACGAGATGCAGCTCCCAGGACTCTCCCGACGGAAGATTCCGGTTGATGAGAACATAGGGACTTGCCGATTGTTCGATACCGGCTTCCTGGGCCATGACGGTTTCGGCCGGGACGAGCGCAGCAATGGCGATAGCCAGAGCCGTACTCGCGATAGTCGTTTCATATTTATTCATTATTCACCTGTTTCCGCTCGCACCGGCAGTCTTGCCCGTACGCTAGTTAACCACCCTGTCCAGAAGCCTTCCCAGGTTATCTTCCGCTGCATCAATCGGAAATAACTCCCGCACATTGTGCAGGTAGATGAAGCCTTCTCTTCGATGTTCTACAGCACGCATGTACAAAGTGTTCGCGCGATAGCGAGTATCGCGACTTGGATCTACGGCTACGAGGATCTGGTCGCCCACGACGAATGTCTCACGGTGAAACCCGAGTGCCGTGAGCTCCCGCAGGTTGTCCATCTCGAGCGTCCACGTTTGCCCTATCGCTATACCTTCCGCCACCTGCCCCGCCGGGATGCCAGTGATTTCAATAAGCATGAGCGGATGAGGGTTGACTAACTCGAACTCCCTCACTTCCACTTCAGCGATGAAGCGTTTTTGACCGTCGTAAACCCCAGCGACGGAGTGGTGACTCAGAACAGTAGTGCTCCAAAGCAAGATGCCAGTTAGCGTGATGAATCGAACCATGCGCTCGCGACCAATATTTCTTAGGGAGCGCCCATTCCAGGGCCCATTCCCATCGCCCCGGCAGGGTTAAAAACATAAGGCGGCTCGACAGTGACCTCTTGAGGACCGTCGTCATAGTCCGTCCGTAGTTCCCAGGTCTGGCGCTCGCTAATGCCGTCATCGCAGTTGCTGAAACTGACGTCTCGCATTAAATGGAGAGGATTACCACCACCTCCAGGAACGGTAACGGAATTAAGCGTCAGGCAAAGCTCGGGCATGACATCGGGCCTGATTTGACCGGTGTCGTTGAGGACGAAGTCCTGCTGTGCGCGGTCATCACAGGTTTCTATCGAGATGAACGAGCCGTCCCTGGGCTCCCATAACGTCATGCACAGGTCGTTGAACGCGACCATCCTGAATTCGTTGCTTTCGCGGATGCCCTCCATGATGAACGCCTGATCGTTCGTCGGGCCATTGCCGTTGTACGTGTAGCAGGTATGCCCATGCAGACCGCCGATCGGCTCACCGGCGCCCGCTCCGCCACGTAGATCGATACACCAGCCTCTGGCTTCATCGAGAGCGGAAACCAGTTTGACCTCGACGGGTGTTTGCGCGCTTGCAGTCATCGCGAACAGAACGAATAAACTGCCGGTCAATGTGTGTAGCTTCTTCATGTTCGGTAACCCTTATCAGATTTACTATTCGGGCGCTTTTCTAAAGCGTGGAGATGTACGCGATGACGTCAGCGATAGCCTGATCGGTCGTCAGCATTTTCGACATGACCGCCATCTGTCGCCCTCCTAAATCCTGAGGGTGCGCGCCGCGTATACCGTCTCTGAAGTACTTGAGCTGTCTCACCATATAGATCTCGGACAGGTACCTGAGATCGGCCGCACCTAATGCCTCATTTCCCGTTCCGTCGGCGCCGTGGCAGGCGAAGCAAACCGTCGAATAAGTTTGCTGACCGGCCGTGACATCGCCTTCGATCGAAGGATCGAGCCCGGCATAGGGCGAATCCCAGATATAAGGCCTGGCGCCTACGGCATTACCGGCCATCGGCAGTCCCGGCTCCAGTCCCGAGATGTATTCGGCGATGCGCGTGATCGTCGCGTCGTCTCTCATCAATCCCCGGGTGAAATACATGACCTGGCCGGGTACGTCTTCAGCCACGCCACCGCGGATACCGTCGCGGAAGTTCTTCATCTGCAGCTCGATGTACCAGGCCGGCAGACCTGCCAGCGCGGGGCCATCACGCCGATCGTTGCCCTGTGCTTCGTTGCCATGGCAAAAAATACAGGTGTCAAAAAGCCGCTCGCCTGCCACGGCCTCGTTGGGCTGCTCGAATGTCACCTGAGCCAGGGCATTGCCGCAGAACCCAACAAGAAACAACGTAAGTAATGATCGTATCGGACGCATGCTTATCCTCGGTCTTATTGTCGATGGCTACATTGTAAGGCGTGCCAAACGCAAAACAGAAAAGAATTGTTAACCGGGCTTCTATGCTAGGTATTTCTTGAGTTAGCTGAGCCGCGCTCGATCGCGCAGATGCAGTAGTGCATCGATGGGAATCGAACCGTCGTCGAAACGGTAGTGGGCGTCACGATTTCGCTGAAGCTAGTTCTCCCAGAGTGTCTCGATTCGGCCTTGCCGCCAGAGATCCTGCAGATAAGTCGTCGGGTCGCAGCCGCTGCCGCCCTCCGCCAGCTCGAGGCCGTCTTCGCGCGCCGAACCGCGCGTACGCACGAGCGGTTCCGTGTAGTAGGGGTCGTGGATGGCCATCCTGCGCACCATCGTCAGCCGATCGTTGCTGACGGCATAGGTCTCGACCAGACGCGTGCCCTCACCCGACATGGGAAGTCCCGAGCCATCCAGCCAACCCGGCAGCAGATGCGTCGTCTCGACAACCAGCGCGTTACCTTCCCATCGGCCCAGCGAGAATCCCATCGGGCTCGGTAGTAGGTCCGCGGGCGCTGCGCGCCCGTTCATCCAGATGCGCCGCGCGCCGAACCCATTGACCACCAGGTAATGACTACCGGCATCGAGAACTTCGAGCGTGAACGGCGTACCGAACCAGCGCGGCAGCCCGGCGGCCTTGCAGCTCCTGGCAGGGTCTTGCCAGTTCTCGGTCGCCTCGAAAACCGCCCTGCCTACCGCCGTAAACGGCGTCGGCTTGGGCTCCAGATCGTCCACGGTGAGCTGGAACTTGTAGCGGTTGTTCCACAAGCCTGTGATATCCACGGAATAACCGTTGGGCGTGGCACCGTAAAACGTTTCCGGATCCGCATTGATCTCATCGGTCGTGTAGGCATCGGAGTATTCGCCGCCCCGGGGCGTTCGCCGACTGCCGTCCGCGAGGATCACCGAGTCGACGGAGAGTTTATCCGTGTTTCCGCGGCCGAGGCTCCCCGAGACCTCGATGCGGTCGCCGACTTCGATCGTGTCCGTATCCCAACCCAGGCGGCGCATGACGCTGACATTATGCGTTCGCAGCAACCATTCCTCGGTCGTGCCGTCGGCCGTCTCGACATCGAGCATATAGACCACGTGCGGATTCCTGAAGCTCACTTCCGTGACCGTGCCGGCCACCGTGCCCTGCCGCTCGGAATCGAACTCGGCAGCGAAGCCGTGGTGGGCTCGCGCGAGGGTAACGAAGCACGTGGAAAGTACGAGTGCCACGAGTCCAGTCAGAGCGGTTTTGTTCTTCGGCATGGGCAGCTAATTCTCTCAATAGACCGGGACCGTTACGCGATCGCCGAATGCAGCCTGAAGGCCGGCAACGGCACAAGCCTCATCGTCGCCGTCGGTACCGGAGACCCCGACAGAGCCGATGAGTTGACCGTCAACGACGATCGGGACCCCGCCGGCCTTCGAGTAGAAGTTGAACAGCGGGATGGAGCGCGGGAACCCGCCGGGATTGTTGTGCGCCCCCGCCTCACGGGATGAGGTCGGCCCGCGGCCACGCAGCGCTGTCTCAGCCTTGAGGAGTGACGTCTGGGAGTTCAGGGCCATCTGTCCATCCATCCGCTCGATGTGTACGGCAAGCGCGGTATTGTCGATAACGGTGATCGTCGCGCTGTCACCACGCGCACCGATCCACTCGCGGCACGTGGTGGCAATCGCGGTCGCCGCACTGGCCGAGATCTGATTGGCGTCGAAGAGGCGTCTAGCAGCGGCGCCCGAGACGACGAACTCGGGTGGCAATGTCGCCTCTGGTGCCGACTCCGACGAGAAACGCGCCGTCGGAAGTTGCTCGGCGGGCCGCGTTCGCGGCAAGTCTTCCAGAAGCGGCGGCTGCGAACCAACGACCTCGTTCATCGCCTGGTGAGCACAGATCTCATCACTCCAACCCTCGGCAAGCCGCGGGGCCGAGCCGCCGATACCGATCGCACCGATGAGCTGATTGTTGACGATGATCGGCAAGCCGCCGGAGTTGGAGAACAAACCGAGTTCCATTCCCGTCCACTCGTCGTTGGTATTGCGCGTCGCACGATTCATCTGTGACTTACTCGACGCACGAAGTCGATAGGCCGTGAGCGCTTTCATCTCGGCCGTCGCGACGTTGGTCCAGACCTGGCCATCCATGCGGTGCACGTAGACGTTGTTGCCGCTGCTGTCGAGGATATAGACGCTGATCGCGACGCCCCGCTCCTCCGCGAGCTCCACGCACCTGTCACCTATCGCCCTGGCAGTCGCAAGATTGATGCTCGTCGAATCCAATGTCGCCTCGGCCACCGCACCGGAGACGACGAACTCGGATGAAAGGCCCTGCGCCCCCGCGCCGACGCTGAATACCGTGACGGCGAGCGCGGCGGCGCTGGCCACAGCGGTTTTGGTGATGAAAGCTCTGCGGGTCAGGTCGGCGTTCTTGTTCTTAGGCATATTCTTTTCTCCCTTGCCACGTACGGCTGCGTGGCCTCATCAACCAACTATAGAGCGGGGATCGGGGCTGTCAAACGGGATTGACCTGCCCCCCCTAGAACGACTCCAGTCGCTGAGAGAGAATTTCAGTGGAATTGAGGAGAAAGACCGATGGGGCTCAGCCGGCGGCAGGTGAGCGGCTAACGACCGTTTTCTCACAGCACGCTACGTTGGACACACCACGACTCGGGCAGCTTCGAATAAACGCAATCTGATCATCTACGGACAGCAGTTTATCCAGGATGCTGTAGGTTCCTGCATCGATAATGGGGTTCAACAAGGAGACGATTGAGTCGGCATCTTCCTCGCTGACGAACCTGATAGACCGCACGACCGACTAGCCTTGTTGGGAGGGTTTGTAGATAATCGTATCAAGATGAAACGACTCGCAACAGGTACCGCATTCTTGACGTTAGCCGCGCCGGGAGTGTTCGGCCATCATGCCGTCGTGCCGAACTTCGACCTCAGTCAAGATATCGTCCTGGTGGATGCGGTAGTGACGGAGTTCAAGTTCGTCAATCCGCACGTCTATATCTTACTGGAGGTCCCGGATGGGGACGGCGCGATCGCCGAGTGGCGCTGCGAGATGGCGTCGGCCAGTCGGCTCAGGGATAGGGGGTGGACGGCCGAGACGCTGGTCCCGGGTCAGACTATGTCGATCGACGGCTCCCCCGCTCGACGCGAGAGCAACGTCTGCCACATCAGCATGATCACGCTGGAAGACGGTTCGACGATTGCTGCTGGATACGATGGGCGCCCCCTCGCTTCTGAAGTTTCCGGTGGCCTGGTCTCCGCCGAAGCTGTGCGATTGCGCCCAAGGTATCTGCCGAACGGCCAACCCAATCTCCGCGGGCCGTGGGTCGCCACGCAGGATTCCCTCGCCATGCCCGAGATTGAGCCGACGGCCGCCGGGGCGGAAGCCGCGGCCGGGCTCGTCCGGCATTTCGACAGCCCGGCGCTCCGCTGTCATCCCGGGAACATCGTATTCGCCTGGATCTTCGAGCGGGAGACGAACGACATCTACCAGGAAGACGATCGGATCACGCTGCAGTATGGCTACGTCGATCTCGTGCGGACGATCCACCTCGACCAAGCCGAGCACCCGGCCGATATTATGCCGAGCGTTACGGGTCATTCGATCGGTCGGTGGGAGGGCGATACGCTGGTCGTCGACACGATCGGTTTCGAGCCCGGCGTGTTGGATCACATGGCGCGGTCGGGGTTCGCGATGCACAGTGAGCGATGGCACGTCATGGAACGCTTCAAGGTGGGCGAGGACGGGCGGTCGCTGACGAGAACGTATACCTTCGACGACCCGTTCTTCATGCAGGGCTCCTATACGGGTACGGATTTCGCATCGCTCACGACCGGATCCTATGTACCGTACGACTGCGAGGAGCTAAGCGGTCAGAATAATCAACGTCCGGTCGACTGACTGACCGAGCCCACGGTCGGCTGAAGGCAGCGCACAGACGGAACCAGGTGCTTGATCACTGTGGCTCCTTCCTCCCGTACTCTTGGATCTGCCGCTCGAACTCCGCAAATGCGCGATTATCAGCTTCCGAGCAAATTAACTCCACAAGCTCGATCCCCTCGCGAAGGCTAAAGGTCATCGTCGCCACCCAAGGGCGCTCGTAGGTGACCGGATCGACAATGGTGATTTCGTTTTCTAGCGTATCGTCATCAATTCTTCGTATTCGCTCGATTACGGTCAGCTCATCACTGAAAGGATGGCCCAGTCGATCAAGCCACCGCTGCCGTTCCTCTGACTCCCATCCCTGAAAATTCCGTGTCTCGATCACGAGCGCGTCGTCTTCATAATGGCCGATGGCGTAACCGTTCCATGTGGGAAGAGGAAAGTCCGGGAATTCACGGCCATCCGTATAAATGATGCGAAAGAAATTTTCGACTTCCAGTAACATGATTACTCGGTCGGACAGTTGAATTATTTCAATCGGCCTGGGCCTAAAGTAAGTCGCAGGTATGCCCATCGGGGTACACTGAAGCTCGGGAGCATTCGTTGTGTCACCCGAGTTCGCTGTGGCCCCCCGTCCGGGTCGCGCCAAAGAAAATCTCTCCTGTCCCCATGTCGTCATAGGAGGTTCTTCAGTAGTCAATGCGGCCCCGGGGCTAGATCTCTGCCAAACTCCAGACAGGTCAGGCACAACTGCCGCTGATTCCGCTCCGAGTGTCGATTGAGCATGCCCCATGGGTGAGAAGAGGCAGTAAGAGATAACCACAGCGCACCACGCTATCATCAAACTGGAGGCCCCTGGTCTCATGGCGCGCCTCCCCACAAATAACACGCATTCCCTCGGTTCTTAGCTCGCATCTTTCTTATCACTCTGATCAATCCAACAACCTTGACTGTTCTCAGCATCGCGCTGGAAGCAGCCCAACAGAGAAATACGAACGGCCCCCTCCGGCCAAAGCAATCCTACGGATCAGTGGTAGTGACGATGGTTTATTCCATCACGAGCCTAAACGACGGGGAATCCTGAATATCCGTGTGGTAACTCGCAGCCATCTGGTAGCGACCATCCCGGTTCACGAGGACCCGACTCGCGTAAAACGGCTTCCCGTCGAGTGGCTGACCGATCATGACCATCAGTACCGCGTCCTCGAGGTCGATAAGCCTCATCTGGAGCACGGTTGACTGTGCGCTTTTCGTCACGCCTCGCTCTATTCTTCCGTACGTGTTCTCCAGACGTACCTGCTTGGGATTTCCTGCCGGCCGGCCGTTGAACTGGCCCACATTCTCCTCCGCCGCATAGTACGCCCAACCATCCTCATAACTCATATTCATGGCCGCTGCTGCGACTTCCTGTCCCTGCCAGGATTCGAGCCCCGTCTGGGCACCGGGGGTCGACGGTTGATACGGTATCGTCGTACAAGGATTCACGCAGTCCGGAAGCTGTTCATTTGGCAGACTGTCGCGGTAAGCACCCCCGCGGGAGGCGTATTCGGGACTCACATCGAGCTCGTTGATATGGACGAGCTGCCAACCCTCCGAGCGGTTTGCCCACACACGCAGTCCGCGAACGGTACCGCTGAAAACCTGAACCACACCTACTTTCCCGTAGGTACGCTCCATGATTTCTTGCTCCTCGCCGTTACTAGTCCCCGGCACAGGCAACAGCCGAACGACATCAGAGCGGAAAGCCTGACTGCCATCCTTGAAGACCCAGGTGAACTCGGGATCGAGAAATCCATCTATCGCTTCGGTATTGCCGTTCCGGAAAGCCTCATCCAGCGCCGCATTGGCCGTCAGCAGACCGCTCTCTTGGGCGATACCAGGCCCGGACATGAGTGCAATGAGAAACGCCGCTAAGACGGCCGAACCCGCGATCCGGATTGATGACAGATAGCTCATAGAATATCTCCTGCTTCCTTCTACGGTGACCTTGTTTGTTAAGCCAAATGCTCGGCCGGCCACTAGCAGACATTTGAATCGCTCCAATACGCCTGCCATCGGGCCTTTGAAAATACTATCCCTCCCGAAACGGAGTGCTGTGTAGATTAATTGAAACAGGATTCAGCCTTCGCGGGCCGATTAACTACTCAGCAGACTCTTCAACCGAAAAATACTCTGGTGTACCGCCAACTTGAGATAACATGCCGTGATCATCACCGAACCACCAGCCTAAATCCCAATCATCGCCATTGAAGGTCATAATACCGACTTCCCACGCACCA
>PVBE011819017.1_pt1 | contig 42816 bp, 37 predicted proteins | sample 1631181 | NCBI WGS metagenome assembly PVBE01 (sample SAMN08397723, study PRJNA350692) | Marine metagenome, whole genome shotgun sequencing project. | isolation source: water | place: Pacific Ocean | collected 2012-04
GGCGGCGCAACCGGAGCCGCCAAAGCTTTGGGCTCGGGTGGCTCGGCAGCGATTGCCGCTGCAGACTGGTCGACCTGCTCCGTAGCCTGTTCGACGGCCTCGCCGCGCTCGACCGCCACCTCGAGAGGAGCCGATTGCTCTGCCAATGGCGCGGGCGCGGCTGCCGGGGCAACTGGCGCTGCAAAGGAAGCGGGTGCGGGGGCCGATTGCGCGGGAGCTGGCGCTGAGGCGGGCGCCGGTGCAGGCGCAGCCGCCGGAGCCGCCACGATGGCGCCGCCAATTCCGGGTGCCGTCGACGCCGTGTCGGCGGTAGACTTTATGGCGCTCTCTTGCACTAGAAGGCCGGTCATGTCGCCTGCCAACAGCGCTACCAACAGCAGAGCGGCGACGGAAGTAGCAAGGCGGGCCGTCCATGCGAACGTTCCGGAGGATCGTACCGGCTCGGGCTCGGCCTCCAACGCATACGAGCGCATCGGTTCAAGCTGCGGCAGTTCGCCGAGAAGTTCGACGGTAGAGCGGAGGGTTTCCAACTCTTCCGTGCAAGCTTCGCAGGCGGCCAGATGCTCCTGGACTTCGAGACTTTCGGACGCGGTCGTCTCCCCGTCGATGTAGACGGAAAGCAGCTCTCGCAGCCTCGAGTGTTTTCTATTTGCCAGGAATCCAATCACTGATAATGCTCTCTCATTGGTTCTGACGATATCTGTCGGGTAAAAGTTCCCTTCGCTCCATCAGCAAGTCCCGCACGCGAGCCCTGGCGCGGCTAAGCCGGGACTTGATTGTGCCGATGGATGCGCCCGTGGCTTCGGAGGCTTCTTGATAGCCCAAGCCCTGCACGTCGATCATCACCAGAGCGGCGCGATGGTCGGCGGAAAGCGACAGGATTGCCCGTTGGAGGGATTCGTTCAACTCGGTCCGCTCGGCGTGCTCTTCGGGAGACACGCCGTCGGATTTGGGTTGGAAGGAGGGATTCGACAGAGATTCGTCCAACGAATCTTCGGGACGGCGACGCGTGCCGCGCATGGCGTCTTTCGTCGCGTTCGCCGCGATCCTCAGCAGCCATGCGCGGAGGCTCACGCCGCGGAAGCGACTCAAGCCACGATAGGCCGAGATGAACGTCTCTTGGGCGACGTCCTCGGCTCTGTGTCGATTGCCCAACATCCGGGCAGACAGGTTCAGCACCTGCGCCTGGTAGCGTTGGACTATGAAATTGAACGCCGTGAGATCGCCGCCCTGGCTGCGTGCAACGAGCTCGGCGTCCTCGGAATCCATCGGGTTCCTCGGCAGTGGAATTTACTGTGCGGGACGACGTTCCCCGGGTGCGTGTTGCCGTCCGGTGTCCGCCCCCGGTGTTCGCGCTGGCTCGCCCCACTTGGCTGAGCATCACGATAATAGCGCATCGCCCCGCACACACCATAGCTTGTGCCCTATAATTATTGGCAGAAACGGTGATTCGCGAGCGTTTTGACGCGTGGTGTAGATACGATGAGACGTCTGGTACGAGAGCTGATCGAAACCGTGCTGTTGGCGCTGGCGATGTTCTTGTTCGTGCAATTCAGCGTCCAGAACGTCAAGGTCGAGGGTTCCAGCATGCAGCCGACTTTGACCGAGGGTCAGTACCTGCTGGTGGACAAGCTGTCTTATGCACGCGTCGCACGCGATTCGCTGGCGAGCGTACTGCCTTTCGTAGACGACGACAGCTCGACCAATCAGTTGTTCGCCTTCCATTCCCCAGAGCCCGGCGAAGTGATCGTCTTCCATTCGCCGATGGATCCGTCTTGCGATTTCGTCAAACGCGTAATCGCGGGGCCCGGCGACACGGTCGAAATCCACGAGGGCCGGGTATTGGCAAACGGCGTTGTCAGGGACGAGCCATACAGCACGCACCCAGACAGAAGGACTGTACCGAGGATCGAAGTGCCGCGTGGGAACTACTACGTTCTCGGGGACAACAGGCGCGCCTCGAACGATTCGCGAGACTGGGGTCCGTTGCCCGCCGAAAACATCGCGGGCCGCGCCAGACTTAGATACTGGCCGCCCGAGAATTTCAAATTCCTCGGCTCCTTCAGCCGCTGAACATCAGGCAAAGACCGGCAGGCGCCTCCCCTCCATCGAACCGTAGTCCGAACGACTCGATTCAACCGTGCGATTCAACATTTTCGGCGACGCACACGACGGCGATGGACGCCGCGCTGGAAATCCGCGGGACACGCCTCAGTCACGGTGTACTATAATTGTGCGTAGAGTCCCAGCTGTGTTCGCGTAATCGCGCGTGGTGAAAATCCGTTGAGAGACCTTATACGAGAACTGATCGAGACAGTGCTGCTTGCACTGACGATCTTTCTCGTGTTGCAATTCAGCGTTCAGAACTTCAAAGTCGAAGGCTCCAGCATGCAGCCCACGCTGACCGAGGGCCAATACCTGCTGGTGAACAAGATCGTCTACGCGCGAGTCAATCGCGATTCGTTGGCGAGCCTGCTGCCGTTCGTTGGCGACGACGAGCGCTCAGCCGATCAACTCTTCGCCTTTCATACGCCCGCGCCCGGAGAAGTGATCATCTTCCATTTCCCGAGGGACCCGTCTCGCGATTTTGTCAAGCGCGTGATCGCCGGACCGGGCGACACGGTCGAGATCCTCGAAGGCCAGGTCTACGTAAACGACGAGGCCAGAGACGAGCCGTACATCACGCACCCCGATCGTCGGACTGCGTCAAAGGTCGAAGTTCCGCCGGGTGAGTTCTACGTGCTCGGCGACAACCGTCGCGCATCGAACGACTCACGCGACTGGGGAACGGTGCCCGCGGCGAACGTCGTGGGCCGCGCTTGGCTCAGCTACTGGCCGCCGGAAAACTTCAACGTCCTGGGCATCTTCAACCGCTGACGCCCGAGCCACAGACGCGCCACTCGCCGGTGCTCTGGCCGTGTACGGCCAAGCCGAGTTCGCCTCGCACGTCCTCGGCATCTTCAACCGCTGACGCCGCGCCGCCGACGCGCCGTTCACAGGCGCTCTGGCCGTTATGGTCATCAACTTAATAAGTTGTGCCCAACGCTCCTCACGATGCTGGACATCCGTCCATGGCGAGCCACGCACCCATCCGTTCGCCCCTTCGGAAATCTCAGGGCGGGCTCTGAGCCTGTCGAAGGGTCGCCCACATGCAAGAGTCGCTTGAGCCGTTACGGTCATTGACCCAATACGTTGTTCTCAACGTTTCTTACCGTGCTGGGTGGCCCGGAGAGAAAGAAGCGTTTAGAGTTGCTCAGGCAATAAGCTGTGTTCAGCGACCAGATTCTTCGACTGCGGCCTCAGAATGACACATTTTGGACAATGCACTTATTTTGTTTATCACCATCACGGCCAAGCCAGCGCCGCTGCTACGCTCCGCCGCCACTCCGAGCCTGGCACACTGGACACGTGCCGTAGAACTCGAGCCCATGGCTGGACACCTCGTAGCCGGTGGTCTGTGCAATCGAAGCGTAGGAGCCGTCGGAATCGATGATCTCCGCGTCGTCGATGCATTCGCACTCCAGGCACACGATTCGGGGATGCGGTGCGACGCCACGGCCGTCGTACCGGTTGGCTGACCCGGAAAACTCCATCTCGAGGACTTGACCGCACTCTTTGAGCAGCTCGATGGTGTTGTAGACGGTGGCGAGACGCGTCGACGGATACCGGGGCTGAACTTGGGCTTGCAGCTCGCTGACGCTGGGATAACTGTCCGTGCCGGCAAGGGTTTCGAGCAGCTTGGCCCGTCTGGGCGTGATGAACACCAATCGACCGACGAGCGACGCGGTCATCTCGTCGAGCCTGCTTTGCGCCTGGGACGTCTGGGTCAAACGTTATCCTCCGATTGGGCCACACCGTCGTGATCGCCTTCCGTAAATCGTTTAGAAGCTTTCTAACGACTGCTCCGTATTTTCCGTAAGTCAGCGAACATGGCGTGTCAAGGGCACGGGCAATCGCGTGTCAACGAGTCGTGACGTTCGACGACGGGCGGTCGCGTCGGGGTGTACTGTTGCCCTGTCGAGCATTCGGTCAGGTAAGAGCAACCGGATCCACGTCGATGACCCAATCTTTCGGCAGCGATATTCGATCCAGCAGCGTACGAGGATCGGCGCCGCGCAGGACGACATGCCATCGGTATCGTCCGCGAAGTCGAGCGGGGAACGCGGGCATCGGTCCCAGAATCTCGGTGTCCAGGATGCCGTTCCTCTCCCGTTCGTTTTCGAGTTCGGTCGCGACTCGTCGCGCGTTCTCTTCGCAGGTCGCGCTGTTGGTGTCGGAGTACAGCAGGCGGATCAGCTTTCGGTACGGCGGGTTGCCCTGCTCGTGCCGGAAGGCCATCTCTTTGGTGTAGAAACCCTGGTAATCCTGCGCGGCCGCGGCCTTGATCGCGTAGTTGTCGGGCTGGTAGGTCTGGATCACCACCTTGCCCTCCGTTGCACCCCGGCCGGCTCGACCGGCGACCTGGCACAGAAGCTGGAACGCCCGCTCGCCTGCCCGGTAGTCGGGGATGCCGAGGCCGACGTCGGCCAGTACCGCGCCGACCAACGTCACCGAGGGCAGATGCAGCCCTTTGGCGATCATCTGGGTTCCAACCAACGCCTGGCTTTTGCCCGACCTGAAATCGCCGAGCAGCTTCCGATACTCGCCGACGTTGCGTGTCGCGTCGCGATCCCATCGGAGCACGTTGATCTCGGGGAATCGCTTCTCCAGGGCGTCCGCGACCGACTGCGTGCCGATGCCGTAGAAGCTCAGGCGATGGGTCAGGCACTGGGGGCATATTCGCGAAATCCTGCGACGCGAGCCGCAGTAGTGGCAGATGAGCCGTTGCGCTCCCCGGTGATAGCTCAGCGAAACGTCGCATGCGGGGCATCTCGCTTGATGGCCGCAGTTTCGGCACTGCATCTGCGTCGCCGATCCACGACGATTTAGGAACAGCATGAATTGGTTGCCCGACTCCAGGCAGGACTCCATCTCCTGGTCCAACAGGCGGGAGAAGAAGTCCCGATTGCCCTCCTTCAGCTCCTGCCGCATGTCCACGACCGTCGCGCTGGCCAGCGAAGTGGTCGTGGTTCGAGAGCCGGTGTCCGCGCGCAGCCGATCGGGCAGCGTGGACAGCATGAACTCTTTCCGTAGTCCGCGATAGTACGAGGCCACGTCCGGAGTGGCGCTGCCCAGCGCGACCGCCGCGCCCGACAGCCCGGCCAGCTTGATCGCGACGTCTCGGGCGTGATATCGAGGCGTCGAGTCATGCTGCTTGTACGTCCACTCGTGCTCCTCGTCGATCACGATTAGGCCGAGATCGGCGATCGGTGCGAACACCGCGCTGCGGGATCCGACAACCACGTCGAACCGTCCTTCGTGGGTCTTCCACCACTGGTCCAAACGTTCGGGTCCGGTCAAGCCACTGTGAAGGACCGCGACCTTGCCGCGAAACCTGGACGCGAATCGCTCGATTGTTTGCTGCGTCAGGGCTATCTCGGGTACCATGACGATCGCCCGTTTGCCCAGCTTGAGGCACCGCGCAACGGCGGCGAGGTACACTTCGGTCTTCCCTGAGCCCGTGACGCCCTGCACCAACAGCGTCCGAGGCGAGACGTCTTCCGACTCGATGATGCGACAGATGGCTTCGACAGACGCAGTTTGGCGAGCGGTCAACGACACCTCGGGCGCGGGCTCCAATCGAGTATTCGTCAGCGGATCGATCTCGACGCGTCGTTTCTCGACGGCCAGCCAGCGTCGTTCCAACAACCGCGAAACCGCGCTCGCGCCGAACTCTTTACGTAGCTCGGGCGCCGGAATCGGCGATTCGGCGGCTGCCAATGCTTCAACGAGCGCAGCCTGCTTCGGGGCGCGGCGGGCGCCTTTCGACATCCAGTGTCCGATCTCTTCGGTTGCGTCGGGCCTGATTGCCAGATGATCGACGAACCTCGGAGCGATCTCGCGAACGGAGCCCTGCACCCGGCTCTCGAGGATTCCGCGACCGACCAACCGAGTCGACGCCCCACGAGCGCCGTCGCCCATGACTCGCGTCAACCTCTCGGCCGATACCGGAGCGTTGGCGCGTATGTACTCCAGGACGCGAAGTTGGAGCTTGGTTCTCACGAGCGAGGCCAGGTCGGTGACGGCGGGATTGAGCGAGAGTTGGGTTCGGACTCGAAGCCTGCCGCCGGGCGGCAACATCGGGGCGACCGCCTCGAAGAGCGAGCACATGTAGTAGCGGCTGATCCATCGCGCGAGCTCGAGGTGATGCTCGTCCACGAGTGATCCGGGACTGGTCGAGGCAAGGATCGCTCTGGTCTGCTCGACGCAGGGAGCCGGAACGAACTCGAAAACGATGCCTTGAAGCGTTCGAGGTCCGAAAGGGACGCGTACTGACTGTCCGGCGGACAGGTCGAGCTCGTCGGGAATCGAGTAGCTGAACGTCCTGTCGGGACCGGTCGGAGCGTCGACCGCGATTTCGGCGAATCTCATCGGACCGCAGACCTCCGGACAACGGCGGCTAGCGGATCTGCAGACCTTGTGCGCGGGTTACCTTCTTCGGTCTTCCTTGATGCGAGCGGCGCGCCCTGAGAGTCCGCGCAGGTAATAGAGCCTCGCCTGCCTTACCAGGCCGCGGCGAATCACCCTGACGTACTCGACAGCGGGCGAATGGATGAGGAACGTGCGCTCGACGCCGATTTCGTAGGTCACCCGGCGCACCGTGAAGCTCGAGCCCGGGCCGCCGCCGCGCTTGCGGATGACGACACCCTCGAAGACCTGTGTCCTGGTGCGTTGGCCTTCTGTGACTCGTGTGCCGACACGAACAGTGTCGCCTGGTCGGAATTCTTCGATTTCCAGGTTGGGTTCGAGAGCTACGTATTCGGAGGCTTCCATGGGAGAACTTCCTGTGAAGACGGATTCAGGTTCAATTGAACCTATGTATTCTACTCATAGTCCAAACCGTCGCGCAAGGGGCCGATCGCGGCCTTCAATGGCTCGATTTGATCCAACTCGGGCGTCTTCGCGAACATTACAACGCATCGCCGGTCGACATCAACTCTTGAAGGGCTCTGCGGCCTGTGAGAGAATCCGCGAACCGGAGGGTGGTCGCTTTGATTCGGTCAAAGGCGTTGTCCTACATAACCGCGGCGGACTTCACGGTTCGATCGGCGTACCAGATGGGCAAGACGCCGTTGCTGCCGCTCTACGCTGCGGCTCTGGGCGCGGGGGACGCGTTTCTGGGCTTCATCGTCTCGGTTTCGACGCTGACGGGCATGGTCCTCAAGCCGTTCGTCGGGGTGCTGTCGGATCGATGGGGGCGGCGCGGGTGGCTTCTGATCGGAACCGCTTTCTTCGCCCTGATGCCGTTCGCGTACAGGTTCGTGGACACGCCGGAGCAACTTTTCGCCGTCCGGATAGCCCACGGCCTCGCGACCGCGATCTACGGACCCGTGACGCTCGCGTACGTCGCAGAGCTCTCGCCCAACCGCCGCGCCGAGCGCTTGGCTTGGTTCGGTATGGCTCGTAACGCCGGTTATATCGTCGGTCCGGCTGCTGCCGGAGGGATGCTGCTGACCATAGATCCGGTGACGGTTTTCACAGTCGTCGGACTTTTGAGCTGTGCCGCGTTCCTGCCGGTGCTGTTGCTGCCCGAGACGCAACGTGACGCGGTCCGCAAACGGCTGCCGATACGGCGTGATGCCGTTGCCTCGCTCTGGTCTGGTGGACGCTCCACTGCCGTTTGGCTGGCCGGCGGAATGGAAGCGGGCACTTTCATGGCGCTTTACGCGACGAAGACGTTCCTGCCAGGATACGCTCTCGCGGCCGGCTTCAACGTGGCGCTGGTTGGCGCTTTCTTCGCCGTGCAGGAGGCGGTGCACATCGTGCTCAACCCTGTCGGCGGGCGCATCGGCGACAGGATTGGCTACGTCGTCGCTGTCCCGCTCGGGATGGCCGCCCTCGCGCTAGCACTGCCGCTCCTGCCAGTCGCCGCCGGACCTTTGACCCTGATACCTATCGCGGTGCTGATGGGAGCCGCACAATCGCTGGTGTTCCCGTCGACGATAGCTCTCGTGTCGGCTCGGGTCGATGAGCGCAGCATCGCCACCGGGATGGGTCTGGTCGGCACGATGAAAAACGCGGGCAAGGTAGCAGGCCCCGTAATCGCTGGCGGCCTGATCCACTGGCTGGACTACACAATGACATTCCGCCTGATGGGGGTCGCGATGCTGATTGGCGCCGTCGTCGTCTGGCGCTGGGCCAAGCAACAGCGAACGGCGGACGTAAGTGAGTCGACGGCAGAAGTCGCGCGCGGGCCGGTGTAATTGCCTCCCGAAGTTGTTGACTTGCACATCTCAGGAGTTGGGATTGGACCCGATAACGCCGTTGAACATCGACAACCTTCGCGACTCACTCACCGGCAAAATCGTCGGGAGTGCGTTCCACTATCACGAATCGCTGTCTTCGACGATGGACGAGACGCGACGGCTGGCGCTGGACGGGGCTGCTGAGGGGACGGTGGCCATCGCCGAGGAGCAGACCAAGGGACGCGGACGGTTCAGTCGCGTTTGGGTGTCGCCGCCTGGGCTCAACCTGGCGTTTTCGGTGTTGTTCCGCCCTGAGATCGCACAGTTGCCGTACATCAACATGGCCGCGGCGCTGGCGGTTTGTGACGTCGTCAACGACCTGACCGACGAGACGGCGTCGATCAAGTGGCCGAACGACGTTCGCATCGGCGGCAAGAAGCTCTCCGGTGTTCTGGTTGAGACCGACCTGGTTGGGCGCGAGCTCAACCACGCGGTGGTCGGCATCGGCGTGAACGTCAACCTCGATCCGAGCCAACACCCGGAGATCGCGGAGATCGCGACCAGCATTCTGGCCCACAGCGGGCATGAAGTCGATCGCTCAGACGCACTCCGACGTCTGCTGACTCACGTAGACCGGTACTACGCCGATATCCGGAACGGGGCGTCGCTCAAAGACCTATGGGCGTCGAAGCTCGAAACGCTCGGCAAGACGATCGAAGTTCGTTGGGTCGATGACGTCATCGAAGGATTCGCCGAGTCCGTCGACGAGCAGGGCAACCTGCTGCTGCGCAAGGCCGACGGCGACCTGATGACAGTTGTAGCCGGAGAGGTCACGCTCCAGGTATAATGCGCCTGCGCAGCGCCTGTCAATCGGCTGCTCGAACGGCCAATTCGGTCATCCCATGCCGCGTTGACTCGGCGGGCCGAACGAGTTCAACGGGGCCATCTGCAAATCTGCGTTCACGATCATCGGATCGGGGATAATCTCCGCGATCCGCCGAACATCACCTAAGGAGGGACCATGCTCGAGGAGAAACTGAGCCTGGAAGGAAAGAAGATTGTCATCACCGGCGGGGGCACCGGCCTCGGTCTCGAGATGACCACCGCACTGGCCCGCGCGGGCGCCGATCTCGTCATCGCGTCGAGGCGTCAGGGCCCCATCGACGAGGCGGCGCAAATCGTTCGCGACCTCGGCCGGAAGGCGATTGCCGTTTCAACGGACGTCACCGACTCGACGCAGGTCAACGCGCTCATGGAACGCGCACTGGACGAGTTCGGCGTCGTAGACGTGCTGATCAACAACGCGGGCATCGTCCGCGGGCAGGGCGCGACGTCGATCTGGGAGATCTCTGACGAGGAGTGGCATCTCGGGATCGACACCAACATGTCCAGCGCGTTCTACTGCTCACGCGCGATCGCCCAGCACATGGTCGAGCGTGGGCAGGGCAAGATCATCAACGTTTCGTCGGGCTTCGGATTCCGGGGTGGGCGCGACAACTACATGTATTGCGTCGGCAAGGGCGGCATCGTGCAGCTCACCCGTGCGCTGACCACGAGCCTCAGCCGTTATGGCATCACGTCGACGTGCATCGTGCCCGGGTTCCTGCCCACCGAGGGAACCGACGCGTCGCGACTCACGTTGCCTCGCGGCGAGTTCATCCCCATCGGGCGAGTCGGCCACCCGCACGAGCTCGGCGCGGTTGCCGTGTTCCTGGCGTCGTCGGGGTCGGATTACATGAACGGCGAAGTCTTCGCGATAGACGGCGGCGGCTTGGCTGGCGGCATCGCCCCGACCGGCTACGCACCCGAGATCCCGCTCGAAGTCTAGATGGTCCGGCACGAAGGCACGTCCAACAGAGCTAACTGAAACGTCTTCCCTGCACCTCACGGGAAGCCCTTGGAGGAAACAATGTCGATCCCGAAAGAATGGGACCTGACGGGCAGAAAAGCAATCATCACGGCAGACCGTCGAGGCTGGACGCCGTACCTGGCGTCGGCGTTGGCCGAAGCCGGAGCGGACGTGGCAGTTGCCGGATCCGCGCGATCCGACGTGGCCGCAGCGGTGGCCGCTGTCGAGAAACATGGTCGAAAGTCGGCCGCGATCACGACCGACCTCATGGACGTCGCGAGCGTCGCGTCGATGGCTGAGAAAGCCGGTGCCGAACTCGGAGGCATCGACATCCTGGTTAATGGGGCTAGCGCCGAGTTCGGCAAGCCGTTCATGGATGTCTCTGAGTCCGAGTGGCAGACGCTGATGGACTTCAACGTAAAGTCGATGTTCCTGTGCTCGCAGGCGGTCGGCAAGACGATGCTGGCGCAGGGAAGCGGACGCATCGTGAACATCGGATCGGGACTCGCGGTTCGTGGGCTCGGCAACTCGGTTGCTGCGTGCGCGGCTCAAGGCGCGATCCACCAGTTCACGTCGGCGCTAGCGCTCGAATGGGGCCGGAACGACATCCGGGTCAACTCGATCGGCGCTGGCTGGCTCACGTTGGACGAACCCAACGAGGAGAGTCAGAAAGAACTGCTCGTCCGATACCTGCCGTCCCGACGCAAAGGGCACCCGAATGATCTGGCGACGCTGTTGGTCTACCTGGCTTCTGACGCCTGCGGATTTGTGACGGGACAGACCATCTTCATCGACGGCGGCGCGTTGGCCCACGCGTAAGGCGGCGACCGAATGGCTGATCTGCAAGTGCGAGTTGTGCCCCGAGCCAAACGCAACGCCATTGAGCTCGACGGAGATGGCGGCATAAAGGTGCGCGTCACCGCGGTCCCCGAGCGCGGCAAGGCGAACGCCGCCGTGATCGCGCTGATCGCCAAGGCGCTGAGCGTCCCGAAGCGCAACGTCGAAGTAGTGCGCGGCCACACCTCGCGCGACAAGACGATCTCGATCGACGGCGTGACTCGTGACGAGGCGCTGAGGCGGCTTGCTGGGTAGTGCGTCGTAGCCGGGGCCCGATGTCGGCTTCTCGGCGATGCGAATGAATGTCCTTACCCGAGCCCGGAGTTGGAACAATCTGTCTATAGATCGTCGGTTTGAAAAGCGAGCAAGACCCGTTGATTCGAAACGATGTTGGCGCCGTCTCTTCGAGCCAGATCCATTTGCAACAGAGCGTTGATGTCTCGGGTGATCGTCTTCGGGGTCTTTCCTGCGTACGCCGCAGCCAACCTCGTCGTCAGCGTCCGCAGCTCGTGCGGTGCGACCGATCGGCCGGCCGCCATCAGGTCGAGCGCAACATCGCGTCTTCGCGAGCTCGCCGAGCTGTTGGCGCCGGCGAACGCTGCAAGGACGTGATTCTCCCAGACGACGCGTAATTGTCGCTCCCGGATCAACGCCAACTGCGCTCGGAGCCCATCGACGAATCCTTGCAGCGCATACACGACGGACCCGATTGGGTCTGCGGTGAGGCTTGCCCGTTCCAATTGGCGGTAGTATTCCGATCGAGTTTCGTTGTAGTGGTTGCTCAACAAATGAGCGGCCGGATTGGGAGCTCCGGCAGTGACAAGCGTCCGGAATTCGATCATGCGCGCCGTCCTGCCGTTGCCGTCACCGAACGGGTGGATCCATGCGATGTAGGTGAGCAATGATCGACTGCAAAATCGCTGTCGCCGCATCGCCGAGTTGGTCGATCTGCCAATCGCCCGCGGCCAACCACTCGCAAAGCCGGCTCAACAAGTACTCGCAATCCTGGGCGGGAGCTCCGAGATATCGACCGACGACGGAGTGAGATCGTATCACCCCAGGCAGAACGCCGACTTCCACCGCCAAACCCGCGAGCGTCCTGGCGTTGAGGTAGTGGATTTGGAGGGTTGTTAACCGACGCGAGCCGCCCTGCTTTATCTCATTCATAACGTCCTGGCACGCCTCGACGATATTCATGACCTCACGGCCCAGGTACCCCTGTGACAAGGGCAATTCGAGCGTACCGCTGACCAGCCCAGAGACCTGTTCTTCAGACAACGTGTTGCCTTCGATAGCAGTCGTCGCGCGAACGCCTTTAGTCAGGTGGATGTTGTGCAAATCCTTCGCCGTGGCCCGGTCCGACGGGACGCCCGCGAGGCGCCTGCACAGCGACGACGCTTCGCCCAAAAGCATCCATACCCTGACAGGCGCGTTCCTCAGATCCACCGAGAAGGTGATCCAAGGATGGGTCGATGCATATTGTCTATTAACCATTGTCGCCACGTGTGTCCCTAGAACAATACAGAACATTAAAGCTACAGCCGGATAAACACCGCAAAAACAATCCCCTAAAATGTCCCATTGCTGACGACACATTATCGCCATCAGACGAATTAGACAAACAGAAGGCGCTTCCGGCATCGCTGACCTGAAGCCGCTGAGAAGGATTCCTTGGAGTGGCCCAAATCTAGGCGCTCAGCATCTAATCGACAGACCGACCAAAGAAGAAGCGCTGAGCAGGCTCGCTAGCTGAGGGCGCTGATGAAGACACGCTGGACGACCCCCAGGAGCAGCAATGCGACCATGGGCGACAGATCGAGCATGCCGAGATTTGGCAGAACCTTTCTGATAGGGGCGAGGATCGGCTCCGTCACCTGCCACAGTATCGACACGACGGGGGAAAAGGGGCTATCGCGACCGACCTGGATCCAAGACGTCAGCACCCTGCCGATCATGGCGATGTAAAGAGCGGTAACCAATGCGTTGATAAATCCAACAAGATATTCGTCCAAATTTAACTCCCGAGGGCCTTTGACTTTTCGAATGCGGCGTTGACCGCGGAGATGATCGCCGCCCTGAATCCGCCGTCTTCTAGTGCGCGCACGGCTTCGATCGTGGTTCCGCCCGGCGACGTCACCATGTCCTTGAGCTCGGCGGGATGCTTGCCGGTATCCTTCACGAGCTGGGTGCTGCCCAAAACGGTTTGGAGCGCCAGCTTCCGAGCAACGTCCCGGGCCATGCCCAGGTAGACGCCAGCGTCGATCAGCGCCTCAACGAACATGAAGGCGTACGCGGGCCCGCTCGCGCTGAGCGCCGTTGCCATGTCGATCAGCTTCTCTTCGTCGGCGTAGTGCTCCTCACCCAGGGTGCCGAGGATGCGCTTCGTCGTCTCCGTGGCCTCGGCGGGCACGGCGGCGGCAGCGGTCCACACGGTCATGCCGGCGCCGATCTGCGCCGGCGTGTTCGGCATCACTCGGATCACGGCTTCGTGTCCGAGGCCGTCGACAAGCGTCTTCATCGTGGCGCCCGCCACTATCGAGAGCACCGTGTTGTCCGTCGCGATCTTGCCGCGGAGCTCGGGCAGCACGTAGGGCAGAGTCTGAGGCTTGACCGCGAGCACGCTCAGGACCGCGCCGTCCAGCGCCTCGAGGTTGACGGCGTGAGTCGTCAGGCCGTACATCTGCTCCAAGTGCTGACGGCGCGCCGGGACGGGCTCGCCGACGTGCACGTCGGAAGCCGGCGCGATCTTCGATTCGATGATTCCGCCGATGATGGCTTCGGCCATGATTCCGCCGCCGATGAAGGCAATTCGCATGTTGGCCCCCTTTGAGATGCAACTCGATCCCGACCGTGCAGAGATTTGCATCCTACACGAACGGGGCTGTGCTCATAGGGGCGGGTTTCAAACCCGCCCGCATGTTGTTCTCACAGCACGTCCGCTGACGTTCTCAGCGGCTGCATGCGCCAAGCGGTGTCGCTGCATTCGGTGCACGCGTTCCGGTGAGCAGCGGATCGGTCGGGTTTGAAACCCGACCCTACGGCCCAAACTGTGACGGACCTGGACTTGGTCGACTTGCGGACCGTCGATGCCTCGCGTGCGCAAATCGAACGGATACCCACAAGCCGCCAGCCAGATCGCGCTTCCCGGCTTACGGCAGCCGCCCGTCGCTGGCGAGAGAGACCGCTGTCTTGATGGATTCTAGCATGCTCTCCGCTTGCGCAATCCCTTTGCCCGCGATGTCGAAAGCAGTGCCGTGGTCGACCGACGTTCGGATGAACGGCAGACCCAGGTTGACGCTGACGCTCTTCTCGAAGTCGTGCACCTTGATCGGGATGTGGCCTTGGTCGTGGTACATGGCGAGCACAGCGTCGAACTTGCCGTCGATGCCCTGGTTGAAGACCGAGTCCGCGGGCACAGGGCCGGTGGCGTCGATGCCCATCTTGCGAGCGTCTTCGACTGCTGGCTCGATCTGCTCGGCCTCTTCGCTCCCAAGCAACCCGCCGTCCGAGTTGTGCGGGTTCAATCCGGCGACGGCGACGCGCGGAGCATCGAATCCCCACTTCTTGAAGTATTCATCCGTGAGTTTGATCTTGGCCAGCACGTTCTCGCGCGTCACGAAATCGCAGGCGACTCGCAGCGATTTATGAGTTGTGAGGTGGACGACGCGGAGTTTGCCCGCCATCAGCATCGTCGCGACATCCGGCGATTTCGTTTGCGTTTTGAATATCTCGGTATGGCCGATGTCGGTGTACCCAGCCAGGTTGCACGCCTCTTTGTTGATCGGGGCTGTCGCGATGGCCGCAATCTGGCCCGCCGCGGCGAGCTCTCCGGCGCGCAGAACCCACTCGGCCGCCGCGTTGCCCGACGCCGCCGAGATTTGGCCGTACTCGACGTCGCCGTAGTTCAGGTTCTCGAGATCGAGGACGTCGATGGCGCCGTGGTTGCCTTCGACCTCGTCCAGGTTATGGGCCAGATGAGCGGACCCCGACGCTTCGATGAGCTCAAGCGCCGCGTTGATCGCCGCCGCGCTGCCGATCACGAACGGCCGGCACTTCTCGAAGATCCAGGGATCCTGTAGCGCTCGGACGATAATCTCCGGGCCGATGCCCGCAGCGTCGCCCATGGTGACGGCAACAAGAGGTCTGTCAGTCATGTGGAAGGTGCTCCGTGGAGAGGATGGCTGGTGCTGCGACGCTGCGAAACGCGGGTTGCATCCCAACCATTATACCTTGGCTGGCACGGTCTGCGCGGTAGAACAAGGCGCCTGGCACTGCCCGAATTTCTAAAGCGAGGCTAGCGCAAGATAGATTGGACGAGAGATTGAGTTATCTCGGTCCGCTCGTCTATTTCCTGCCACAAGTCGGAATGAGGCCTTTGGCCATGATACAAACGCACAAGAACGCCGTCAGACTTGGCTGCCGTTACCGCAGGGATGAAATCGCTATCGCCTGCCAGTAGGATCGCTTCATCGATATTTTGCTTGGCTGCAAGTTGGACCATGTCGACGCCCAGAAGAATGTCTACCCGTTTTTGTTCAAACTTGGGGTGCCCACTCTCGTCCGTGCCTCGATATGCCAACCGCCCGAGCCGGACTGCATATCGCGGAAGCCTATCAAGAGCTGTGAAAACCTACGTTGAGCAGCATATCGATCGCGTTCGTCTTGCGTAGGGGGATTACTTTGGTACATGGGGCAGTGATAATAATATGTGCAGAGTATGTCAGCGTCGCCAGCAAGGGTTTCGGACAACAAACGATAATCGATCTGAGCCCCGCCGAACTGATCCCTCAAAACATGGTCAAGATAGACGCCGTCTATGAAAATCGCGGCTTTGTTCGGCATTACACTCTCTCGAAAAGAAAATTGGAGCGCCCCCTGAAAAGAAGGCACCCCAATTTACTAAGGATACTAACCTGGTGTGCGCCACAAGGACGGACGCCAGGGATCATACTTAGATTCAGCGTAAACTCATGTATTCTCGTTGTCTAGGACCCGATTTGCTCCTGTGGCCAAAATTTGGCTAGCACGGGTTCCAGGTAGAATTTCATTCGCTACGGTCGGCAAATCTTTGACCCGATTGAGAGTGTTTGACTCACGTGCCAAGAATGGTGATCGCGTCAGGACACGACCTTCCATTCGCCGAGATTCATTGCCCAACGTCGAAACGGATTCTGCGTGCGGCCACGTATTAGAAATCCCTGAGCGAAGCTCGCTACTCGCACTTGCTGTAGCCGCAGTCGTAACAGTTGAGGCAACCCTCCTGCGGGACCAGCCAGCCGGAGCATTTCGGGCAACGCGCGCCGGACGCCATCGGTCGACCCGTATTCGCGCCATTGGCGGGAGTTTGTTCTGGCCGTGTCGACGGGAACAAGCCGAGTTGGGCGATCGAATCGGGGTCGCGGTCGCCGGAATGCGGCTGATTAAGATGCTGATCCGCCACCGCGTGGTTGCCCAAAACGTGGGCTACCGCGTCGGGTGCAGAGCGGATCAGCGTGCCGCCGTCCCACGCGGGGCAGCAGGTGATTCCACTAAGCTGCTCGACGATTTGGTCCGGGTCGATTCCCGACCTTAGTGCCAGCGAGACCATACGCGATACGGCTTCAAGGTTGGCGTGGTCGCAACCGCCGGCCTTGCCCATGCTGGTAAAGACCTCGAACGGCTTGCCGGATTCGTCGAAATTGATATTCACGTACATGTTCCCGTGTCCCGTGCGGACGCGGTCGTTGATCCCTGCGACCGAGGTCGGGCGTTGGCGAGGGATCAGCAGTCCAACGATCGCCTCAGCTTCGTCTTCCTCGTCTTTGCCGGTCTCGAGCACCTGCATCGACTTCGAGCCGTCTCGGTAGACGGTTACGGCCTTGCATCCGGTTTCCCACGCGAGCTCGAAAGCGGCTTTGACGTCGGCGACGGTCGCGGAGTTGGGCAGGTTGATCGTCTTGGACACCGAGTTGGTTACATGCTCCTGCCACGCGGCCTGCATCCTGACGTGGGCTTCGGGGCTGATCGCCATCGACGAGCGGAAGACTGCGGGGTCGAAGCCGTGGTCGACCAGAATGGACTCGGCATCCTCGGGGCTCTCGGCGATTCGTTCGAGCACCGCGTGGACCGCCGCGTCGTCGCCCAGGTGTTCTTCGAGCGCCTCGCGAATCGAAGCCGGTGCATCCAGCAGTCGGGAGCTGGCGGCATCGGGATTCTGCCACAGAACGTTGGACCACCACGCCAACGAGAAGTGGGGCTCGATTCCGCTGGAGCATCCCGCGATCCGGCTGATCGTGCCGGTTGGGGCGATCGTGATGACGCTGGAGTTGCGCACTGGCGGCAGACCGCGCGCCTTGAGGTCCGAGTTCTCGTACTCGGGGAACGGTCCGCGTTCGACGGCCAGGTTGTGCGACTCGTCCCAGGCGATGCGTTCGACGAATCCGCCGAGCTCACGCGCCAGCGCCTGCGCTTCGGGCGAGTCGTAGGGCAAACCAAGTCGAACCAGGGCGTCGGCCCAACCCATGTATCCGAGACCGATGCGTCGCGTGGCCAAGTTCACCTCGCGTAGCTTCGGAAGCGGGAACGAGTTGACCTCGATTACGTCGTCCAAGAACCGCACCGCGGTCCGGATGGTCTGCTCCAGACCGTCCCAATCCAGCCCGTACACGCCAAGGTGGTTGTCCAGGTTGATCGAGCCGAGGCAGCAGTTGCCGTAGTTCTCGAGGAACTCTTCGCCGCACGGGTTGCTGGTCTCGATCTTGCCGAGTTGCGGATTGGGGGCCGTTTCCCAGACGCGGTCCATGAACACAACGCCGGGGTCGCCGGTCTTCCAGGCTGACTCGGCGATATCTTCCCAGAGCTGGCGTGCGCTAATCATCTCGACCACGTCATCGACGGGACCGGCGCCCTCGTTACGAGGATTGACCAGCGGCCACTGCGCGTCGGCCTTGACCGCTTCCATGAACGCATCAGTGATCTGGACGGAGATGTTGAAGTTCCGCAGCGTCTCGTCGTCGTCCTTGCACGTGATGAATTCGCGGATGTCAGGATGGCTGTCGCGAAGCTGGCCCATGTGCGCCCCAAGCCGGAACGCGCCCTGTGTGAGAGTCGCGCCGACGGCCGAGTAGAGCTTCATGACGGCGATGGGTCCGCAGGCGTTGCCGTGAGTCGTCCTGATCTTGTCGTTTTTGGGCCGCAGCTTCGAGAATCCGAATCCGATTCCGCCGCCCCATTTCTCGATCATGGCCGCGTCGTGGGCGACCTGCATGATCGACTCCATGTCGTCCTCGGGAGACGCGACGAAGCAAGCCGACAGGCATCCCTTGCCGGTCCCCGCGTTTACGAGGGTGGGGGAGTTGGGCAGGAACTTGAGCGAGGTCATGAGATCGTAGTACTTGTTCGCCCAGACGGTTCTGTACGCGGGCTGCTCGCCTTCCGCGATGGCGTTCGCCACCCGGTGGAACAGGTCCTCCGGCGTTTCGATGGCCTTGCCGTCGGCATCCTTCCGCAGATAGCGCTGCTCGAGGATCACCAACGCGTTGTCGGTGATCGCGGTCCCACGCTCGCGTTTCGAAGCGGGCTCGTCGCCGTCGCCGTTTTCGTTGGTTATCAGCGACGCCGCGATCTGGCTTCGGACATCGCCGGGCACGCCGGCCGATTCCAGCGCTCGTTCGACCTCGGCAAGCAAGTCATCGGGATGCATCGGCTGATCGGACGGGCTGGCTTTCTCCTCCACGTACATTCTCACGACTCCTGGGTTACTCGATCCCAGGCATTCACGATGCCTGGGTCTGAGCGATATTGAAGCAGGTATGAAACCCGCAGGATAACACGAAAAAGAACAATTGGTCTACAAACAATCGGGGGGCCCAGCGAGTTGTGTTACGCCGGGTCGGGCTGTGGCCGGACGCCCCTCCGGCGGCGGCGGCGAACGGGCGGCGTCGGTGCGGCTTCCTCCAGAATCGAGAGCGTTAGCTGGCTGGAGGGCACGCTGTCGTCCGGCTCTTCCGGCTCCAACAGCGCATCGATCTCCGACCTGAAGCTCTCGATGTCGCGGAAGTCGCGGTATACGCTTGCGAACCTGATGTACGCCACCCGGTCCATCTCCTTGAGCAAGTTCATTGCCAACTCGCCGATGTCTCTGGAGCTCACCTCAGCGCGCCCCGTGTCGAGAAGGTGCGCTTCGATCTCGTTAAGCACCTTTTCAACCCGCCCAAGGGGGAGAGGGCGTTTGGCGCACGCTTTGGTGAGACTGGCCCAGAGCTTATCGCGACTGAACTCCTCGCGCCGCCCGTCAGCCTTGACCACCATGACCACCCGCATCTGCACACGTTCGTAGGTCGTGAAGCGCAAGCTACACGCCTGACATTCGCGACGGCGGCGGATGCCGTCGCCGGAATCTCGGGAGTCGATTACCTTCGAATTTGTGTCGCCGCAGAATGGGCAGAGCATGATTCAGGCGTCATCGGGAACAGCTTACGGACTAGCGCGGCACCACAATCTCTCGTGATGCCTGGAGAATGTACCACCACATCTAGCGGTGTGTCAAGGAATAAAGACGTACGATATGGTGTGGATATTGGTATGGAAATGGCTGCACAGGGTCGGCCTGATGGCCGACCCCACCATCCTGTTGGTGCTCTGGCCCTTCAGGGCCAAGCCTAGTCTTCATGCTTTGATACGGGGGTGGCCGCCGCCGTGAGTCATTCAGACGAAATGCCAATTTTCGACGGGCGCCACGGCATCGTCCGAATGGCGCCGATCATGCCGCGTCGCTTCGTTCGACGCCCAGCGCAGCCATCGCACGACGATCAACGATGGTGTCAACAGCCGCAGACCTGGCTCATGAATTACTGGACGGTCGCGCTCGCGCGATGACCTGACGTCCCGGCAGCGCGATGTTGTGATAGATTCTATCTCAGTCGATTACGAGAATCCTCCGCTGACAAGCCCGAATCGGCGCTGCAATGGGCATTTCTTGGCGACGGAAGGAAGAATGTTTACGAAAATCATGGTTCCGCTGGACGGGACCACCCTCGCAGAATCGATCTTGCCGTGCGTAACTCGCATGGCCTTGGGCTTGGACGTGCCGGCGGTTTTGTTCAACGTCGCCGAATCCGCGGCAAAGCAGTCCGAATCGTCACCCATCAACGAGATGTCCGGATATTTGGGCGATGTTGGAGTACGCTTGGCAGGGTTCGGTCTACGAGTCGATTCGCTGATTTCGTCCGGCTACGCGGCGGGGCAGATAATTCGGGTGGCCCGAGACCAGGGCTGCGATCTGATCGCGACGGCCACGCACGGTAGAAACATCTTCGGACGCATCTATAGAGGAAGCGTCACCGACAGCGTGATCCGTCGATTTCGAATTCCGACGCTGACCGTCCGCCCGCAGCAAGCAAGAAGGCGAACCGCCGACGAACGCGGGCGTCATCTCGAACGTCGTCGGTCCGTTGGACGGCTCGTCATTCTCCGACGCCGCGATGCCCTTCGCGGCCGAGCTCGCCGAGGAGTTGTCGCTGGAGGTGTCGCTCGTCCGGGTCATCAACACCGGCGGACCGCTCACCCGGACGCTCGCCGAGGTCGGCTACGTCGAATTGATTCCGGAGGTTTTGACGGCCCAGTCGAGCATCTCAGCATCGCGACCGCAAGCTGAGAGACCGTGGCCTGAAGGTCGAGTCCAAACTCCTGATCGGTGCCCCAACAGAAGGGGTACTAGGCGTGGTCCGCGACAACCCGGGAAGCATGGTTGTGATGTCGACACACGGCCGGTGGGGGTTCGCTCGCTGGAGCGAAGGCAACGTCACCCACGAGGTAGTCAGGTCATCCGAGGCTCCGGTGCTGGTAATCCCGCCGCACGTCGAGGTGTGAGTCACCGGCCTCAACCGTGACAGGCTCGGGTACAACTTTTGCGGTCATGGTCGTCTTACGTCTCAACGCTGCAGTCGCCGCGCTCGCGCTCTTAATCCAGTTGGAACTTTCCGTGGTCGGTCCGCGTCTGCATATACGAGACCGAATGGAAACATCTCCCCTGATCAGGAGGCGACATGAACCCTCTACGAAGACTTGCGCTCGTATCCGGACTGGCGGCTCCGACCGTGGTCGGTCTCGCGTGCGGCTCCACCGATGAGCAGGAAAAGGCGGAAGAGCCGTTGGCCCAAGTGGCGCCGCAAGCTCAGAGCCTGCCGAATACGTCCGGAACGCCCCTTGAACCTGCTCTCGCAACAATCCCGCGGGGCGCGCCGTTGGTCAACATGACCTATGAAGGATATGAAGGAACGGTATATCGCCAAGACCTCCTCCGGACCGAGGAAGCGGCTAACCTGGACGAGGACGACTTCGATCTGGTCGGCGTGACGACTGAGTCGAACTTGATAGCCCCCGGTAGCGGAAATAGCCTCGACGTCTACCGACTCAAAGGCAACGAGGACGGCCACCTGTATACATTCGAGCCCGGCCAGAGCATCCCCAACGAAGACGGAACCACGATCACGATCGACGGTGGATGGGTGCGTTGGGTCGTCACTGACTGAGACTAGCAGAGGTTGCGCCTAGGGCCGGCCAAAACGAGTTGACCGGCCGGCTCAACGTAGATCGATGGTCGATGCCAACCACCGGCGCGGGTACGCGGGCGCCGAGTTCATCGAGTGTCGTCGCTTAATGACGTGTCCCTCCCGCGCCGGGCTGGAGTCAACCCAGCAACAATCGGTCTCCGCAGCGAGTGCAATATTCGCCGTCTGCGCGGTTCCGTGTCCCGCAATTGCCGCAGAACAATGGTCTCCCCGAGGACTCGACCATGTAGCCGCAGAACCGACGGAACCGACTGGTGACCTTTATCAACTGGTTATAAGACGGGCATCGCACTGTGGGATAGTTGCGTCGGTACCGAAAGGGCGATACCCGCTGTCCTCACTTGTAACGCCGTAAACCTAAACGGCTCCTCCAACGACTAGTGCCACCGCTCCCAGCGGAAACCCAAATGCTGCGACGTTGAACGTGGCGTGCGCGACCGCGGCGAGTATCAGACTTACCACTACCAAGCCGGTTCGCTTGGCGCCTGAAGCGTGGAGCACGCCCAAGGCGTAGCCCCAGATGCTGTCGAACACCAAATGGCCGACCGTCGAGAGCGGAGCTCTCAAAATCATCACTTGAGGGCCGTAATCCGCGACGTAAAACAGATTCTCCAACGATGCGAAGCCCAAACTGGCCGCAGCGGCGTAAACAAGCCCGTCCGTCGGTTCGTCGAAGAATGACCGGTATGATTTGAGGCGAACTACCGCGAATTTGCACACCTCTTCGATCGGCCCGACGACCGGGAACATCGCCGCACCCGTGCCGACCAGCGTGCCCGTTTCCAGGTCGAAATCGCCGAGAAAGATTGCCTCGATGATTCCGGCCGGAATCGTGGATACGCAACCAAGGGCAAACGTCAATGCGACGAGCCTACGCGGTTCCGGCCGGTACGCGTCCTGCCGAAGAAAGAACCAGAGCCAGAACAGCCCTGGGGTAAATGCGACGAGGACAAAGCCTACGGCGGCCAAAATGGCTCGCTGATAATCGACCGATGCTTCTCGTCTTGGCGCTTGGTCACCTGCCAAACCATTATCATGGCCAGCACCGCCGCGAGGACTCCGAGCCCTTCGACCGCGAGCGCCGCTTCTGGCATGCCATATTCGTCGGTGAGTTGTTGGGCGACTGTCACACCGTAGACGTTCACGACTATGTGTCTCACCACCGGGGCAGCAACGCTGGAATCGGCGCGTCTTTCCAGGCCAAGGTCGGTTGGCGGGGCCATTTAGCAGTGCTGCCTCTCCATATCTCGCTCATTACTTGATAGGGACGAAAGAGAAACATTACGGGAACAAACCACCAGCCCACCGCCTAGGCAGGCGAGAAACGCTGGCGCGGCGCCCCAGGCGTGGCTAGGTTTCGCGACGCTCGAAATATCCGCATTGAGAAAGCTATCGCGGCTGCAACGAAAACCAAAAAAATGAACACCAGCAAGTTTTCCCGATTCAATTCGGCTCTTCGTAGGTTATCTTGTGCATCGATCCACTCGTTAATGTCCTGGATTGATATGTTTGCGGATTGTTGTTTCCAATCAACAACTTCAGCCGACATGTACACGTTTATAGCTGAAGCGATGGCCATTAATAGCAGCAGCGCCACGGTCCAGACCGCGCGAGTTCGCGGTGATCGATACGCGTTCGCCGATGCGACCGGTTGAGATTGTTGGTGGCCTTCGAGAGGTAGGCCGCATTGGAAGCAGTAATCAGAACGGGGCTCGTTGGCGGCGCCGCACCGAGGGCACCCCAACTGTGTTGGTGGAGGCGGCGTGAATTGGCCGGGTGTGGGTAGGTCGGTATGCAGCGGGGCATGTTCTCCTGTCAGACTAGATCCACAGCCGCTGCAGAAAGAACTGTCGACCACATTCTAGGTCTGACATGACGGACACGCAATCGCGACCTGAGTCCCGCAGTAGTTGCAGAACTTGGCCTCTCGTGGATTCTCCCGGAAACAGTTCGGGCAGTCCATCCGATCCTCTGTACTTTACCTGCATTGAGGCGCCAGCAAGGTTGCCGCTCACTTTAGGCTGAACCGCGTGTTATTGCAACACGCTTTGCAACCATTGCAATCTGCCGGGCGATCGTTGCCGATCATCGCCCGAGGGCAAAGTACAAGTCCAATCAGAGCGTTGCGATTTGGGTTGGTCGCATGCAGGTCGCACGGGCTTCGGGCCCCCGCATTGGGCCTGTCACGCCGTCTGTGGATCGCCGAGCCGATCGCGGCCGTTTGAACTGCGGCGCGGATACCGACCATACTGCAAGAAAAGCGCCCCGACTTGTCGGGGCGCTTTTGCATTACAACGGGTTGGTTAGACGATCAACGTGCTACTCCGCCTGGGCATGGTTGGTCCGCGCGCGGGCACGCGATCCAGCGTACCTGCGCAGGAACGGCGGCAGGTCGAGCTCAGTGTCCTCGCCGTTGAGCGCTTCGTTCAGCAGCCTGTCCACATGGTCCTCGCGGTTCGAGTACTCTTGCGCCGACGGGAAGCCGGTGGCGATGATAGTAAGCTTGATCTCGTTCTCCATCTTCAGGTCGGTGACCATGCCAAAGATGATGTTGGCATCGGGATCGACCACGCGCTGGATGACCTCGGCGGCGTCGTGGAGCTCCGCAAGCCTGAGGTCGGAGCCGCCGGTGATGTTGAACAGCACGCCGCCCGCGCCTTCGATGGAAACGTCCAACAGCGGGTTCGTGATCGCCTGCTGGGCGGCTTCGCGAGCCCTGTGCTCGCCAATGCCCCAGCCTATCGACATCCACGCGGGTCCGGCGTCGCGCATGATCGCGTTGACGTCGGCGAAGTCCACGTTGATGTCACCGGCCGTGGTCACGACCTCGGCGATCGACTGCACGCCGATCCGCAGCACGTCGTCAGCCATCTTGAAGGCGTTCTCCGCGGAGATTTCCTCTTCGGCGATGACGTGGAGTCGTTCGTTCGGGATCACCAACAGCGTGTCGACGTGCTCTTTGAGTCGATTGATGCCTGCGTCGGCGACTCGACCGCGTCGGACCCCTTCGAAGGCGAACGGTCTGGTGACGATGCCAACGGTCAATGCGCCGGTCTCCCGCGCGATCTGGGCGATGACGGGCGATGCCCCCGTGCCGGTGCCGCCGCCCATGCCGGCCGCGACGAACACCATGTCGGCGTCGGCGACGACCTCGTATAGGTCTTCTCGGCTCTCTTCTGCCGACCTGGAGCCCAGTTCTGGGCTGCCGCCCACACCTTGGCCTTGTGTTAGCTGATCGCCGATCCGCATTTTGAGCGGCACGTCGGTTCTCAGCAGCGCTTGAGAGTCGGTGTTGACGACGATGTACTCGACGCCGGGTATCCGCTCTTTGAACATCCTGGAGACAGCGTTCGAGCCTCCTCCGCCGACACCCACTACTTTGATTCGGGCAACACTATCCGGGTCGCCCCTGAACGTGGTCATATAACCCCCCTTTTTCTTGGTGTCCTGCTGCCGTATCCTGCATTTCGTTATCGAGACATAATCCGACTGAATATCCGAGACATGCGGTTATGTCGACTCTTCCCGTTTGTTCCGTTGGCGCCGTTGATCTGGGGGACGGGTTCCGCCTGTTGTCCCATCGCCCAGCGAAGAATGCCAATGCTCGTCGCGTACTTCGGCGACCTCAGTTCGTCGGGGATGTTCTTTAGCCCGCAGACTCTCTCCGGCGCTCCGAGCCTGACCTGACGCGACACCGTTCGCCGCACCATGTCCTCCAAACCCGCTAATTCGGACGTGCCTCCCGTAAGCACGATCTGAACGCTCGATGTGTCGGCGTATCCCGCCTCGTGAAGCTTGAGCCGCATCAATCGAGACAGCTCCTGCGCCCGTTCACGCACGAGTTGGCACAGATCCCGCACCGCGACTCGGCGCTCGCTGACCCGCCCGGCGATGGGGAGCGAGATCTCGTCCTGCGCCTGTACGGCCGACGGCTCGGTATTCGCGTGGACTATCTTTGCTTCCTCTGCCGCCTCGTTCGTCGTGTCGTAGGTCATGCAAATGTCGTTGGTGAACTGGAATCCGCCGATGGGCAGAGCCGAGTTGTAAAACACAGAACCCTTGCTGTATACGATGATGTCCGAGGTTCCGCCGCCGATGTCCACGAGGGCGACGCCTTGCTCCTTCTCGGATTCGGTGAGCACGGCCTCGGCGCTGGCGATCGGCTGGAGGACCAGGTCGGCGACCTGATAGCCAGCCTGCTGCACCGCTTGGGTCAGGCGGTCAACGAACGATGCCGCAGCCGTGACCACGTGGGTCTCCACTTCCAAGTGGGATGTGTGCATGCCCACAGGATTGCGGATGCCTCGTTGGCCGTCCAGCGTGTAGCTCCGTGGCAACGCGTGCAGAATGAGAACGCCGGATTTCCGGCTGGCGGCCGCGACCGTCTCCGGCGCCGCGTTCAAGTCCGCGCCGGTGATGACCCCTCGCGACGCCGCCTGGTTTAGTTGGTCGCGGCGCGTCTCGAAGGAGACGTGGGACCCGGTGACTCCCACGTAGGCTTCGGTCACCGTCACTCCCGCCTGGCGAGCAGCCTCGGTCACCGACTCTCGAATGGCCTCGCTGTTCGCGGCGATGTCGGTGACATTGCCTTTCTCCAGGCCAAACGAGGGCACGACGCAATGAGAGAGGATGTCGAACGCCCCGTCGCCGTCCCCACGCGCGATGATCGTGCACACTTTTGAGGTGCCTACGTCCACGGCAACAACAATGTCAGAATCTTGAATCATATTTCGTTCTCCGAATTCCCCCTCAAATATGCGTCCGGATCATCCCGCTGTCACCAACGCTCAATCTCGGAGCATTTGGTGTAGATGTTTCTTGTATTTGATTTAGCCTTTTGCCAAATCGTCGTGAGTCGAGCTACAGTTTTTCGGCGATCCGCATCTTCGCGCTGCGAGCTCGAGGATTGGATCTGATCTCTTCTCGTGTAGGCGTCAAAACCCGACGATTGATCAGGCGTACGGACGCCTTGTGATCGCATATGCAAGTCGGCGCCGACGGCAGGCAGATGCAATCGACCGCTTCGCGTCGCATCAGGTTCTTGACCACGCGATCTTCGATCGAATGGTAGGTCAGCGTCACCAGGCGACCACCTTTTTGAAGCGTCTCGATCGCGCCGAGCAACCCCTGTTCCAGGTTTTCGAGTTCGGAGTTGACCGCCATTCGCAACGCTTGGAACGTTCGCGTGGCTGGATGCACGCGGCTGTGCGCCGGATAATTCAATGCTCCGGTCACCACCCTCGCTAACTCAGTCGTCGTCTCGATCCTTCGGTTGCGAACGATTGCCCGTGCAACCGCTCTGGCGCGAGGCTCTTCACCCAGATCGCGGATTATCGCTTCCAGGTCGCGCTCCGAATACCGGTTCACGATGTCGGCCGCGGTCGTCCGGGACTCGATGTCGAATCGCATGTCCAACGGCGCCTCTTGCCGGAAGCTGAACCCACGCTCGGCTGTGTCGAGTTGTCGGGACGACACGCCCAGGTCGAACAGCACCCCGCTCGCGTCCCTCGCTCGGCTGCCGACCGCGATGCTTGCGACGTCGGCGAAGTTTCCATGGACTAACCGGATGCTCGAAACGTACCCGCTAAGCCTGGCCTCGGCGGCGTCCAACGCGTCTGCGTCGAGGTCGATGCCGAGCAGAAAGACATCGCGTGACGCGTTCAGTATCGCCTCAGCGTGGCCGCCGTCACCGATGTTGCAGTCGATGTGGATCGCGCCTGGCTTTATCGCCAACGCCGCAATCACCTCGGACGTCATCACCGGAACGTGGGCTGGATTCATAATTGGCTCGAGGATAGTGGCTAGCATCTGGTAATCGGTTCTGCCTGCGTCGTGTTTAGGGTTTGCGGCTTGGACGGTTGATTTCGCGATCGAGCGGTCTACCCAGTGTCCGCCCGATTAGCGCTTCGCTTGCCGATCCGCCCAACCGGGTACGTGGGCGCGCAAGCGGCGTGGTAACATAGAAATCGGATCGAGAACGAAATCGATATTGCGCGACGCCGCCCGAATCGCGCTCCGTTGTTCGGTACCCTTGGATCTGCGTTGAACTTACTATTGGAAGTTTCCCAGACACTTTCAATATCATGCAAGGGAAAATTGGGAGCCGTTCTACGGGTTTTCTGGACGAAATTGCCACTGCCCGACACTTCGAAGGGGTCTGAAGATTTTCAAACTCGCCATCCTGACGATCAGCGACGCCGGGTCCCGCGACGAACGCGTCGACACCAGCGGCGACACCATCAGCGAGATGATGGTGTCTACGGACTTCCGGGAGATCATTCGTGAACTGCTTCCGGACGAGCAGGAGCAGATCTCCGCGAAACTGATCGAATGGAGTGACGGCGGCGACATCGATCTGATTCTGACGACAGGCGGGACCGGGCTTAGCCCCCGCGACGTCACTCCCGAAGCGACCAAGAAGGTCATCGACCTGGAAGTCCCCGGTATGGCCGAAGCCATGCGCATGGAGTCGCTGAAGGTTACCCCGTTTGCCATGATCGGCCGTTCGGTCGTTGGCGTGCGTAAAGGTGTGCTGATCGTCAACCTTCCCGGCAGCCCCAAGGGCGTCCGCGAGAATCTTGAGGTCGTCCTCCCTGTGATTCCTCACGCCGTCGAGGTGCTCAGAGGCGGCCAGCGGCATCCCGTCGGCGGCGACGAATAGCGGCTCCCATGCGCTTCCAGGTGCTGACGCTTTTCCCCGGAATGTTCGAGGGCCCGATGTCTGAGAGCATCATTGCCCGAGCTCAGAGCCAGGGCCTGATCGAGGTCAGTCTCCACGATATCCGCGACCACGCCCACGACAAGCATCGCCAAGTCGACGACTACGGCTTCGGCGGTGGGCCCGGCATGGTGATGAAGCCGGCACCAATCTTCGAGGCGGTCGAACACGTCAAGTCAGCCTCGTCTTTGCCCGATGCGACGCCCGTGATCCTGTTGTCCCCGCAAGGCGACAGACTGGATCAAAGTTCAGTCGAGCGGCTGGCTACATTCCAAGACTTGGTCTTGATTTGCGGCCGTTACGAGGGCGTGGACGAACGAGTGCGCCAACATCTCGCGACGGAGGAGATTAGCATCGGCGATTACGTGCTCGGCGGCGGTGAGCTGGCCGCAATGGTGGTGATCGACGCCGTCGCGAGGCTCGTTCCGGGAGTGGTCGGCTCGACCGAATCTCCGGCCAACGACTCGTTCACGACCGGGCTCCTGCAGCATCCGCTCTACACCCGCCCCGCCGAATTCCGAAACTGGGAAGTGCCCGAGATGCTGCTGTCCGGCAACCATGCCGAGATCGACCGATGGCGGCGCCACGAAGCCTTACGCCGAACCCTCGCTCACCGTCCGGACTTGCTCGAGCGTCTTTCGGACGATCTGCTCACCGAAGAAGACCGGCGCTACCTCGACGAGCTTAGCCGCGAGCACAAATAGAACCACGGCCGTCGATCACCCATTCGTAAGGGCGGGTTTCAAATCCGTCCACCACCTTTCGCACCGAAACGCGTTGCGAACAAGGCAGTCGGACCGCTTTATCGCTGCGGCACGGACATAAGTAAGAGCGTAACCCACGGGCGGGTTTGAAATCCGCCCCTACGGACGGCGAAATTCGCGCTGTTTTGGCAGCGCGATGCTCGGACCCCGATTTTGTTTCCATGCGTACGCGCCCATCTGCTATATTATCGACATTCTTCGGAGCAGAGGATTGACCATGAAAGGAAAGGACTTCCTGTCCATAACCGACCTGGAACCCGACGAGGTTTCCCAAATGGTGAGCAAAGCGCGCGAAATGAAAAACACTGGAGTTCCTCGATTGCTCGATGGAAAGACCGTGGCCTTGATTTTCGAAAAGCCTTCTTTGCGAACCAGAGTCAGCTTTGAGGTCGGCGTTCAGCAAATGGGCGGGACGTGCATCTATCTGAGCCCGATGGACATCGGCGAGTTGGGCGTGCGAGAGCCCGTGTCCGACGTGGCGCGCGTGCTCGACAGGCTTGTCGACGTCATCGTTGCACGAGTGTTCGATCACGAGAGCCTGGCAACTCTGGCCGCGGAAACCGACATACCGGTCGTTAACGCACTTTCCGACCTCGCCCATCCGTGTCAGGCGCTGGGCGACCTGATCACGATGAGCGAAGTCAAAGGCCGCCTTGAAGGACTGCGCGTAGCGTACATAGGCGACGGCAACAACATCGCTTCGAGCCTTGCGCTCGGGTGTGCGTCGGTGGGCGCAGATTTCGTTATCGCGGCGCCGAGCGACTACCACGTCCCTTCCGACGCATGGGAAGAAGCCCGTCGCAGAGCCTTCGAAAAGGAGTCTCTGTTGGAGTGGGTTGAAGATCCTAAACGGGCGGTCGACGGCGCCGATGTGGTCTACACCGACGTCTGGATCAGCATGGGCGACGAGAGCGAAGCCGACGAGCGCCGCCGCGTGTTCTCCCAGTACCAGGTCAACGAAGATCTCATGGAACTCGCGGACGGCGGGGCGGTGTTTATGCACGACATGCCCGCGCACCGGGGCGAAGAGGTGTCTGAAGGCATCCTTGATCACAAGAGCTCGGTCGTGTACGCACAAGCCGAGAATCGCCTCCATGCGCAGAACGCCATCCTGACTGAACTCCTGCTGAGATAGCTGCAGCGTTTAAGAGGTGATAGCGTGAACAAGCCCGTCGTCGCCATTGTCGGTCGGCCGAACGTCGGCAAGTCCACCCTGTTCAACCGTCTTGTCGGACGGTCGGTCGCCATCGTGTCCAAAATGGCTGGCACGACGCGAGACCGGGTCACCACCGAGACCGAATGGGGAGAGCACCTCTTCATCCTCGTGGACACGGGCGGTTTGGAGATCTTCCCCGAGACCGCAATCTGGCGTCAGGTCCGCATTCAAATCGAAACCGCCATCGAAGACGCCGATGTGATCGTGATGATGGTCGACGTGACGCAGGGAGTCACGCCTGACGACATCGACGTTGCGGCGCAGCTGCGTCCCAGCGGGCGAAAGATCGTCCTGGCCGCCAACAAAGCCGACACCGAGGCGCGAGGAGCGTCGGTGGCCGAATTCTACGAGCTCGGGCTCGGCGACCCGTACCCTGTCAGCGCCTACCACAATATCGGGCTAGACGACGTGATGGCCGAGGTCATCAAGAGCTTCCCGGACGAGACAGCGTTCCCTGAGCAAGAAGCCGATCTTCGGTTGGCCATTGTCGGCAGGCCCAACGTCGGCAAGTCGATGATGCTCAACGCCATCACCGGCGAGGAACGCTCCATCGTGAGCGACGTTCCCGGCACGACGCGAGACACGGTCGACACCCTGATCACCCACAACGACAGGTCCATCCTCTTGATCGACACCGCCGGGATTCGTCGTCGGGGAAAAATCGGGACCGGCGTCGAAAAGTACAGCGTCGTTCGCGCAATCAGGGCCATCGACCGCTCAGACGTGGCGGTCCTTTTGCTGGACGCGTCAGAGATCGCGACGGCTCAAGACACACACGTCGCGAGCCAGATTCTCGACTCGTTCAAAGGCATCGTCCTCGCGGTGAACAAGTGGGACCTCGCGTCCGATCTCGGCGTCACGCGAGACGACGCCACTGCCCTTGTGCGGGACCGGTTCAAGTTCGCTTCGTTCGCACCGATCAGGTTCACGTCCTCAATGACCGGCATGGGACTGACCGATCTTCTGGACACCACGTTGTCGGTCTACGGACAGTGGACGAAGGGATTGCCGCGGTACGACCTGCGACGAACGGTAATGAATGCGATCGCCGAACATCCACCGGTTGCGCACAAGGGCCGGTCGGTCAAGATCTACAGCGTGGCGCAGGAGCAAACGGCGCCCCCAAGCTTCACTTTTTACGTCAACAAGGCTGATACCGTCCATTTCTCGTACCAGAGATACCTGGAAAACCGGCTAAGGGAAGCGTACGATTTCCACGGAAGCCCTCTGAAGATGCGCTTCAAAAGCAGGGGTGAGCGGTGATCGAATATCTGGTTCTTGTCCCGATTGCCTATCTCGTCGGATCTTTGCCGTTTGGCCTGATCGCCGGCAAGATAGTGACCGGCACGGACATTCGTGATTTTGGCAGCGGCAAGACCGGCATGACCAACGTCCTGCGAACCGCTGGCCCTGTGCCGGCGGCGCTGGTGCTGCTGCTCGACATGGGCAAGGCGGTGGTCGCAGTGGTGGTCGCTCGCATCCTGTTCGATTCGACGGGCGCGGAAGCTGCGGCGGCAGTCGCGGTGATGATTGGGCACAACTGGCCGGTATTCGTGCAGTTCCGAGGCGGGCGCGGCATTGCAGCCGGATATGGCGGTTTACTGATTCTTTCATGGCCGGCCTTCATCGTGGCGACACTGGTCGGCGTTTCGTTGATAGCAGGCACACGGTACGTGTCCCTTGGCTCGATCACGGCCGCGGTGCTTGGATCGCTCGTGTTAATCATCACTGCGGCGACCGGCCACGCTCCAATGGCGTACATCTGGTTCGGTGTCTTCGGCACAGCGCTCGTCGTCGTCAGGCACAAAGACAACATACATAGATTGCTCCAAGGCACCGAACCGAAGATCGGCCAACGAGCCAATCTGGCCGTCGACAGCCAGTAATCGCCCTTCCATCTTCGGAAGGCTCCTCGATATTTCCCGAAGGCCGCTCCCATCTGCGGCCTCTGCCAACCCCTATCATGCGACCGCACGCGTTGCGTATCTTGCCTCTGGCGCCTGCCAATGATTAAAGTTGCGATAGTTGGAACCACGAGTTGGGGCACGACCCTAGGCATCGTGCTCGCGCGCCAAGAAGTCGACGTGCACCTGCTGGCGCGCTCTGAGGACGAAGCCGCGTCGCTGGAATCGGACCGCGAGAACGTTCGCTTCGTGCCCGGAGCTGTTTTCCCTGACAAACTGAGCATCACCGCCGATCCTCAGACTGCCATGAGCGCGGCGGATGTCGTGATGTTCGTCGTGCCGTCGAGATCGTTGCGCGATAACGTCCGGCGGTTTGGGCGGCACATCGACTCGTCATCGACGATTGTCATCGCAACCAAAGGCCTCGAGTTGGCCACCGGCATGCGGATGAGCCAAGTGCTTGCCGACGAGCTCCCAATCGTAAACGGCGCGGGAATTTGCGCGCTGTCAGGTCCGAACCTGGCAACGGAGATCGTGGCTGGCAAACTGTCGTCCACCGTCGTCGCTTCGCGGAATGTTGAGGCGGCGACCAAGGTTCAGGCGATGTTCAACTCCGACGTGTTCCGCGTATACACGAACGACGACATCGTCGGCGTCGAGTTGTGTGGCGCGCTGAAGAACATCATCGCGCTCGGCGCCGGCATATGCGACGGACTAGGCGTGGGCGACAACGCGAAGGCCGCATTCATGACGCGAGGACTGGCTGAGATCATGCGATTAGGGGTCGCCGCCGGCGCCACGCCACCGACGTTCGCCGGATTGGCTGGCATGGGCGATCTGATCGCAACCTGCTCCAGCACGCTAAGCCGCAATCACCACGTGGGCGAGGAGCTGGCGAAGGGCAAGGCTGTTGCCGACATCTGCGCGACCATGGACAACGTGACCGAGGGCGTCGACACGACCCCCGCCGCTCTCGAATTGGCTGCTCGGCTCGGAGTCGAGATGCCGCTGGCGCAGGGGTTGCACGACGTGATGTTCGGCGGGGTTTCGGTGCCTGACGCGATCGCCGACTTGATGGGCCGAGACCCCAAGTCCGAGTGATTGCCGTGTAGTCCGCTACGTTCCCAGCTCGCCGAGTTCGTACAACACAGCCGACGCCGTGGCAATCGCCGCGGTCTCCGCGCGCAGGATTCGACTTCCAAGGCTGACCGTCGTCACTCCCCGCTCTCGTGCAGATTCGACCTCGCCCTCGGAGAATCCGCCCTCGGGCCCGATGACGATCCCGATCTCAGAATCCCTGCTGCCAATGCTGGCGCTCTTTGAAATCATCTGCCGCAACCCGGTCGAATGCTCGTCTTCCCAGGGCATTAACACGACGCCGTTCGCTTGCTCGCAGGCTTCAAGCAACGTGATCGGGTCGCGCACTTTCGGCAGCCGCCCCCGGTGCGACTGCTCGGCCGCTTCCTCAACGATACGCAGCCATCGGTCCCGCCGCGTTCGAGTGCGGTCGCCGGACCTCTCGCGAACGACCGTCCTTTTCGATGCGAACGGGACGAAGGCCGCGACGCCGAGTTCGGTGCACTTTTGGAGCACTAACTCGAACTTATCCGATTTCAGCAGAGCCTGGTAAAGAACGATGCGTCGCCGCGGTTCGCCGGACGTGTGACGGCGATCGGTTACTCGTCCGACAGCGTTATCAGCACTGATCTCGGTGAGCGTGACGTCGTACTCGTCCCCGGTGTTGTCCAAAACGACGATTTCGTCGCCCGGACTCAGCCGCAGAACGCGTGCGATCTGGCGAGCCTTGGATCGCGGGATTGCGACGACATCGGCGACGATCGACTCCGGCGGTACGAAGAACCTGTGCAACCGGGACCTCCGATCTGGCCGAAGCGTTCGACGAAGTGTATTCGGGAGTCGCTACCTGCCGGGCACCCAGAGCGAAGAATCGGCTGGCTGTTGCTCCGCCTCGTCGTCGCCGTCTGACGGCTCTTGTGCTGGCGTGTCCTGACCAGGCGTCCAAAGACCGGAGTCGCTAACCGTGTCGCGTGACGGGCTCTGTTGCTGCGGGGTCCAGATTCCAGAGCGCTCAGGCACGTTTTCGCGGCGTTCAACCAGGTCTTCGAATCCCTCGGGCGGAGCGGCGGCGGGGATGTACTTGAAGGCGCCCTTGCCGCGTTTCGAGATCAGTGTGTTCAGGATCGTGACCTCGTTGTCCCCCGGCGCGGCAATGTACGTCGGCACGCCTTGATGGCCGAACTGGATCACGCCGGTGCTCTCGTGAACGTCGGGCAGATCGAGGACCAATTGCGCCCGCCTGAACAGGGGATGCGGACGGAACCCGTTCGCTTCGGCGTATTTGACCGCACCGTAAACGATCTCGTGGGCCAGCTCGACGCCGATCGGCACGGGCATCCCGCCCGAGAACAGGCGGGGGAGCGCCTCGTTGTGGAACTCCGCGTCCGGCACGTTGACGCCGAAGAAGGCGTCTTTTACGCCGAGGCAGAACGTGTCGACCAAGAATCGACCGAAGACCAGATCATCATCGGATTGAGTGCGCGCGACTACCAGCGACGCGATGCCGTAGTCTTGCCATCCTTGCTGGACCCAGCATCCGGCGAACGGGAACTCGCGGGCTCGGCGGAGCACACGTTCGGGACGCTCGGTTGCGGCTTCGTGAACGGCGCGGCGCGTTAGCTTTGTCTTGCGGCGTGACCTCTTCTGCATGGCGCGCTGCTGTTTGCCGCGTTGGTTTTGCGTGCGTTTCTTTGGCATCGGTCCCGATCTGTGGCGCTGGGTTGAGATCAGGAAGATGCTAGCAGCGTCACCCAATCGCCGTCAACGAGCCGATCCTTCACCGTGAGGCCCGCCGACTCGATGGCGGCGACGACGTCGTCGACGTGGTCCTGAATGATCCCCGAGGCCATCAGTTTTCCGCCGTCTGCCATGGCGCGAACGAATTGACCGACGAGTTCGGTCACGACTTTGGCCGAGATGTTGGCAACGACGATGTCGAAGCTGTGCTCGGGGGCGAGTTCGTTGGGCAGCGTGCCTTGGGCGACCTGGATGCGGGACTGTTGCCCGTTGATCGCGACGTTGTCGATGGCCGCCCGCGCGGCAACGGGGTCGATCTCGAGGCCGACCACCGATCCGGCGCCCAGGGCCACGGCCGTCATCGAAAGGATCGCCGACCCGCATCCCACGTCGAGCACTCTGCTGCCGGGCCGCACAATGTCTTCGAGCACTTCCAAGCACGTGCGCGTGGTCGGATGGTGTCCGGTGCCGAACGCCATTCCCGGGTCGAGCAGAATCACGTTGTCCGAAGGACCGGCGTCGTACTCACGCCAGGTCGGACAGATCACGAGGTTGCGGCCTATCTGGAGCGGGTAGAAATGCTCTTTCCAGGCATCCGCCCAGTCCTCTTCCTCGATGACTCGTTCTCTCAAAGGGGACACATCGGCAAGGTACGCAACCAGCCGAACGCCTATGTCGATCTGCTGACGGCGGCTTTCGGTGGTGGAATCCAGGGGCAGATACGTGCGAACGGTCACGTGGTCGGGGATCGGGGCGCGCTCGCCTTCGTCGGGATTGTGACCCGCGTCTTGTTCGGTTGCGACTCCGCCGTGACCGTAGCGATGAAATATCTCGGTTAGCGGCTCCACGAATTCGGGAGGGGCGTCAACACCAAGCTCAATCCACTTCAAACGATGCTACTCAGCGCCCAGGGCGTCCTTGAGTTTGTCGAAGAACCCTTTGTCGTTCTCGCCGAAGTCACCGTCGCCCATCATGCTGCCGAGCTCGCGGAACACGGCCCGTTGGTTTTCGGAGAGCGAGGACGGGATTTGTACTTGAACGGTGACGAGTTGGTCGCCGCGTTGACGGCTTCTGAGGTGGGGAACGCCTTTGCCCTTGAGCGTGAACTGTTGACCGGGTTGAGTCCCAGCCGGAACCTCGAGCTCGACTTCGCCTTCGAGCGTGGGCGCCTGGACCGTCGCGCCCAATGTGGCCTGGAACACGTTGATCGGCAAGGTGAGATGGATGTCGGAGCCGTAGCGCTCGAACATCTCGTGCTCACGAACTCGCACGACCACATACAGGTCGCCGGGCCGTCCTCCGCTCGATCCGGCTTCGCCCTCGCGGCTGAGCCTGATCTGCGTGCTGTCTTCAATTCCCGCCGGCACCGCCACGACCAGCTTCCGGGTGCGGCGCTCGCGGCCCGCTCCATTGCATCGTTTGCACGGCTCTGTGATGAGGCTGCCTTCGCCCTGGCAAGCGTTGCAGGTCGAGACCTGGTAGAACTGGCCGAACAACCCCTGGTGGGATCGACGCACCTTCCCGCTGCCTCGGCAGTCGGCGCACATCGTCGGGTTGGAGCCGGGTTCGCTCCTGGCGCCCTGGCATGCGGCACATACGTCGACGCGATCGATCTCGATCTCTTTCTCGACGCCGAACACGGCTTCTTCGAATTCGATCGCGATGCTGTACTGCAGATCAGCGCCACGCTTGGCGCCGCCCGTGCGCTGCCGGGTCCCGGACTCGACTCCGCCGCCGAAGAAAGCGTCGAATATGTCTCCGAATCCGCCGAAATTGTCGAAACCTTCGAACCCTCGACCGGCGCCGACGTTCGCGTGGCCGAATCTATCGTAGTCGGCCCGCTTTTTCTGGTTGGACAGAACCTGGTAGGCTTCGTTGACCTCTTTGAATCGGTCCTCGGCGCCCTCTTCTTTGTTCCGGTCCGGGTGATACTCCAGCGCCAGCTTGCGGAAAGCTTTCTTTACATCCTCCTCGGAAGCGTTCTTCGGTATTCCGAGGACCTCGTAATAGTCGCGTTTGCTTGTGGTCATATTATGGCCGAGCCCGCCTTTTCTGGACGATTCCACATGGTATATCGCCGCTCATGCGCCCCGAGTCATGCAACGGGCGACAGAATAATTGCTCCGAATTCGGACAATCACCATCTATTATAGTCCTAGTCTAATACTGTCACAAGCGTACTTACGAACTCTCGCCGGGCGATTTCGCGAATCGGCGAACCGGTGGATGCGGCGGCGGTGACGCTGACGGGTACGATGTCGACGAGCGCGTCGAGCCGGAAGCGGTGTTTGACGTCAGCCGTCGACAAGCGATTCGAGCAGCGCGATCCCGAAGAACGCAGAAGCGCCCATGAGCTTGGGCTGAACGAACTCGAGCTTGTCTTCCGTGGTGTGGATTCGACTGAAGTCCTCCGCCAGGAAGAAGAGCGCTGGGATGCCCGCTTCCAGGAACACGGCGTGGTCGGACGACGAGTTGCCAAGCGTGTACTGCCGAGGAATCGGATATTCCAGCGCGTCACCCGTCGACATCACTGTCAATGCCAGCTCAGTGTCTCCCAGTACTCTGATCTCGTCGCCAGTGGCGAGGGCGTCGTAGTTGATCATGGCGATGATGTTCGTACGCTCAGCTTCGCTGAGTCCTCGCACGTAGTCGAAGCTTCCAAGAAGTCCTTCTTCTTCGGAACCGAACAGCATGAACCTGACGGTGAACGGGTACGGATTGCCCGCAACGGCTCGCGCCACGGTCATCGTGGTGGCGGTGCCGGAGCCGTTGTCGTTTGCGCCCGGGACATCGGCAACAGTGTCGTAGTGCCCGCCAACGACAACCGATCTGCCGTCGTCAACCGTGCCCTTCATCTCGGCGATCACATTTCTCGATTCCATGACGCGGTGTTCGACCGCGACAGTGGCGGCCTTTTCGCCTTGGTCCAGTAGATCCACAAGCGCTTCGCCGTCCTCTTTCGTCATGGACATGGACGGGATCGAAGCCTGCGTCGCGAGCGAGCCGCGGAACATGCCGTCTGTGCCGTTGAAGATGATCGCCGCGATCGCTCCGGCTTCGGCGACGCGCGTAACCTTCTCTTCGAATGGAATTATTCCTCGTCGGATGAGTGCGACCTTGCCTTCCAGGCCTTCCTCGGGGATGTCCGCGGCGTACGCCAGGTCCACGTAAATTACGGCGCCGGTGACCGAACCTTGTCCGGACAGGCTGAGCGGCAGCGTGCGATACGTCGTCGTAGCCGATTGCTCCCCGATCAAGACGCCGGTTTCGGCCTCAATGCGTTCGACCGTGAATGGCACGATTGAGGTTTCGTAGCCGAGCGATTCGAACTCGCCGGCCAAAAACTTCGCTGCTTCGAGCTCCTGCTCGGTCGCGCTCTCCCTCGGGCTGTGGTCTGCGGTGAGGGTTTCCAGAAACCCCATCGCCTGGGCGCCAAGTTCCTCGATTTCGAGCCGTGCAGACTCGATTGCGATTTCCAACAGTATCGACGGATCGGTGATCGGTGTCGGCGGGAGGGCGAACGACGACGTGGGGTTCCGTCTCTCTGTCTCTACGGGCAACGTCGGGACAACGATCGGGCCAACGGGTGCGGTCGGGGCCGGCGCCGGAGTGGCAGGTGTGGGCGATGCGACCACTGCGGTGGGCGTGTCCGCGGCCTGAGCATTCAAGCGTGCTGCCGGCGCTGGAATCGCTGTCGATGCCGATGGCGGCGGAGTTGGCGGGGCCGATGCAGTCGGACTGCCGCACGCCAAGGCCAAGGCGAGTGCGACGGGTGCCAGGTAGGCGGCGAACTTTTTCATAATTTGAGGGCGCGGGCTATTCAACGACAAAGTTCGAGTGCTCCCGTCAATGCGTGATGCGTAGTCAGTTCGGTGGTTAGATGCGTGTGACGTGCGTAACGATGGCAACCGGCGCGAGGATAGTCAGCGGACTCAAGACCGACCGGCCGGCCCGGCCCTCGGTTTGATGCCCCCGCCCAAGAAGCCGGGCGCCCACCAATTCGCCGCGCTGAACAGGCGCATCAACGCGGGCACAAGCAGAGCGCGCACGATCGTCGAGTCGATGAAGATCGCGAGCGCCGTGCCGAATCCGAGCGCCTTCACGATGAGGATGTCTCCGGAGGCGAACCCAGCGGACACGAGGATCAGTACGAGTGCGGCGGAGGTGATGATTCGGCCGGAACGCTCCATCCCGATGGCCACCGCGTCGGCGTTGTTGCCGTTCGCCTCGTACTCTTCCTTGACCCGGCTGAGCAGGAAGACCTCGTAATCCATGCTCAACCCGAATACGATCGAGAACAGCAGTATCGGCACCGACGCCTCGGTGAAGCCTTCCGACGTAAAGCCAAGAATCGATTGGAAGTGACCCTGCTGGAAAACGAACACGAGCGCCCCAAAGCTGGCCAGGATGCTCATCACGTTCAAGACCACCGCTTTTAACGGAAGGAGGACAGATCGAAACAGCAAAAACAACGCCACGTACGTTACGACAGCGACGTACACGACGATCTTCGGGAAGTCCGAGTACATTCGGTCGACGGTGTCCTGCAGATCGGGAGTCGAGCCGGTCAAGTATGTCGTGAGGTCACCGCCGGGCGGCGCATCGCGGATGTCGTCGACGAGAGTCCGTGCGTCGTCCGACACGGGCGCTCCCTTCGGAACGACCCTGATCATGTTGGCTGACCGGTCGTCACTCACGAACCCGTCGAGCGCTTTGGCGACCAGCGGCCCTCCGAGCGTTTCCAGCGATGGCGACGCGTACAGCATCTGAAGCTGCTCCCGGGACACGTCTTGTTGCGTGGAGACTATGCTGTCCACTCGAGCCACGCGGGCGTCCGCTGCCAGGCGCTCGACGAAGTCGAACGCTGCCCCGACATTCTCCGGCGACAGCGTCGATGTTGGCGAGGTCGTAACGGCTACGATCTGCGCTAGCTCGCCCGCGCCGAACTCCTCAGCGACCAGATCCCACCCGACTTTGGCCTCGGACTCGTCCGGAAGGATCGACGCCCACGGGCTCCCCAGCTTCACGTTGAGGAACGGCGCCCCAAGGACGAGCAAACCCACCGTAACCGGAACGGCGACCGCGACCGGATGCCGCATGACCCAGCGCGAAAGTCGGTGCCAGAACCGGCCCGTTGCCACTCCGTGAGGCCACACCGAGAGTGCGTTGATTTTCGTGCCCAGGACGGCCAACAGCGCCGGGATGAGAGTCAGCGCGATCAACAGCGAGAAGAAAATGACGGTGATGCCGCCGACGCCAAGAGACCGCAGCATCATGAACTTGAACATCAGCAAACCGGACAGGCCGATCATTGAGGTGCCCGCCGAGAACACGATCGCTTTGCCGGCAGTCGCCATCGTAACGCGCACCGCGTCGGCAACTCCGCGCTGTTCGAGCTCTTCGCGATATCGACTGACCATGAGGAGCGCGTAGTCCACCGCCATGCCAAGTCCCAGGAACGATGCGATGTTGAGCACGAAGATCGACATGTCGGTGAACTGAGCCAGGCCGTAGACGAGCGCCAAGGTCACGATGATGCTCAAACCGCCCATGGCCAACGGAAGCGCGGCGGCCAGTACTCCCCTGAACACGATGAGAAGCACGATCAGGAGGATCGGCAGCGTGATGATCTCGGCGCGTCTCAGATCGCTTTCGCTGGCCTCGTTCAGGTCCGCGAATATCGCGATGCCACCAGTGACCCACACGTCGAGCTCGCTTCGTCGCAGGCCTGACCGTATCTCCGAAACTAGCTCGACCGCCGAGTCGATGTCCACGTCGAGGGACACAAAGGCGTAGGTCGTCCGACCGTCGGGCGAGACCATGTGCTCGTTGAGTGTGTTGTGGTAGGTGACGATACGATCGACCGCTGGTATCCGGGCTAAGGGCGCTGTCGCCCGCTCGACGGCTAGCGCATATCGAGGATCGGCGACGGTCAACTCGTCCGACGAGAACACCAGCGTGACGGACGTTTCAGCGATGTCGAGCCGCTCGGCCATCAAGCGAAGCGCTTGCCTTGATTCGGTATCCGCGTCGCCGAAGCCCGACCTCAAGGCGGATGTCGCCCGTGGCGCGAAAGGCAGGCTGACGAGCAGCACAACGATCCAGAACGCGATCACGAGCCACTTGGCCCGAACGACCCACACCCCAAGCGAATCCAGCATCTTCGGGCTCGGATTCACCGGTGAAGTACCAACGCCTCGGCCCGTTGGGCACCAGTCGTGAGTTCCGCTCGTTGCCAGGCTTGGGATATGATCCATCGTCCTGAAGAATCTTCGGAGACTTTGAAACCGTGGCCTTTACAGACCAAGTGATGTTTCGCCAACAACTCCGACGGAGGATTGGAAACAACAATCTCGGTAGTTGACCAACCAGCGGCGAGTGCGCCTTCGTCGATAATCGACAGCAACTCGTCAAAAAAGGACGGAGCCATGCCCACCACACCTTGGAGATCTACCTCGACACTGCCATTGGCGTTGCGAACCTCATCGGAGAGATCCTCTTCAATGGATCGTGCAGACGCCCTCGATGTAAGTACTTTTTTTGGTATCTTTTCTTGTATTCTCAAAACGGTCACCTACGCCCGCGTCAACATGGGATTGTAGCGACTGCGACGGTTCCAGGGAACAGCCTGGTTCTCTGCGCGCTCTGGAAGTCCGGTCGCATGTACAGATTGCCAATTCCCGAATGAATTATCAACTGACGCCCCTGCAAAATCATGTCCGCTGCGACGGTCGGCAAGCCGACGCCACGCATAGGATTGCCGGTCCTCGTAGTCCTTTCCTGAATTGCTAATTCGATCGCTTTCCAGTCATACGGTAGGTTGCGAGCATATTCAGGGTTGTGGGCGAGAGAAGCGCGTATGCCTATGCCGCCGTCTCCCACCGCACATACAATGCTACGACGTGAGCCAGACTCGTAGAATTGGACCATTCCAAAGGAGTCTACGCTCGAATCTGCGTGCTCGCGGCGTTGTTGGTCAGTTCACCAAAGGTGTCACTTAACGTTGGGATCAAGTTGGCTGCAACAAAGCCGGATTCCATCAGCGCTTCGGTCGCGGCGTTAGCCGCTTCTTCGGCATCAAAGGCCGACGTGATCTGTGTCAGAGGCAACACCAAGCGTTCATGGTCTGTTGACCCTATTCCACGATCATCAATGTCTACTCGCGCGTCCTTCAGGATGTCGATCATTCCCGTGGATTTCAGATAGACACATACGCCCATGTTCTCCGGTACCCAGATTTCACATGCAGCACCGGTCTTTTTCGCTAGCAGCGCGTAGATAAGACACCAAAGCAACGCCGCTGGTCTGATGAATTGGCATCCTCTGAGGTCGAGAATCACGTGCTCAAACCCAAACCCTGGCGAACGCGGGTCATTGCTGCTTTCTTTGGATCGAAGATGTCCAGCGTGTCCAAACGTAGCCGGCGCTTCGATCAATAACACTTGAACCTCCGCGCGGGGCGGGACGATAATTCGGAGCAACAATGAACTGATGGCTGAACGTTGGTTCGCGCGGGTTGTGGTTGCTTTGATCGGCCCGGAGGTCGCCGGAATTCCGGAAGACCTCCGGGGGTTCGATTACCAACACGGTGGACCACCCCAAAGCATCGAGTTAGACCGATTGTCAGCGGATCAGCGTTCCGCTACTCAAGTCCTGTCAGCGGCGGCTGCTCGGCGTCGTTCTGCTTCCCGTTGCCGTTCTTGGCTTTGCCATTGGACTTGGCTTTGCCATTGGACTTGCCGTTGCCTTTGGTCTTGCCTTCGCCTTTGCCGTTCGCTTTAGGATCGGCAGTGTCGTCGTCTCCATCAAGGTCGAGGTCGCTGACTACGGCGATTGAGGACACGAAGTCGCCCGCGGCCGGTTTGAATATTGTGACGCC
>PVBE011297117.1_pt1 | contig 42792 bp, 40 predicted proteins | sample 1631181 | NCBI WGS metagenome assembly PVBE01 (sample SAMN08397723, study PRJNA350692) | Marine metagenome, whole genome shotgun sequencing project. | isolation source: water | place: Pacific Ocean | collected 2012-04
CGAGACGGGCAGGAACTCGGTCAGTCCTTGGATGATGCCGAGGAGGCCTTCGGCCCAGGGCATCAGGGAACCTCTGGAGACGGTGGGGGGGAGGGGGTGTTCGACGGGGCCTTCGGGGCGTCCTCGGAGTGGCTCTCCTCCTCCGGCTCAGGGGGATTCCGTTCCTGATCCAGGAGGAACTGAAGGATGCGGCGTGCATCCCTGCGGTCGAGCTCTTCGGCGAAGGCGGGCATGGACCCACGCCCGGTCATGATCACGTTCACATAGGCCTCCCAGCGGTCTTCACCGAGGAAGCTCACCAGCGACGGGACACCGCTGGGCAGCGCACTGGCTGCCGGGCCGTCACCGGCGGCAGTGGGGCCGTGGCACATGGTGCAGGACCGCTCGTAGAGGGTCTTGCCCTTTTCTTCGTCGCTGGGCCGCTTCGTCGGCGTTCCAGCCAACAAGCAAGGTGCCCACCAGAAGACCAGGGCACAGAGAATCAAGCGCCCGTGGATGTGAACCCACGGGCGCTTGAGATGGCGGGATGGACGGGACTCGAACCCGCGACCTCCGGCGTGACAGGCCGGCGTTATGACCAACTTAACTACCATCCCAAATGGGGTGAGCGGTGCCTGAAAGAGGTGGGCGGAACAGGGCTCGAACCTGCGACCCGCGGCTTGTAAAGCCGCTGCTCTCCCAACTGAGCTATCCGCCCCGGTAGGTAATCAAGGCCCCAGAGGGTGTCAAACACCAGTAGGGGCCTCGATTATCTATCGTGATTTCAGTAATTTAGTTGACGGCGGTCTTCAGGGCCGTTCCGGGCTTGAACTTGACGGAGTTCGACGCCGGGATGTTGATCGGGGCCTTGGTCCGCGGGTTGCGGCCGATTCGGGCGGCTCGCTGGGTCACGGAGAAGGTGCCGAAACCGACCAGGGTGACCTTGTTGCCGTTGGAGAGCGCGTGCTTGATGCCCGCTGTCACGGCCTCGAGGGCCCGCTCAGCTTCGGTCTTCTTGATGCCTGCGGCGCTTGCGATGGAGGTGACGAAGTAGCGCCTCGAAGCCGGACTCGAGCCCGGGTCGCGAGAAGCGGATGGGCGGTCGTGCCTCTCGCGCCAGTGGCGAGGATTTCGAAGCGAACAACCCTCTAAATGGCGTCTGCTACCAATTAGAGTCGCGAAGCGTCGCATGCTCCGATGGATCCGGCACCTTCGATGGAGGCCATGACTTCCGCACAACCGCTCACCGACATCGTCCTGTGGCTCCGATTCGTCCTCGGTGGTGCCGTAGTGCTCTGGCTTCCCGGCTATCTGCTCGCGGGACGGCATCTGCGCAACCGTCCCATGCCGGCCCGGATCGCGCTTTGCGTCGGGCTCGGGCTGCTTCTGCTGCCGCTCTGGGCGCAGTTCACGAGCCTTTTCGGGGTGGGTGTTCGGCCGATCCAGTACCTGCCGGTGGTCTTGCCTCTGGCTGCGTGGCTCGGGTCGACCAGGGCCGGGCGAGGCGTCGCCGCTGGTCTCGACTCGGAGGAGCCGTCGGAGCGCTGGCTTGCCCCCGCGCTGGTCGTCGCTTTTGCCGCCGGCTTCGTCTGTGTGCTGCTGGGCTTCGGGGACTTCGTCGTTCCGCCGACGACCCACGATGCCGCCAATCACGCCTTCATGACGCTGAGAATCACCGAGATCGGAACGGTGTTGGCGTCGGAAGTCTTCGGACCGCCCCACGGCGTGCCGGACCTGCCCTACGCGATGGGAATGCATGCGGCCGCTTCGATGCTGGCGCAGACCTCGGGCCTCGCGCCCTACGTCTGCGTGTGGTTCATGGCCGTGATCGCGACGTCGCTCTTGCCGGTCGCTCTCTCGATCCTCTGGAGCGAGTGGCGTCTGCCGGCGGCGGCGGTGGCGCTCGCCGGACTCTTCGTCGCCGGCAACGCCTTCTTGCCCAGTCGGCTGTTGTGGTGGGGACTCTTCGCGACCGCCTCCGGATTCGTGCTGGTTCCCATCCTGGCCCTGCTGCTCGAGCGCTTCTGGTCGTCCCCTTCCGTCGAAGCAGGCGTCGCCACGGGCCTGGCCACGGGTTCGTTGATGCTGATCCACGGCTCCGAGGTCCCGACGGCGGGACTGGCTGCGCTCGTGACGATCGCGATCCACCGGCGGCCGCCGAGACTGCAGGTGCCTGGATGGGCGGCGTTCGTCGCGACGACCGTGATAGGCGGGTGGCATTTTATCGCGACCGTCGTCCCAAGCTATCTCGCGGGTGGGATCGAGGGCGGTGAGCAATACGTCGAACCCCTTGCGACCGCGGTGCTGCGTACCCTCGAGGCTGCGGGCGAATCACCCCTGCTGCAGGGGGTCGCCGTCTTTGCGGTCGTCGTCGGGCTCTTCGAGAAACGAACCCGAGCCATCGCGGTCCTCGTGCTCGCCATCGCGCTCGTCGTGACGGCGCTCGCACTCTGGCGCGATCCGGTCTCCGGTCTGCTGACGACCCCCTACTACCGGCAGCCCGAACGCGTGCGCTATCTGCTCGTATTCTTCGTCCCGGCCTTGATGGGTTGTGGGCTGGTATGGATCTGGGAGCGCATCCGCGCCAATGCCTGGCCCGCCGCGGCGCGCTGGACTGTCATCGCTGCAGGCCTCGTCGCCCTGCTCGCGCCGGATCTCCCCGGGATCGTGCAGCGCTACCAGGGACAGCGCGGGTACGCGCCGTTCAGTACGGATGACTTCAGACACGCACAGGAGATCGCGGAGATCGTCGATCTCGACGAGTGGGTCGTGAATGCCTTCTTCGACGGCAGCTCCTGGGCGATGCATGTGAGTGGCCGGCGATTCCTGGTGCCCACCGGTTGGCGGCTCACGGACGAGCGCGGGCGCCGCAACCTGCGACTCGTGCGAAGCTTTGCGCCCAAGCTCGCGATCGAGCGCCTAGACGACCACTTCCAATACGTGTACGTCTCGGATCTTCGCACCGGTCCAGCGCCTGGGTTCAGGCGCCCCCGTCTGAATCGCGACCAGCGATTCGAGGCCGTGCTCGTCGGCGAGCATTCGACCCTGTATCGAGCACTCAGAGCCGAGACCCCCTGAACGCCCGCGAAGGCGACCCGAGCCGAAGCATCGGATGCGACGGCTCGATCGCCTCTGCTGAGTTGACTCTATTCAATCGCCCCTACTCGATCATCCCTACTCGATCGCCTCTACTCAACGCCCTCGCGATCCGCCGAAGCCTTCGAGACCGACAGCTCGCCGAGTGACGCTCGGAGCAGGGCGACCTCCTGGCCGAGGGTCTTGAGCTGCACGCTGGCGCGGGAGAGGCGCACCGCGAAGCTGAGACACAGGAGCACGAGGCAGACCTCGCCGAGGAAGAAGAGAGTCGAGCTCGGCGACCAGGCGCCGATCAGGCGTGTGATCTGCTTGAGCAGACCTGGAACCAGGCTGACCAACGCCAGGCCGCCCGAAATCGCGATCCAGATCGGCGTGTACTCCTCGCGCAGCGCACGACGCCGAACGAGCCAGAGTACGGCGGTGATCAGGGCCAGGCTCCCGATGATGGCAAGCAGGCGTGTCACGTCCGCCTCGGGCGCATTGAGCAGCAGCTCCCGCAACCGATCGCGTTCGGCTTCTCGACTCATCTCATTTCGCCTTTCTGTTTGCTGGAAGGATCGTCCGCCGGATTGAATTCGGAGATACCGGGGGCCGCTTCGATTGCTTCCGACCGGGGCGCCGTGCTCACGGCCCAGAGCGAGAGGAGCATCCGGTAGGCGTAGTACACGGGCATCCAACCCGAGTGCAGCATCGAGGGCCGCGGACTGGGGGCCATGTCGACGGGCTCTTCCCGGATCCGCAGGCCGGATCGGTGGGCCAGGAGCAGGACGTCGACGTCCGGGTAGTCGGTCGGGTACCAGCTCGAAGCGAAGAGCCGCAGGGTGCGCTGGTTGAGGGCCTGGAAGCCCGATGTCGGATCGGTGACGCGGAGCCCGCCGAGTCGCGCAAAGAAGCAGAGCATCCGTCGCCCGATCGACCGGATTAGAGCCATTTCGTATCGCGCCTCCGGGTTCGCCGCGCGGCCGCTGGCTTCGTGGGCGAAGCGGGACCCGATCGCGAGGTCGCAGCTTCCCGATGTCACCCGCGCCAGCAGCCTCGGGACCTCCGCCGGCCGATGCTGTCCGTCCGCGTCCATCTGCACCACGAAATCGTAGTCGTGTGCCATCGCGAACTTGTAGCCGGTCTGGAGGGCGGCGCCGTAGCCCAGGTGAAAAGGCAGTCGAGCGACCGACGCGCCCGCTGCAGCGACGACTGCGGGCGTTCCATCCGAGGATTCGTCGTCGATGACGAGAATCTCGGCCTGGGGAACGCGCCCGCGCAGCTCGCGAATCAGCGGGCCGATCCGCGCCGCCTCGTTCCGCGCCGGCAGGATGATCAGGACTCGCTGAGTCGTCTTCCGGCCGTGCTCTTCTCGGGACGCTGTGCTCATCGATTCTTCTTCCGCGCGATCGAGCTTCGAGGATCGCGAGTCCGCGCCGAGAGTCGTCGCGATCCGTCCGATCGCCGCCGCAGCCGGATGCCGCCAAGAGTAGCTGCCGAGGTGGCCGAATCCGCAAGCGGCGGCGACGTTTCTCGACGCGAGGCGAACCCGCTTCGATGTTGGGCCGTGGTGAAGTGAGGATTCGCGAGCCCATCCGGCATCAGGAGCCTGAGATCAGAGCATCGATCAGCTGGGTCTGCTGTCGATCCCCGAACCCTTTTCGGGGGGCAAGGAGTCGGGAAGCGATCGCAGCCCGCCGACCGATCACAAAGGACTGCCGTCTTGACACGCCGAAGCCAGCCCAGCGAGAGCATTCGAATCGAGCTGCACGAATCCCGGCTGGTCGGGTCGACCGCTCGAGCGAGTCCTCGAGCTAGCCGACCCGCCTTGCGGGTCTTGGGGTGAGTCCCGGGAGTGCCCAGGAGCGTCAGGCCCCCGTGAAATCGCCCATGTCGAAATAATCCCGCCAGGCCGCGATCTTGCCATCGCTCGTCACTTCGAAGACACCGCAGACCGGTGCCGCGATCTTCTTGTCGCCCATGTCGAAGGAATCGATTCGCTCGTTGAAGACGATGTTTCCGCTGGCGACCTGATGCTTGATCTCGAAGTCGATGCCGTCCGGGTTGCCCGTCAGAAAGCCCTTGATGAAATTCTCGATCTCGGCCTTTCCCTTGCAGGCCGGCATCGGAATATTGTGGTAGACCGCATCTTCGGTGAAGGCCCCCATGATGGAGTCCAGATCCGCCCGTCCCCAGGCGGCACAGAAGTCTCGCACGACTTGATCGGCGTCCATGTCTTCAGCTCCTCTCTTCCGGCCTTTTCATCGGCCCTTTTTTTTTCGTCAGCCCTTTTGCGAACCCTCTTGTCGGCTTTCTTTCGGCCTTCTCTCGGCTTTGAGCCCACCAGCTCTCGCGTGCTGGCGAGACCGACGTGTCGATTCGGTTCTGGCGCTCGATCTTAACCAACTTCGGGACGGACGTCGGGCGGGCTGTCGGCAGATAATTTCGGCTGGCTTCGATGCTGCGCGGCGGCCAGCCAGCCCGATCGGAAGCTGTCGAGTCGGGTGGGGCGCTGCCGACCGGGCCCGGGTCCTTGGCTGAGAGCGCGATTTCCCGTTTTGGCCGGGCGAATCAGCTGACTGCGCCGACCGCTCTGCGCTGGCTCCAGCAGCCGGCGATCTGCGCCCAGGGCAGGACGTATCCGAAGGAGATGTCCATCTTCTGCAGTGAGGCCTCGTGGCGTTGCCGGTCGTAGTCGGCACAGCAGTCGGCGGCGGTGACCACGTAGTAGTCGTGAAAGAGCCCATCGCGAGTCGTCGACTCGACGCAGCCGCTGGTGGCCACGCCGCACAGCACCAGGGTCTCGATTCCGTGGCTGCGCAGGATCAGGTCGAGTCGGGTACCGGCGAAGGCGCTGTAGCGGTATTTGTCGACTGTGATCTCCCGGTCGGAGCCGTCGGGCGCGAGCGACGCGTGGAAGTCCGCCCCCCACGTACCCTCGAGCGTCGAGCACGGTCTCCCCGGACCCTGGAGGCGCCGGTACTGAGCGATCATCGCCGGCGACAGATAACGCAGATCACCGAGCATGCGGACGAAGATCCGCAACAGGTTCGCCTCTCGAGCGGCGGCGAGCAGCTCTGCGCTGGCGGCGACCGCTTCGGGCACGGCGGCCCCGTCGAGGTAGCCGGGCATCTGCTGGCGGGCCACCCAGCCATCGGCGTGCACGAAATCGTTCTGCAAATCGACCAACACGAGCGCCGTGTGCTCGCGACGCAGCTGATCCGCGAACTCGAAGCGCACCCTGCGCCCGTCCGCCCCGTCCGCATAGTCGTTGCCCTGGTCCAGCGCCGGTTCGTCCTCCATGCTCTACTCTCCAGGGGGTCGTGCCGGACAGAATGGTATCCGACCGGCCCCATTGCGATCGGTCGCGGAGTCGGCCTGCAGCAGATTTCAGACCGTGAAATCGAGCCGGCTGCCGCGACGACGGCGAGGGACGCAGAGTAGCCGGCTGGGAGGGGTGAGGCCCCACAGGATCCTCCTCCCATTGCCGATTGCAGCCTTGATTGTGGGCAGTGGCTTTCGCATGATCGTGACCGTCATCGATTCGATCGATCGGGCGTCCAATCGCCCAGCATCCTCGAGAAACCGCAAAGGACACCGAACATTGGTCAAGCTTGGAACGAACCTCCCCGAACATCTGATCGGAACGGATCAGGTCGCACTGACCGAGTTCCTGTCGGGAATCGAAGAGCTCGGTTACGCCTATATCACGGTTGGCGATCACGTGCTGGGCGCGGATGCCAGTGTCCGGCCCGACTGGAAGCCCTTCTTCGACACGGCCCCGCTCTACGATCACCACATGGTGTGGCACGAGCCGCTGGTGCTCTTCGGCTATCTCGCGGCGCTGACCACGAGTCTCGAGCTGTGCACCGGAATCCTGATCAGTCCCCAGCGCCAGACGGTGCTGCTCGCCAAGCAAGCAACCGAGGCCGACGTCCTGACCGGAGGTCGGATTCGCTTCGTGATCGCCGCCGGCTGGAACGACGTCGAGTACGAGGCGCTGGGCGTCGACTTCAAGAAGCGCGGAAAGATCATGGAGGAGCAGTTCGTGCTGATGCGCGAGCTGTGGAGCAAGGAGCTCGTGACGTACAACGGTCATCACCACACGGTGACCGCCGCCGGGCTCAATCCGCTCCCGGTCGGAAGGCGGATTCCGCTCTGGGTGGGGGGGCAGTCGAAGATCGTGCTGCGGCGCACCGGCCGGCTCGCAGATGGCTGGTTCCCCTACTACCCGTACTTCTCTGAGGACCAGCTGCACGCCGATTGGGAGGTGATCCAGAGCTCCGCGCGAGAGGCCGGGCGCGAGGCCTCGGAGATCGGGCTCGAGGGCGCGATCTATTTCGCGGACCCGCGCTTCGAGGTGCCCAAGGGCGGGCGCATGCCTCCGAAGAGCCTCGAGGAGTGCGTCGAGTACGCACAGTGGTGGAAGGCGTTTGGCGCCGATCGCTTCTGGGTGACAGCGCCCTGGGCCGAGCTCGGGCCCGAGGAGACCGGGATTCGCGAGGAGGGGCGCAGCTGGAGCGGGGTCGAGAAACGGCTCCGCGAGCTCGAGCGATTCAAGCAGGCCGTCGGCGAGGATTTCTGAGAGCGACGCCGCGCCGGGGCTTCGGGCCGATCTGTTGGGAGCGGCGGCGATCATGGGTCGACATGGCTGGAGGGGTGATGACCAAGCGCATCGGGTTCATTGGACTGGGCAACATGGGCAAGCCGATGGCCATCAACCTCGCGCGCGCGGGCTTTCCGCTGACCGTGTACGACGTGCGAGCCGAGCCCCTGGCGGAGCTGGCCGCACTCGGGGCGCACGTAGCGCGCTCCACCCGGGAGGTCGGCGAGTGCTGCGACATCATCGAGACCGTGGTCGTCGACGATGCCCAGGTCGAGGCGGTGATGCTGGGAACGGGCGAGGGCGACGGCGTCCTGGCCGGTGCCGGGGAGGGCGCGATCCTCGTGATCCACAGCACCGTCAGTCCGCTCACCTGCCACAAGATCGCCGACGCCGCAAGCGAGAAGGCTGTCCAGGTGCTCGACGCGGCGGTAAGCGGTGCGGAGCCGCGCTCGATTGCGGGCACGCTCAGCTTGATGGTCGGGGGCGATGCCAAGGCCGTCGAGGCCTGTCAGCCCGTCTTCGACGTGATCGGCGAAAAGACCTATCACGTCGGCGCTCTGGGGCAGGGCCTCGCCGCCAAGCTCTGCAACAACCTGATGCTGCTGGCGACCATGCAGACCCTCGAGGAGGCGCTTCGATTGGCCGAGGCCGCGGGCATCGCCGAAGAGACGATGGTCGAGATCGCTTCCGCGAGCACGGGCGACAGCTGGGCCGTGCGAAACATATTCACGATGCGCGAGATGATGAAGAAACATCCTCAGGGCGCAGTGGGCGCCCGTCAGATTGGAGTCAAGGATCTTTCGCTGGCGGCCAAGATGGCGCGTGAGCTCGAGCTCGACGCGCCGATCGCGGAGTTCTTCGCAGGGCGGCCCTGGACCTAGAGGCCCGGATCATTCGTGAAGCTCCGTGGCGAGGTGCTGCAGATGAGCCAGAGTTACGACACGATCGTCGTGGGTGCGGGATCGTCGGGCTGCGTGCTCGCCGCTCGCCTGAGTGAGGACCCTTCGCACCGCGTGCTGCTGCTCGAGGCGGGTCCGGACTACCTCGAGCGCGACTTGCCGGATGAGCTGGCGCGGACGGGGACGGCCGCGAGCTGGCCCCACGAGTGGGGCGATCAGGTCGAGTCGGTGCGCGGCCGGCGGCTCCCCTATCTGCGCGGTCGTGGAATCGGCGGCTCGTCGAGCACCAACGGCTGCGTCGCGATTCGTCCCGAGCCAGCGGATTTCGAGAGCTGGCCGCGCGGCTGGCAGTGGGCGGACGTGCTGCCCAGCTTCCGACGCGCCGAGCACGATCTGGACTTCCCCGATGCGCCCTGGCATGGCGACAGCGGACCGATTCCGGTCCTGCGCGCGCGTCAGGACGACTGGTCGCCGCTGCAGAGCGCGTTCTACGAGGCGTGTCTGAAGCTGGGCTTCCCCGAGTGTCCCGATCACAACGCACCGGAGACGACGGGCGTCGGACCGATTCCGATGAACTGCATCGACCAGCGCCGTATGTCGTGCGCGGTGACCTATCTCGAGCCCGCCCGCGGCCGCGCCAATCTCGAGATATGCGGCGACGCCCACGCGCGTCGCATCCTCGTCGAAGCGGGCCGCGCCGTCGGCGTTCTGCTCGTCGACGGCCGGGCGTTTCGCGCGGACCGGGTCGTCGCATCCTGTGGCATCCTGCAGAGTCCTCTTCTGCTATGCCGCTCGGGCATCGGACCCGCCGACCAGCTTCGCTCGCTCGACATCGATCCGATCGTCGACGCGCCCGCGCTCGGCTCGAACTGGACGGATCACATGGCGGTGACCTTCGCGACGTCGATCGATCCGGCGCTGGTCCAGCGCGGTGGCCTGGGTCTGCAGACGATCCTGCGCACCACGAGCGAGAGCAGCCAGCGCAGCCACGACCTCCAGATCACGCCCCACACGGCGCAAACGGCGGACGGGGGGGTCGAGTTGGGCGTGAGCGTTTCGATGCAGCAGCCCGTGGGCGCCGCGCGGATCGCCGCAGCCAGCGCCGATCCCAGGGCGCGTGTGCAGATCGACTGGCCCTTCGCCGGCGAGCCGCACAACATCGAGCGCATTCGTTGGGGCTGGCGCACGATGGCGCAGATCGTCGAGGAGTCGGGCGTGTCCATCGATCCCGATGGCGTGCGTCGCAGCGGGGCGATGACCGACGCACAGCTGGACGAGCACATCGCGCTGGAACACACGGCCTTCTATCACGGCGTGGGCACCTGTGCGATGGGTGAGAGTGAGGGCTCGGTGGTCGATTCGGCCTGCCGGGTGCGTGGCATCGAAGGGCTGCGGGTCGTCGACACCTCCGTGGTGCCGAGCGTCCCGCGCAGCAACACGAACCTGCTCGCCGTGGCGCTCGCGGAGCGGGTCGCCGAGCTGATGCTGGAGCGCTAGCGCTCGCCCTCGATTCAGTATTCAGCCGCGCGGCGCCGACGACTAGGACAATTCGGACAGTCGCACGAGCTGCGCCCTGGGCGTCACGATTTCGCCCTCGGGCAGCAGGAATCGCCAGTACACGAGCCCACTCGGCCGACCTTCGGTGTCGATCCAATTCGGCACGCCCGGGTCGCGGCCGGCGAGCACGATCCGATAGCTCCCGTCCGCTTCCAGCTTCGTCTGGGCGCGGTTGAGCGAGATCTGTCGGCTCGAGTAGTCATAGGACTGGAGGTAGCGATTCCAGAGCATGACGCTGGCAAAACGGCAGCGTGGAAAACGCCCCTCCATCACCAGCGCCTGGTCCGGGCGCAGAACGTAGGGCGCCGAGGCGTAGGCGTTGTCGGGGGCCGCGAAGGCCATGCCGCTGGGCTTGGCGGGCGGGGGGATCTGGTTGGGAACCATCGAGACCCAGCTCGGCTGCTTCGCGGGATCGGGTACCGGTTGGTCGACGGTCACTCCGCGCAGATAGGAAATCACCCGCCGAATCGAACGCGCGATGGAGGCGTCGTCGGGGCTGGGCGAGGGGCCCGGGTCGATTACGGGCGCGATCGCAATCGGCACCACCTTGAGCTGATCCGCCGCCACCGGTTGCAGGGTCTCGAAGTAGCTGCGCGTCGTCACGCTCCGGGCGTCGGCGGGCAGCTCGATCGTATTGGGCCCGGAGACGTCGGGGCCGAGAAGAATCTCGTAGCTCCCGTCCTCGCCGACCGTGATCTGCGTGTCGTTGATCGCGCCATCGGTGCGCTCGGGGTAGCCGCCGACCTCGCCTCCCGCCTCGATCGTGAAGGACGTGTAGACGGCGCCCGCCGTATTGCCGCGGACGCGATAGCGGCGGTCTCCCTGGATCGGCGCCTCGAAATAGATCGCATCGGGCTGATCGCCGAGCAGCTTGCGCGTCGGCGAGATGATCCTTCGAAAGGCCGGCCGCTCGGGGTCGTATTCGAACCTGAGGAAGAGCGCGGTCTGCAGGACGTGGAGGATGAAGCGATGACCGTCGCTCACGTCGTCAGGACGCGTGATGCCGCGCCGGGCGCTCAGGTATTCGGCCTCGATCTCCTTGAGGGCCCGGGCCAGGTCGGCATAGGCCTGGCCGCTCTCGCCGCGAGCGGATGCTTCGGTTTCGTCTGCCGCTGCGAACTCTGCGAGCGGCAACAGCGACATCGCGCCAGCCAGGCTCGCGCCTTTCATGAAATCACGTCGATCCATCACTCGTCCTCGCTCGAGGGGTTGATTGCCTCGATTGCCCAGCCCGCCTGCAATGGTTCCTGAGCGCTCTGGCTCGGTCTCGAAGTCGAAGGAGCGTACCGGATTGGTGGCAGTGTGTGGGCTCTCAATAGCCAGAAACCGCTTTTCGGGCTTTGTCACCCGAGCTCAGTGATCGGCGATCGAAGAGCCACGGGGTCATCTGGCCCGACTCTCTGGGCCGGCTACCCCGGTCGCGCCCGGCTGCTAGCAGCTGGGCCGCCATCTCGCGCCCGGCGCCCGGTGGCGATCGGATCCCAACGTTGCGATGCTTGGTCTGCACCGATCGAAGGGAAGGAACAACCATCATGTCATCTATCGTGATTCGCGGCGGGACGGTCATCGACGGGACCGGAACCCCCGGTGTGGAAGCAGATTTGCTGATTCGCGAGGGGCGGATTGCGGAGATTGGGCGGGGTCTGTCGGGCGACCGCGAGCTGGACGCGAGTGGCGCCGTCGTGACACCCGGATTCATCGACATCCATACCCATTACGATGCGCAGGTCTTCTGGGACCCGGATCTGACGCCTTCCTGCTTCCACGGCGTCACCACGGTGGTCGCTGGCAACTGTGGATTCTCGATCGCTCCGACCCGGGAAGCGGATCGCGAGACGATGGCGCTCACCCTCGAGAAGGTCGAGGACATGGACCCGGCTGCGCTGGCGGCGGGGATTCCCTGGGATTTCGAGACCTTTCCCGAATATCTCGCGTCGGTCGAGCGGCGTGGCACGCTGCTCAACTTCACCGCCTACGTGGGCCATACGGCGCTGCGGATCTATCATATGGGCGCCGCCGCCTACGAGCGGGCCGCCACCGAGGACGAGGTCGCGGCGATGGCGGCCTCGGTGCGGGAGGCCGTGCTGGCGGGGGGTGTGGGACTCGCCACCAGCTTTGCCCCGACCCACGTCGGCATCGGTGGCAAACCGATCTGCAGTCGCGTCGGCGAGTTCTCAGAGTTCGAAACGATGGCTGGCGAGCTGACTCGACTCGGTCGCGGCGTCGTCGAAGCGACGCTGGGCACGGGATTCGCCTTTGACGAGATCTACGACTTCCAGCGCCGCATCGGCGTGCCGGTGACCTATACGGCGCTGCTGGCGATCCCCGGCCTCTGGCAACACGGGGCCGAGGTGCATGCCGAGGAGCTGAAGAAAGGCACCGATGTCTGGCCTCAGGTGAGCGTGCGCAAGATCACCCTCCAGACCCAGCTGAAGCAGCCATTCTCCTTCGATATGGCCGACTGTTTTGCAGAGCTCTACGCGCATCCGCCGGAGGTTCGAACCGAGCGCTACAAGGATGCGGAGTGGCGCAAGCGGGCAGTCGAAGAGCTCGCCCATACGGCGCTTCCGACGCGTTGGGAGAACTTCACAGTGGCGGAGAGCGAGGTGCACGCGCAGCTCATCGGTCGCAAGCTCGTCGACATCGCGGCCGAGCGCGGCGAGGATCCTCTGGATACGATGATCGCGATGTCCCTCGAAGAGAATCTCGAGACGCGATTTGGTTATGTCCAGGCGAATGACGACGAAGAGGGGATCGCACACCTGATTCAACAGGCACAGATGGCCCTCGGGCTGTCCGATGCCGGCGCGCATGTCGGCATGCTGTGTGATGCGCCGCTGCCGACGGATCTGCTCGGGAACTGGGTGCGCGAGCGGGGCGTCTTGCCCCTGGAGGAGGCGGTCCGCAAGCTGACGTCGGAACCGGCCGGTCTGTTCCGCTTCGAAGATCGAGGCATTCTTCGCGCGGGCGCCCACGCCGATGTCTGCGTATTCGATCCCGACCAGGTCGCTCCGGGTGATATTCGCCGAGTCTGGGATTTTCCGGCCGGCTCGGATCGATTGACGGCTGACAACCCTTCGGGCATCCGGCACGTACTGGTGAACGGCTGCCCGATTCACGAAGCAGGACAGAGCTTGGCTGGCAAGCTCGAGGAACGCCCCGGTCAGCGCCCCAAGCAGCTCGCGTTTCGCTCCGCGGACGCGGGGGGATGAGCAGCCTCATCCAGATCGAAAAGCCACGACCGCATACGACGGTGATTCGGTTGAATCGCCCGGAGCGGATGAACTCGATGGCGTTCGAGGCCATGGTCCCGCTGCACGAGGCGATCACCCTGGTCGCCGAGGACAACGATACGCAAAGCGTGATCCTGACCGGCACGGGGCACGGCTTCTGCTCGGGCGCGGACACCCAGCACAGCGAGCCGCCGCCCAACATCGAGGGGCTGACGCTGACGCGGATCGCCACCCGATCGATGGCGATCCTGTCGGATCTGGTGCCGGCGTTGCGGCGCATGCCGCAGCCGGTGATCTGCGCGATCAACGGTGCGGCGATCGGCGGTGGCATGTGTCTCTCGCTCGGCGCGGACATTCGCATCGCTGCGGAGTCGGCCTATTTTCGGGCAGCGGGCATCAACAATGGGCTGACCGCGACGGAGCTCGGCATGAGCTTTCTGTTGCCCCGGGCAATCGGTTCGTCGCGCGCCTTCGAGATCATGCTCTCGGGTCGCGACGTCGGGGCGCGAGAGGCCGCCGAGATCGGCCTCGTGTCGCGAACGGTCCCCGATGCCGAGCTGATGGAAACGGCGCTGGATCTCGCTGATCAGATCAACGGCTGGAGCACCCAGGGCGTGCAGCTCACGAAGCGCATGATCTGGTCCGGACTCGAGACCGCGAGTCTCTCGGCCGCCATCGAACTCGAGAGCCACACGCAGCTCTTCGTGAGGCTCACCACGCAGAACTTCGAAGAGGCGACCCGGGCCCGCAAGGAAGGCCGGCCGGCCGTCTTCGAGGACTGATGTCAGCAGGAGAACCGCCAATGGACAAGCCCGTCGTCATCGAGGTGGCCCTCAACGGTGCCACCACGACCGAGCGCAATCCGAACGTTCCGCAGACCCAACAGGCCCTCGTCGAAGACGCGATTCGCTGCATCGAGGCTGGGGCCTCGGTCGTGCACACCCACGCGCCGGACATTTCGCTTGCGGGCAAAGACGGTTCCCAGCAATACCTCGAGCATTTCCTGCCGATCTCGGAACGCTTTTCGGAGGCGATTCTGTATCCGACGCTGGTCTTTGGTGACGACATCGAGACCAAGACGAGTCATATCGAGCCGCTGGCCCAGGCCTATCCCCTCAAGATGGGCTTCGTCGATCCGGGCTCGCTCAACCTGGGTCCGACCGACGATCGAGGCAAGCCCGCGACCGTGGAATGGGTCTACAGCAACTCCCACGCGGACATCGACTACAAGTTCCGGCTCTGTGCGCGGCTCGGACTCGCGCCGGGCATGGCAATTTTCGAGCCCGGTTTCCTGCGCACAGCCCTCGCCTACGAAGCGGCCGGGGCGCTCCCGCCCGGCGCATTCCTGCGCTTCTACTTCGGGGGCGAGAGGAGCTATCGGGGTAAGGGGCCGATCGACCTGCTCTTCGGGCTGCCGCCGCGCAGGTCTTCTCTCGACGTGTATCTCGAGATGTTGGGGGATGTCGATCTTCCGTGGTCGGTGGCGGTCGTCTCCGGCGACCCGTGGGACGGCGAGGTGGCGCGTCACGCGCTCGAACGCGGAGGTCACCTGAGGCTGGGACTCGAAGACTACGCGGGGCCTCGGACGCCGAGCAATCTTCAACTCGTCGAGGAGGCCGTCGCGTTGTGCGAGGAGGTCGGACGACCGGTGGCGAGCTGCGCAGAAGCGGCGAAGGCGATCCGGCTGCCGGCCTGAGTCGAGGAGCGTGGGAATCCAGATGAAGCCCGAGGATCGTTCCGGTCACGGTTGGTGGCCGTACGTCGTCCCCTATGTCGCGTTCCTGTTGATGTCCGAGGTGGGGCGTCGCATGCCCGATGCGGCGGATCCCTGGCTGCTCCTGATCAAGCCTGCGGTCGTCCTCGGCCTGGTTCTTGGATTTCGCATGCGCGGGGCCTATCCAGAGTGGCGGGGGCAGGGCGCACGGATCGGCGTCCTCGGCGGTGCCCAGGACATCCTGGTGGGCCTCTTACTGACCGGCGTCTGGGTGGCACCCTATCTGCTGGTGCCAGCGCTGCGCCCGACACCCGGCGATGAATTCGATCCCGCGATGGCGGGGGAGTCCCTCGTCACCGCCATCCTGGCGCTGCGTTTGTTCGGCTATGCCCTCGTGACGCCGATTTTCGAGGAGCTCTTCATTCGAAGCTTCGTGATGCGGATCGCGGACGTCTGGGAGACGCTTCGGGATTTTCGCGACCAGCCAATCGCCCGCTATTCCTTGCGGAGCCTGGTCGCGACGAGCATCGTATTCACGATTCCACATGCGAGCTGGGAGTGGTGGGTCTGCGTGCCCTGGGTGCTGCTCTCGAGTCTCTGGTTCTACCATCGCAAGAGCCTGAGTAGCGTGATGCTGGTGCACGGTGTGACGAACGCAGCGTTGCTGGCACTCGCGATCTGGGGCGGGGGGCTATTCGAACAGGCCGACGGCACGCCCATCACGTTCTGGTTCTTCGTGTAGCGCAGCGGTCGGCGTATCGACGATGCTAGGTCTAGACTGCGCCGCGGTGTCCGCGACGGATGCGCTGGGCCAGATCCGTCAATTCGACGACGTGCTCCCGCATGACCTCGAGCTTTCCATCTTCGGCGGCCATCGCAGTGGACCTGGCGTTCTGGGCCATGCCGGGATAACCGACGCGCTCGGCATCCGACGAGAGCTGGCGGGCAAGCGATGCGATTTCGTCCGTACAGTTGGCCAGCTCGGCGTCCTGGATCGCGTCGATTCGCTCGGCCAGAACGATGACGAAGCGGTCGATGTCCTCGGCCAGCTCGTCGACGTCTACCTGCGTCGAGCGGATGGGCGGTTCGCGTTTGAACATGATGTCGGACATCGGCGCTTCCACGTCGAAACTAGAGGGTCTCCTGATGGCCCGCGGCCTGTCGAATCGGCTCGAGACAGTGAATCTGGCTGGCGGGTCGTCCTCGACCCGCCTTCGCTGGCCTCCATTGACATGCCCGGGGTTCTTGCCGCAGTCTTGCCGGATGCAGTGCCATGCCTGCCAGTCGGTGTTTCCGCTCGCGACCGGCGAGTCCGTCGGTTTCCGTGACGACTGCGACCGTTGCCGAGCCGATCTTCACGTCTGCCTGAACTGTGCCCACCACGATTCGAGCGCCTACAACGAGTGTCGCGAGTCGAACGCGGAGCGGGTTCTCGAGCCCGACCGGGCCAATCGTTGCGAGTATTTTCGTCCCGCATCGGGTGCGGCCCAGGGCGAGGAGAACCGCGACGAGACCTTGTCGGATCTGGAGCGCCTGTTCCGGAAGCAATGATGCGCAAGACAGCGGCAGCCGGTGGCGGCCCGGGAGGGATCGAGTCAGAGGGACCCGCTGGTCCGCATCGGCGGTTTCAGCCGCCGTCGAGACTTGCCGACCCAGCACAGATCGGCCGCCGTCGGTCTGCCGTCGCGCGGGGTCGTGGAGAGCCAGGGCCTGGCGATGGAGCGCCAAATCGGGGGCAGAGCCGCGAAGTCAGGACAGAACTCGATGTTCGAGGCGAATCGGTCGACACCGCCCTGGGCCCTTCGGGCACTCACGTCTCGTGGCCCCGGTACCGATGAGCGGTGGGTGGATCGGGGCCGCGGTGGCAGCCGGCCGGAGCTGGAGCCGTCTGGGCTAATCTGCGGCGACATGGGCCGTGGGTTGGCCGGAAATTCGATGCGGGCGCCGTGGCGGGGAGGGCATCGAGGCTGAACCGCACCCCGGTCAGCGAGTCTGGTCGAGTCTCAGCCGGTTCAGCGTGGACCTGGACGAGCAGACCTGGACGAATGGACCTGGACGAAAGGTTGGATGGCAGTGAACATTCTTGGAATCTCCGCCTACTACCACGACAGCGCGGCCTGTCTGGTCCAGGACGGCAAGATCGTCGCGGCGGCCCAGGAAGAGCGATTCACCCGCAAGAAGCACGACTACCGTTTTCCCGAGAACGCGGTCGAATTCTGTCTCGAGTCGAGCGGTCTCCAGGCTTCCGATCTCGACCTCGTCACGTTCTACGACAAGCCCCTGCTCAAGTTCGACCGACTACTCGAGACCTACATTGCCTATGCGCCGAGCGGCTTCAAGCTCTTCCAGATGGGGATGCCTCTCTGGCTGAGGCAGAAGCTGCACACGCCTCGCGAGCTCGACGCTGGACTGGGGGGGCAGTACAAGGGGCGCTTCGTCTTCACCGAGCATCACGAGTCTCACGCCGCGAGCGCATTCTATCCATCGCCCTTCGAGGAGGCGGCCATCCTGACGCTGGATGGAGTCGGGGAGTGGGCGACCGGTTCGATTTCCTTCGGTCGGGGCAATCGGCTCGAAATGAAAAAGGAGCTCCGCTTCCCGCATTCCCTCGGCTTGCTGTACTCGGCCTTCACCTATTTCACGGGCTTCAAGGTCAATAGTGGCGAGTACAAGTTGATGGGGCTGGCCCCTTATGGCGAGCCCATCTACAAGGATCTGATGATCGAGAAGCTGCTCGATCTGAAGGACGACGGTTCCTTTCGAATGGACATGTCGTATTTCGGGTACTGCAACAGCGATTTGATGACGAGTCCCAAGATGGACTCGCTCTTCGGAGGCCCGCCGCGCCAGTCGGAGACGGACATCACACAGCGCGAAATGGACATCGCCGCATCGATTCAGGCGGTGACCGAGGAGATCGTGCTGAAGATCGCGCACTACGCCCATCAGATTACCGGTGCGCGCAATCTCACGATGGCCGGCGGTGTGGCGCTGAACTGCGTTGCCAATGGCCGCGTGCTGCGCGAGGGGCCCTTCGATCAGGTCTGGATCCAGCCCGCCGCCGGGGATGCCGGTGGGGCGCTCGGGGCGGCACTCTTCACCTGGTACGAGCTGCTCGACAAGCCCCGCGAAGTGATGGCCGAGGACAGTCAGTTTGGATCGCTGCTGGGCCCCTGTTACTCGAATGACGAGATTCGTGCCTACCTCGATTCGGTCGGTGCCGTCTATCACTTCCACGGCGATGACGAGAAACTCGTCGATCACATCGCAGAGTTGATCGCGACCGAGAATGTCGTGGGGCATTTTTCGGACCGGGCCGAGTTTGGTCCCCGTGCGCTCGGGTCGCGATCGATCCTCGGTGACGCGCGCTCCCTCGAGATGCAGGAGACCATGAACCTGAAGATCAAGTTCAGGGAATCCTTCCGTCCCTTCGCGCCTGCGATCCTGCGGGAGGATGTCGACGAGTATTTCGAGATGCGCTGCGACGAGATCAGCCCCTACATGCTGCTGGTGGCTCCGGTCAAGCAGGAAAAGCGCCTTGCCGTCGAATCGGAGTCTGCGCGAGGACTCGACAAGCTCAAGCAGGTACGGTCGAGCGTCCCGGCGATCACTCACGTCGATTATTCGGCGCGGGTCCAGACGATCGATGTGCAGCACCATCCCCGCTTCCATGCGATCATCGAACGCTTCAAGGAGAAGACCGGCAGCCCGGTGCTCATCAACACGAGCTTCAATGTGCGCGGTGAGCCGATCGTGAACACGCCCGAGGACGCCTTCCGGTGCTTCATGTTCACGAACATGGACGCCCTTGTCCTCGAGAGCTTCATCATCTTGAAGCAGGACCAGCCGAACGCGAAGGAAATCGACGTCGAAGCCTACCTGGCTGAGTTCGCCCTCGACTAGCGCCGGAGATTGGATTGCGAATGAGCAGTATGATTGAAATCAACTGGCGGCCGGACGAGCGGACGCTTCGCCAGTTCGGATTGATCGCGTTGGTTGGTTTCGCCTTCCTCGCGCTGATCGCATGGCAGGAGTGGCTGATCTTCTCCTTCGGCCTCGGGCAGGCGCGTACGCTCGTGGCTGGCATCTTTGCGGGATTGGCGGGGGTCTCCGCGCTCTTCTCGCTGGTCTGGCCGAAGGCCAATCTCCCGATCTACCTGGGACTGACGCTGCTTTCGTATCCGATTGGCTTCGTAGTCTCACACTTGATCATGGGCTTCTTGTTCTTTGGTCTGATTACGCCCTTGGGAGTCTTCTTCAAATTGAGCGGTCGAGATCCGCTGGCGCGTCGATTCGAGCCAGACGCCACGACCTATTGGACCGATCCACGACCCCGTCGTGGGAAGGGCAGCTATTTCCGCCAGTTCTGAGACTGGCGATTAGATCGACAATCCGGGGGCGAGGGCTCCCGCTGGAGCATGCGCATCATGGCCAACGATGAATCCGAGAACGAAGATTTCGTCGCCCAGGCGACCGAGAGTCGAAGCAGCCTCGCCGCGGAGTTCACGGACTTCCTGAAAGAGAACAAGAAATGGTGGCTGGCACCGATCGTCATCGCCATCCTGGGCCTCGGCCTGCTCGTCCTGCTCGGGGGCACCGCTGCGGCACCCTTCATCTACACGCTCTTCTAGTCGGTTGGGAGCAAGCCGCCGCCGCGAGCTGTCAAGGCTCGCAGCGCAGCGCGCAAAACGTCGAAGACCCGCGCCGTGATCCAGCACGGCCGCGGGTGGTGCGGGCTGGCCTCGAAGCCGGTCGGTCTATTGATTCAGGTCGAGACCGTGGGTCAGGCCGGCCGCTCGGGTCGTGGTCATGGACTTGGCCTTCAGTTCGACGAAATCGGCGGAGATCGGGGTGATCTGCTTGGAGTAGGCTGCGAGCAGCACGCGATCGGCCAGTAGGCTGATCAAGCGTGGACAACCCTGGGAGAACCAGTAGAAGGGGGGCTCCACGCCCGGTGAAAAGATATCTTCGAAGCGCCCGCCCGCGACCTCGAGTCGATACGAGAGATAGGGCTGGATCTGTTCCGCGTTGAGCGGCTCCATGTGATGCTCGATGGCGATGCGCTGGCGAAGCTGTCGTAGCCCTGGACTCGCGAGGGTGCGGATGAGTTCGGGTTGTCCGGTCAGGACGATCTGCATCAGCTTGGCCGTGTCGGTCTCGAGGTTCGAGAGCAGGCGCACCTCTTCGAGGGTCGCAGCGTCGAGATTCTGGGCCTCGTCGATGATCAGTACCGTGTTGCGCTGTCTGCGGAGGCGCTCGAGCAGCAAGCGGTTGATCGCGATCAGATAGTCCGCGGTCGATTCGAAACGCCCCTCGAGGCCGAACTCTGCTGCGATCAGCTTGAGCAGATCGAGTGGGGTCAGGCCAATGGTATTGATGATCAGTGCGGTATCCGTGTCCTGGGGCAACTCGCGCAGCGCCGCGCGCAGTAGCGTGGTCTTGCCGGTGCCGACCTCGCCGGTGAGGAGCAGAAAACCCTTGTGTCGGGTGATGCCGTAGACGAGGGTGGCCAGGCCTTCCTCGTGGGTCTCGGAGAGCCAAAGGAAGCGTGGATCAGGGGTGAGCGAAAAGGGCAGCTCACGCAGGCCAAAGAAGCTCTCGTACATTTTCTGGCCGCCTGCCTCCCTGATCTCGATGCCGGCTCGGCTCGGGCTCGACCGCTCCGCGGACCCACGCGTTCCGAGTCGCACGATCTGCACTCAAATCAGATGTGAGTGACCTCTGCAGGCGCTTTCGGAATCCGGAAATTCCGCTTTCGCGCCGACACACCCGGAACCCCCAGACTATAACGGCAATGTCCGGAGCGCTGGCGGCAACTCGTGTGCAGAATGCGACGAGGGCCTAGGGCGATATCGCATTGTATCCCTGAATCGCCTGCCCGGTCGACGCCAAGGCGCCTATCGCCGGCTGGAACGGGAAGAAGATCATCTGCATCGCGTAGCCGATGCGGGCCAGGAACGTCGGCGGGACCACGATCAGGTCGCCACCCGCCAGCACGAAATTCGTCGACAGATCACCCTTCTGGATATCGCCGAGTCGAACGCCGATCATGTCTGCGCCGGATCTGTGGGGCCGGACAATTCTCACGCCGTTCAGAGAAGCGAAGGGTTTTGGTCCGCCGACCCGTCCGATGGCCTCGGCAATGCGGGTCTGGGAGCTGAGGGCGAAGACCCCCGGGGCGCCGACTTCACCGTAGATCGTCACGTACTGACTCGAGGAGCTGACCAAGGCGACGTTGACCTCGGCGTCTCGTTTGAAACGGCGAATTTCCCGCTGGATGGTCTGGGCGATCTGGCCGGGCGTGTGTCCTGTGGCCTGCACGTCACCCACCAGATCGATCGAGATCATGCCATCGGGCCGAACCCGGACCTCTCGAATGATCTGGGGGTCGGGCAGGATGTTCACCAGGAGTAGATCGGGCGCACCCACGACATAGCTGCCGATCGGCGGCGCGGTCGGCGGCCCCGTCACGGGCAACGACGAACACGCGACCGGAATCAGCGCCATCAGGGTGAGCAGCGCACGGCCTCCTCGCGTGAAAAGTCGCGTGAGGGTCAGGGCTTGGCGATCTAGGTCGAGCGAGCAACGATCCGTCCGGGACCGGCTTTGTGCAGTGGCGGTTCGAATCATCAGGCTCGTTGCTCCTACCGGTTCGCCAGCGGTGGATTCGGGCCCGAGCCGCGGCTGCGGCGGCCATGGGCGGCGCAGGACGATGAGCTGCTGCTTCCCAGCGCAGCCCACCCCCCGGACGCAAAGTATCGAGCCTGATGGGGGTTCCGCAAGACTTGGCGGAGAACTCACTCTTTGACGAGCAAGAAGCGAAACAATGTCTTGCCGATCTGAATCTTGTCGCCTTCGGATAGCGACGCCGATCGCACGCGTTTTCCGTTGACCTTGGTGCCATTGGTCGAAGCGAGATCCTCGATCACGTAGCAGGAGGATTCCTCGTCGAAGAGCACCAGCGCGTGTTCACGACTGATTCCCTCGTCGAGCAGAGTGATGTCCGTTGTGGGATTGCGCCCGATCACGACCTCCCGATCGCTCAGTTCGTAGGTCATGCCTTCGAAACCGCCATTGAGAATTTCGAGTCGGCCGAGGCCCGCCGGGTCTGCGGAGTCGCTCATGGAAGGCAGCCCCTCTCGCGGTCACGGCCGGCAGACGCCGGCCCGCGGGTTCCATTCTGGAGTTCCACTGGGGCTATCGGCTGCTGGACCAGGCGCCTTGAGCCGAGGGGGTCTCATCCTGAACGCGATCCGGTGCGATTCAGCCGCCGATGGGAAAGGGCCGGTATGGCCTTTCGCGTTCGCTCGAGCTCGCTTTCCGGGCAATCTGCCACGAGCACCGTCGGTTCGTCACCGGCTTGGGCGATGACCAGGCCCCAGGGCGAAATGATCAGTGAACGTCCGTAGCTGGCACGGTCCGGGCTGTGCTGCCCGCATTGTGCGGGCGCCACGACGTAGGCCTGGCTCTCGATCGCGCGGGCGCGAAGCAAGACCTCCCAGTGGTCTCTTCCCGTCTCCTTTGTGAAGGCGCTCGGGACCATCAGCCAGCGTGCATCGCGATCCACCATGGCCCGGTACAGCTCTGGAAAGCGCAGGTCATAGCAGATCGACAGGCCGACCCCGCCAAAGGGGGTCGGCGCGACAACGACTTCGGACCCGGCCTTGAAGTGAGTGGATTCGCGATACTGGTCGTCGCCCCGGGTGCCGAGATCGACGTCGAAGAGATGGATCTTGCGATAGCGAGCGATCTCCTCGCCATCCGGCGAGTAGAGGAGGCTCGTGTTGTAGACGCGTTCATCCCCGACGATGGCTTCGGGAAGCGTGCCTCCCAGGAGCCAGAGTCGATGCCGCCGCGCCCAGCTGGAGAGCATCCGCATCAGCTCCCCGTTCGGCTCCTGGACACAGGGGAAGCGGCCGCCCTCGCGCCTCATGTAGGCGAAGTTTTCCGGCAGCGATACGAACCGTGCTCCGCGGTCTGCCGCCTCGTGGATGCCCTTTTCAGCGCTCGCGAGGTTGGCCGTCAGATCATCGGTCGACGAAAGCTGCACGATGGCAACGCGCACGGGTCACTCCTGGCGAAACTTCGCCACAGTTGGGGGCCGGCGTTCTCAGTGGGTGCGCTGCGGCGAAATCCGCGAAGCCGCCATGATGGAGGAAGGCAGAAAGCTGAATGTGAATTCCGTCGAGCCGATCCGGCCGAGCGTCCGGCAGCGTAATGAGGGCCTGTTAGCCTCGGAACTGCGCCGGATTGACACCGGTGCGCCGAATCACGTCGTAGAAGTCCTTGCGATCCTTCTTGGCCAGACGCGCGGCCCGGCTGATGTTGCCCGAGCAACGGCGCAGCAGGCCTTCGACATAGCGGGTCTCGAAGGCACGCTTAGCATCCTTGAAGGAGGGCACCTCGTCTCCTTCGGTCGAGAGCATCAAGGCCTCCGCGGAAATCGCACCCTGGCCGGCGAGACGAACTGCGTGGCGGATCCTTTCGCGCAGCTCGCGGACGTTGCCGGACCACGGCTCCTCGATGAGCCATCGGCGGGCATCGGCGCTGAAGCCGACCACCTCGAGCGATTCCTCGGCGGCGAACTCCACCAGGAAATGCGCTGCGAGCGGTAGAATGTCTTCGACGCGGGAAGCCAGTGGCTCGAGTTGGAGGTGATGCGTTCTGCCCAGGCTCGACAGGCCGGTCGAGGATCCCTCGCCGCCCTCGGTGCCCTCGGTGCCCTCGGTGACAGTTGCCAGGATGCGTGCGCTCTCGTTCGAGGCGTCACCCAACCGCGACAACACGTTCGAACTCAATTGCTCGGCGCTCTCCACCAGCAGTGTTCCGTTCGCGGCGCGTGCCAGGGCACCCGGCAGGCCCGGCGTGCCGTCTCCGAATAATTCGCGTTGTTGGAGGGCTTCGCTCACCTCCGCCATCTGGACTTCGATCAGGGGACCGCTGGCGTGGCTGCTCCACTGGTGAATCGCCCGGGCCACATGTCTGCGGCCGCTGCCGCTTGGACCGGAGAGGATGACCGGATCATCGGAGCGGGCGATACCACTCGCCTGGTCGACGACCTTCTGCATCTGCGAGCTCGCAGAAATGATACGATCGTTGCGGCGCCTTCCGGTCGCGCGAGGCGTATCGGTGGTCGGCGCAGTGGCTGCCTGGTCACGTGTGGTGGTCTCGATGCGGTTTACCCCGAGCGTTAAATGCGGATCGGACATGGCGCGAGGCCCCCCGGTGGTTCTTGACACGTCCAGAAGTATTGGGATTCCGGACATTTGTCAATGACTATTGCGGGTCTATTTCATCTCGACTCGGAATTTGGCGCACAATCAGACGTAATGGTAACCCGCAGTTAGTTTTGACAGCAAGCTCTTTTTTGGATTCATCATGCGCGATTCCTCGATCCCTCGGGATGTAGATAAGGTCATTCTAGCAGCCCATGAGGGTAGAAAGAGGCAGATCTTGCCTCTTTCTGACTCTCTGGTGGATCAAATCGCCGCCGGTGAGGTCGTCGAACGGCCGGCTTCGGTGGTCAAGGAGCTGGTGGAGAACAGCCTGGACGCCGGGGCGAGTCGAATTCGGGTCCAGGTACGCGACGGTGGGGCGGCGCTGATCGCGGTCACCGATGATGGGCGCGGCATGCTCCCGGTCGAGCTTCCGATGGCTCTGCAGCGCCACGCGACCAGCAAGCTTCGAATTGCGGCGGACCTGACGCGCATCGCGAGCTTTGGATTCCGCGGCGAGGCGCTGCCGGCGATCGCGTCGGTCTCGCGCTTCCGCATCTTCTCACGGGCTCGCGGCCAGGATCACGGCTTCGAGATCCAGGTCGAAAGCGGCCGCGTCGTGCGGGAGCGCGTGGCGGGCGGGCCTGAGGGCACGCGCATCGAGGTCGCGGACCTGTTCGCGTCGGTGCCCGCGAGACGCAAGTTCCTGAAACGGCCGAGTACCGAGTGGGGCCACGTCTCGGACTGGCTGGTGCGGCTTGCCATGGCACGTCCGGAGGTTCACATCGAGATTCAGCGCGACGATCGGACCGCGACGCTCTGGCCGGCGTGTCTCGAGCCTCGGGATCGGATCGCCGCGCTGCTGCCCGAGCCCGACGCGGCGGCGCTCCTCGAGGTCGAGCACGGGGTCCCGGACTGTCGAGTGCACGCCTTCGTCTCGACTCCGGAGCGAACGCGGCCCAATGGCCAGGCGATCTATCTCTACGTGAACGGGCGGCCGGTGCGCGACCGACTCCTGCGCCATGCGCTGGTCGAGTCCTACCGCGATGTCTTGCCGCGCGGGCGATTTCCGATTGCGATCCTGTTTCTCGAGATCGCCGCCGATGCCGTCGACGTGAACGTGCACCCCGCGAAATGGGAGGTGCGGTTCGCCGACCCGCAGTCGGTTCATCGCGCCATCCGCCTGGCGGTGCGCGAGGCGATGGCCTCTCGACGGTGGCTCGGCACGATCAGTGCTCCGGAGGGCAGGCCTGAACCGGATTCGATCGCCCCCGGCTGGCAGACCCGGCCGAGATGGGTCGGGCCTGGATCGGCAAGCGACCGGTCGGCGACGCAGGCGACGACCGACGACTGGATCTTTGCGGGTCGTGGCGAACGGGTTCGGGAAGCGGACCCGGTGCGCGACGAGGGGGACCCGCCGCTCGCGGCGGCGGCCGCTCCGCCGGTGCCTCGCTTCGGTTCACTGCAGATCCTCGGTCAGCTGCGGGCCAGCTACCTGCTCGCCGAGAGCGAGGACGGCCTGATCATCGTCGACCAACACGCGGCCCACGAGCGAATCCTCTACGAGGGTCTGCGCAGAGACTGGCTCGAGGCGGGTGTGCCTCGACAGGGGCTGCTTGCGCCGGTGACGGTACCGCTGGGTGCGACCGCGATCGCCGCGTTGCAGGTGGCGGCTGCGGTGGTGTCGCGCCTCGGCTTCGAGATCGAGGCCTTCGGGGAGGGCGCGGTGCTGGTTCGCTCGATCCCGGCCGACGTCTCCGGTCAGGATGTGAACGACCTCGTCACCGAATTGGCGTCAGCGCTGTCGGAGGCGGAGGGCGAGGGCCTCGACGACGCCTCTGCGATCCGCTGGCTGCCGGGCCTCGACCGCCTCTTCGCGACACTGGCCTGTCATTCGGCACGCCGTTTCGGGGATCGTCTTCCCGAACAGGAGCAGAGGGCGATCCTTGCCGGCCTGGACACGATTCCCTGGGCACCGACCTGTCCTCATGGCCGCCCCGTGGCTGTTCTGATCGACCTGGCCGATCTCGAGACACGCTTCCGCCGGCGCTGATACGCCGCGGGGGAGAAAGCGGAGCTTTCGAGTAAAGCGGAGCTTTCGAGTGAAGGCGAGCGGCCTGCTAGCATCGGCCGCCCGATGGACCCCGACGCCTCCCCGCAGCCGACCGAGCGCCCGCCCGTCGTTGTCGTGACCGGACCGACCGGCTCGGGCAAGTCCGCGCTGGCGATCCAACTCGCACTGCGGTTTGGTGGCGAGATCGTCAATGCCGACTCGATGCAGGTCTTCCGGTACATGGACATCGGGACCGCCAAACCCACGCCCGAGGAGCGCCAGCGCGTCCCACATCATCTCTTTGACGTCGCGGACCCAGACGAGATCTACAGCGCGGGACGCTTCGCCAAAGAAGCCCGAGCGGCGGCCGCGGCGATCCACAGTCGCGGGCGCGTGGTGTTTCTGACCGGGGGCACCGGTCTCTACATCCGGGCCTTTCTGGACGGCCTCGTCGAAACCGGTGGGGCCGATCGAATCCTGCGCGGGCGGCTGGAGGGCGAGCAGGCCCGCGCCGCGGAGGAGGGCGATCCCACCCGCCTGCATCGCCGCCTGCTCGAGCTGGATCCCGACGCCGCCGAACGGATTCATCCCAACGATGTCCGCCGCACCGTCCGAGCACTCGAAATTCTCGAGCAATCGGGTCAGCCGGCCTCGAGAGTCCGAGCCGCCCACGCGTTTACCGATAGCCCCTACCGAGTTCTGCATCTAGCGGTCGATCCGGGTCGCGAGCGGCTCGCGGAGCGGATCGCCCAGCGTGCCGAGGCGATGATCGAAGCCGGTCTGCTGGCCGAAGTGCGGGCGCTCCGCGGACGGGGCTATGGAGCCCATCTGCGTCCGATGCAGGCGATCGGCTATCGCCACATGCAAGCCGTCGTCGATGGCTTGGATACCCTCGTCAACGCCCTGGCAGCCATCGAGACCGACACGCGGCGTTTCGCCCGCCGTCAGCGAACCTGGCTGCGCGCGGTGCCGGAGGTTCGGTGGTACGACCCCGCGGACGCCGATCAGATTTCCGAGCAGGTGGGTCGCTTCCTGGAGGCTTCCGAGAGCTCGCTCGTGTCGAGCGCCGATGGCGAGCCGGGCCTGGCTGCAGAGGGCGACCCGACCGCGACGCCGGGCTGACCGGGCCGCTATCCTGCCGCCGCCATGCACCCCTCTGATCGTCTCCCGATGGTTGCGCTCGTCGGTCGTCCGAATGTCGGCAAGTCGACGCTCTTCAACCGTTATTCGGGCTATCGGCGCGCGCTCGTCGCCGATCAGCCCGGCCTCACCCGAGATCGGATCGCGGAGCGGATCGAGATCGAGGGGCGCGAGATCTGGTTGGTGGACACGGCAGGGCTCGATTCGGTGCGGGGCCGGGGACTCGCTTCCGAGGTCCAGGCCCAGGCGCGCTCGGCGGTGGAAGCGGCCGATCTGATTCTCTTCATCGTCGATGGTCAACTCGGCCTACTGCCCGAGGATGAGTCGATCGCGAAGACGCTGCGCCGCTCGGGCAAGCCACTCGGGCTGCTCGTCAACAAGATCGATCAACCGACTCAACATCAGCACCGGGTTCACGAGTTTCGCCGTCTGGGCATCCAACACACATTTGCCGTCTCGGCGGAACACGGCGGCGGCGCCTTCGACGCCCTCGAGCAGATGCTGGAGGAGCTGCCCGAAGCGGTCGAGGCCATCCCGAAGGACGACTCCAGCGGGCGACCGATCCGGATTGCGATCGTCGGTCGTCCGAACGTCGGAAAGAGCTCGGCGGCCAACCGGCTCGCCGGAGAGCAGAGGGTGGTCGTCTCGGATGCACCGGGAACCACGCGCGACGCAGTCGACATCGAGATCACACGGGATGGCCAGGATTACGTACTGGTCGACACGGCCGGGATTCGCAAGATCGCGAAGCGCCGGGGGCCGGGGGAGCACGGCGGGGCGCTGATGACGCTGCGAAGTCTGGAGAGGGCGGAAGTCGCGTTGCTCGTCGTCGATGCCTCCGAGGGCATCAGCGATCAGGATGCGCGGGTTGCGTCGCTGCTTCGCGAGCACGGCTGCGCCGCGGTGGTGCTCGCGAATCAATGGGATCGCGTCGCCCTCGATCGACGCCAGGACGTGCTGGACGACATCGCCCACGGTCTGCGCTTCATGTCAGATGTCGCGATCGTTCCGGTTTCTGCGAAGACGGGTCAGGGCTTTGGTGCGCTCTTCAAGAAGGTCCGAAAGGTCGTTTCGGCTGCAGAGCTCCGGATCTCCACCGCCGACTTGAATCGCTGGCTGGCGGACGTCACGCAGAAGCATCCGCCTTCGATGGCGAGCAAGGGCAGCGCTCGGCGCCCGAACAAGCTCTTCTACGCCTCCCAGGTCGGCATTCGTCCCCCGATGGTCGTCATCTTCTGCAGCGATCCAAAGGCGATTCAGACCTCCTACGTTCGCTTCCTCGAGAACCGCCTGCGCGAGAGCTTCAGCTTCGAGGGCACCCCGGTGCGCGTCAAGCTCCGACGGCGGAGTCGGTCCCGTAGCGACGAGTAAGCGGCCCTCGAACTCCTCGAGGTCTCCGATACAATCCGCCGCCCAACGACGAGGTCGACCCGGGACTCCAGGCAGGAGCCGACGCCGATTTCGTCCAATCTGGATCGAGCGGCTCGGGTCCGGGCCGCCGTGATCGAAGGATCGTGCTGTGGCCAGGAAGAAATCCAATCCGACTGCGGAATCCCTTCGCGAAATCGAGGCTTCGGGCGACCGGCTCACCGAGTGGGCGTCGCACAACGCCGCACTGATTCTGGGCAGCATCGCCGCAATTCTGGTTCTGGCGGCCGGGGCCGGTCTCTGGATGCAACACGGCGCCAACGCCCGGGATCGGGCGGCCGACGCGCTGGCACAAGCCGCCAGCGATTATCGCCGGGCGATGGGCGCCGACCCGGGCGGTGGCCCGATCGCGGAGCCGGCCAACGCGGAGCTGGCCGAACGCGCCCGGAGCGAGTTCGCGGTGCGATTCGAGGCCGTCGGCCGCGAGCACGCCGGGACGGCATCGGGTGCCATCGCGATGCTCGAGGCAGGGGGGCTCCAGATGCAGCTGGGCGAACTCGAGGCCGCCCTGGCGAGCTTCGAGTCCGCTCGAGACAGCGTCGGCGATTCCGCCATCGGTGCGCTGGCGGCGGTCCGCCTGGCGGGCCTCTCTGAATCGAGAGGGGATATGGCTACAGCTGCCGAGGCCTACGAGGCCGCCTCACGAATCGAGGAGTACCCGTTGCAGGCCGAAGCCCTGGCCGAAGCAGCTCGCTGCTGGGCTGCGGCGGAGCAGACGGATCGCGCGCTGGCCGCGTATCAACGCCTCGAATCTGAGTTTCCGGACCAACGCCCGGTGCCGCAGATCGAATCGCTGCTGGCGGAGCTGCGGCTGCGCGGGCGCCCGTAGAATCCGATTCAGCGCCAATTCGGTCCGGGAGTGTCGTCCGGGAGTGTGGGGCTGCCAGCGGAATCGCTGAGCGCTGGGTTGGGACGTTCCGCCGTGAGCTGCTCGACCATGTGACCGTGATCGACGAGAAGCACCTGCGGCGCCTTGGTCGTGAGTGCGTCGACTACGACGACGCGGACCGGGTGCACACCGGCCTCCGCGACTTGCGGCTCTGGTGCCAACGCCGCAATACGCCGAGCATCGCGAAACCGGCGATCAGCTGTATGGGCTGGCTCGGTTCGGGGACGATGTAGATTGCCTGCTCGATGTTTCCACCCTCGATTGCAGCAGGGAAGGCGATCGGGCCGGCTGCGTTGATTTCGGGCACTCCGAAGAAGGAATACGTTCCTCCGCCACTGCCCGGAGCGAGCTCGCCTTCCACCGCAACAGCGAGGTCCGTGCCGCCGGAGTCGACGAAGATCCCGGATATGCTCCCGGCCCCGGCGAGGAAGGCGACGTCTCCTGATTCGTTGATCGAGGACCCGCCCAGCCACGTGTAGAAATCTCCGATTCCGGGAGCCGGATCACCCAGCAGCGCGACGGCCGATTGCGTGCCCCCGGAATCGACGAAGATCCCGTGGCTTGCAGAGCCGTTGGCCACGTCGGCGTGGAATACGACATCCCCATCGCTGTTCATGCTCGAGCTCGATGAGGAGAAATTCAAGTCGATGTCCGTGTACACGCCGCCGTCGGTGCCAGGGGCGACATCGCCTACGAGCGCGATCGCCGAATCGACTCCGCCGGAATCGACGAAGAGCCCTCGGGTCGTCGTGCCGCCAGCGATCTCGAAGACGGCCGCGACCTGGCCCGAATCATTGATGGATGGGCACAAGCCCGGAGAGGCGTAGGTTCCGGCGCTGGTCGGCGGCGAGGTTCCGCCGCCGGTCATCGGCGCAGCTTCGCCTTCCAGGAAGATCGCAGAGTGCAGGCCGCCCGAGTCGATGAACACCCCGAACTCGTCGGTGCCGCCGCCCGTGGTGAAATTCGCCTCGAACAAGACCGTGCCCGACGAGTTGATCGACGGACAGTGTCCGAAAGACCGGTAGGTGCCCCCCCCCGGTATCGGGTGCCACATCGAGGACCAGCGCGACCGCGGAGTCTACGCCACCCGAGTTGATGAATATGCCTTGGGGAATGAGCAGATCTGTGGTCCCGATCCAGAAGGCAACGTCTCCGGAGTTATTCAGAGAGGGCTTCCCCACGTGCACATACGAATATACTCCGGCCGTATTGGGCGCTGGATCGCCGACCGATGCAATCGGGTGGTCGGTGCCTCCGACATCGAGGAAGATTCCGAGCGAGAACGAGTGGCGCCGGGAGAAATGACGGAAAGCGACATCACCGGAGTCGTTCATGCTCAGCCCGCCTGTCAGGCCGTCGCCGTAAACCCACCCCGACCCCGGTCTGTTGGGAACGAGATCGATCGAATTCACGATTTGCGTGGCATCCGCGTACAGATTCGAGTGGCCTAACAGGGTCCAGCTGAACGCTTCCGGCTCGAAGCCCTGTGGTAATCTCGTCGCCCTGTTGTACCACGTCGATGTGTCGAAGAACGCGAGGGGAAGCGCGAGCACGTCACTGAGATTGGCGTCTCTGAGGTCGACCCCCATGAGGTTGACGCTCGTGAAATCGACTTCCGCCAGGTCGAAGCCTCGAAAATCGGCTCCAGCGAGGTTGGCGCCGACGAGGGATGTGACGCCGAGGATCTGCATTTCGCTCAAGCCGACGACGCCGAAGAGATTGGCATTCGTCAGATCCACGCCTGCCATGATCGTCCCCGTCAGATCTGCGTTAGTCAGATCGGAGCCGGAGAGGTTGCTCCCGCTCAGATCGACGGCGGATAGATCGATTCCGCGTAGAGACAGAGCGGCCTGAAGCGAGGAGCCCTGCAGCCCGAGCGCCCCCGACAAGTTCGCATCTGTGAGGTCTACACCGGAAAAGTTCACGGCCGTCAGATTCGCTCCGGAGAGATTCGATCGCGAGAGATCCAATCCCGAAAGATCCGCGCCGGCGAGGTCGACATCGCTCAAATCGATTTCCGCGACCGAGAGAGCCGACTGGAGCTGGGTATCCGTGACGCCGATGGCGTTGGAAAGATCCAGGCCAGAAAAGTCGAAGCCACTCAGGTCGAGCTCGTAGAGCGAGATTCTCGCGACGGACGAGGCGGCTTGAAGTTGCGTGTCGGTCAGGCCGATGGCGCGCCACATGCTGGCGCCCCCGAGGTCCGCATTGGTGAAGTCGGCCCCGGTCACGTTCGCGCCGTTCATGGATGCGTCCACGCTCGCATCGGTAAAGTTCGCACCAGCGAGGTTCGACTCGTTCATGTTCGCGCGGTCCAGGTGGGCGCTGGTCAGATTGGCGTTCGTGAGGACGACGGAGTGCATGCGCGCGCGGATGAGATTGGTATGGACGAGCGTCGCTCCCGTCAGGTCCAGCGAATCGAGATTGAAGCCATACATGTTCACGTAGCTCAGATCGATGCCGACGAGTGACGCGGCGGGACGGAGCTGCGTGTCGACGAGGCCAACGACCAGTCGCATGTTCACATTGCTGAGGTCCGCACCCGAGAAATTGGCGCCGGTCACGGTCGCTTGAGCGAGGATTGCGCCACTCAAGTTTGCGCCCGACAGGTTCAGCCCGGAGAAATCGAAGGTCCAGAAATCGCGGCCGCTCAGATCGACACCGGTCAGATCCAGTGCGGCCTGAAGCTGCGTATCGCTCAGCCCCCATACGGCGCTCAGATTCGCGTCCGAGAGGATCGCGTTCGTCAGGTTCGCCCCCCGGATGTCTGCCCTCGTCAGATCCGCATTTGTCAGGTTCGCGGCCCCGAGGACTGCCCTCGTCAGATCCGCATTCGCCAGGTTCGCGCCCGTGAGATCGGATCCCGTCAGAGTCGTTGAAACCAGACCCGCATCCACGAGAATGATGCCGGCCAAGCTCTCGCCGGAATGGATGTGACCCCCGTGGTCTGTATGACTGAAGTCGCCGCCCGCGAGAAGCGGATCCAGGCCGACGAGGTGATCCGCCTCGGCGATCGTCGCGGTCAGAAGCAGAACCGTCAAAATCGCGCGCCCAAGGTGAGTCGGAGGCGCGATGGATCCATCGACCGAGCGCGGCATCGTCTGCTCCTTGGTGGCAGTTCTTCTGATTATCACATCGGCCAGGTCCCGAGGGAAGAGGGAGGGATGCCGGCGCAGGCCGTTCGAGGCGGCGCAACCGGTGCGTCAGCCGACGCTCCAGCGCGTGGCCGAGCATCTCCAATCGGTTCAGCTCTTTGATGCTCATGGTCAGGGCTGCCAGCGCTCCATGGCGAACTCCAGGCCCGACAGGGCGCCCAAAACCCGACATCCCTGATAGGAGAAGCCCGGCTCATCCAAATTGCCGATATCAATTACCACCGATAAGATAGATTATGACAAGTAGGAGATTGGGGTCGACGTGAGGGCACTGCGAGATTCGATAGAATCTTCTTGAGTCTTGACCGACTGGTAGGTAGATTGGCCTGGTGGCCCCCAATCCTCCCTTTACCCCCCAGGGCGAAGTCCGTCGAGATGAGATCATCGCCCAGGCGATCGATGTCTTCGGTGAATCCGGCTACGCAGGCGCCCGAATCCACGAGCTGGCCCGTCGCGTGGGGATCCGTCAGCCGTCGATCCTCTACCACTTTCCGGACAAAGCGGCGCTCTACGGCGCGGCTCTCGGCAGCGTGGTGGCCGAGATCTCGCGCCGGGTCGAGGCTGCACAGGCCTCGCCTCGGGACCGCCTCGAGTCCATCGCCGACGCTTGGGTCGATTTCGTGGTCGCCCGGCCCAATGCCGCCCGGCTGCTGCTGCGCCAGATGATCGATGCGCACCCGATTCCGATTCGCTCCATCGAGGCCCCGGTCCAGGCGCTGATCGTCGTCCTGCAGGCCGCCATCGAGGAGCACGCGGGTCCGGAGGCGGCCAAGGCGCTCGATGCCGGCGAGTTTGCGCTCGTCCTGGCCAGCACCTCGCTCGTCTGGGCTGCCAGTCGCAGTGCGGTCGAGGAAACCCTCGGTCTCGACACGCTGTCGCCGGTGGCGATTGGACGACATCGACGCACGCTTCACGCGCTCACACGCCAGCTGATTGCGGCCAGCCGGGACGCTCGGCCCGCCCCGGCTCGTGGCGGCCGGCGAGAAGAAACCTCGAGGTAGCTCCGGATGCTCCAAACCTTCGCTCGACAAGTGGCCGGCTCGCTGCGCTCGGTCCTGATCGCGATTCTTCTCGTCGGCAGCGGATCCGCCTGGGCGATCTCGCCCCCCGCTGACGACCTCGCCGCCTTCGAGGGGGATTGGAACCTGGTCGACTCGGAGCACGGCGATGTCGCACGCAAATTGGCGATCGACGAGGCGCTCGATGGACTGTCCTGGGTGGTCCGAAAGTTCGCCGGGGGAGCGCTCAAAAGGACAACCGCGCCGCCGCCCAGAATCCAGTTCAGCTGGGATGGCGAGAGGCTTCGGGAGCGGGTCGCTGGGGCCAGCGGGGAGCATTCTCGAGCGATCGAGATCGGCGGACAGCCCCGCGACCTCAAGGACAGCCGAGGCGAATCGTTCACATCATCCTGGCATTGGACGGATTCGGGACTGCAGTTGATCTGGGTACAGCCCCAGGCCCATGGCCACAATCTGTATCGAGTCGATTCGGGTTCCGGAACCCTGATCGTGGAACACCTGATTCAGGTGGATGCGATTTCGAATGTGGGTCCGATCGTCTACGAATCGAGATTTGGACGCGGCGATCTTCCAGCGATCTCCGCCGGACAAGACACTGACGCTGTGTCCGGCCTCTCCGACACCCGCTAGGAGTATCGCACCTTCACTTCGATCGGGTTCGCCCTCGATGCGACGAACGTCCCAAGGGCCATTTGTCGCTTGAGAGTCTGCCGCGCAGACTTCTAGCCCGGCCGGAAAATCCGCTGTCGCGATTGCGGTCGTGTCTGCCCGACCCACGTGCCGCCCGGAAGGACGAGTCCGACACGGTGTTCAACGACCGAATCCGCGCTGGCGAGCGAGTTCGGCGAAGGACGGTACCCCCCCTGCCCTGATTTGCACTTCGGGTCTTTTTCGACCCGATCAAAATTTCCTTGCGCCTGACGGCTCGAGACACTGGCCGCAGGCGCCACGAATGGCTACAAGCACGGGCGCTTCGCCCGCGCCGAAATCGACTTATGTGCCCGCACTCGGATTCCGATCCAGCTTCCTGCCCTGCGCTGGTGGAGACCCGGCGGTCTAGCTGATTCGGACGTGGTGTGCTGAGGAACCTCGGATCGCCCGGGGGGCGGCGATGGAGAGAGTTATGAGCCCGAGCAAAAAGACCACGAAGAAGTCCGCAGCCAAGAAGAAAGCGGGCCCCAAGGCGAAAGCTGCGGAGAAATCAGCGAAGAAGAAGGCCCCGGCGCCGAAGAAGAAATCAGCCGCCAAGCGCTCGGCCAAGAAAGCCGCCAGCAAGAGCTCCGCCAAGCCCTCGGCCAAGAAAGCCGCGACGAAGACCGGCGCCAAGAAGTCGGCGACCAAGCCCCCCGCCAAGAAAGCGGCGAAGAAGACCGCAGCGCCGGCGAAAAAGTCGACTGCCAAGACGGCTACCCAGCCGAAGCCGGCGACGGGCAGGTCGAAGCAGAAGGTGGACGCCAAGGCCCAGGCAGCGGCTGTGGGTCCGACCAAAGCGACCGCAAAGAAGCCGCGTCCGAAGAAGCCGGTGGCGCCCACGGGTCCGCGCCATCCCAAGCTTGGATTCAGGTGGATCTGTTTCAATTGCGACGCAAAGTTCTACGACCTCGGCAAGGAGGAGCCGATCTGCCCGAAGTGTGAAGCGGATCAGCGCGATCGGCCGGCGGTGGATTCGAAGCCGGCGAAGGAAGTTCGCAAGCCGAAGGTGGTTCGCCCGATGGCGCAACTTCTCGACGAAGAAGAACCCGCGGCTGACGCGGCCGAGGATTTCGAACACCGAAAACCCCGCGCGGCGCAAGGCGAGGAGATGTTCGACGATGCGGCCAGCACGGATTCCGGTCTGGATCTCGAAGAACCCGAGCCGGATGCCACGACAGTGCCACCCGAGGTGGACGAACTCTGAGGAAACTGCGGGACCCGCTGCGGCCAGCGGGACCGAAGTTGCCGAGCCGCCGATCAGATCGCGGTCAGGCGCTTCAGATGTCGCGCCATGCCCTTTCCGAAGCGGCTCCGCATTTCGAGTTCCCTGTCGAGTTCGGCCAGTCGACGCTCGCGCTCGGCGACATCGGCTGTGGCGTCGCGAATGGCCGTGCTGGTCCGCGTCGTCTGCGCAAATTGCTCGACGTTCCCTGCAATCGAGCCGTTGTGGCGCGAAATCCGCCCACGCTGTTGTCTGGCGTGGACGAGCTGGTCACGCACCCCTTCCAGGTCGGCGGCATAGGCCGAGCGAAGGGCCTCGACATCCGTCTGCGCATAGCCTTTGTAGGGCCGTGGTCCTTCGCTCTGGAGCTCGATCTGCAGATTTCGGTGATAGTTCCAGGCCCCGGCGGCGGCCACGACCAGCAGAAGCGCGACGGCCGATGCCAAAGCGCCTCCGGCTCGAAATCGATCCGGCATGGCAAATCCTCCAGAATCCCGCGTCCCGACTGGGCGCATCCAGATGCCGTCATCGGCCGACCTGATGGCTAGCTCAAACTTTGGCCCGACCTTTTGCGGGTTTTGCGAGCGGGGGTGTTCGGCCCTTCGCGAGCTCGATTCTGCTGCGCGGAACTCGCGCAGGGGCGAGGATCCCGATTGCCCCCTGCCCCGCCGACGGTGCTGAGCAGGCCATTCTCAGTACGCCCTTAGCCCGGATTATTCATGAAGGTCCTACTGCGGCGGCACATCTCCGCGCTCTGGCTGAAGAAATCGGCGTCCGGCTGCTCGACGTAGGGTAAACTACAAGCAGCGGCCGAACCCCGATTTCTTCAGCCAGAACACGAATCTGCACCGCCTCGCTACGGACCTTCATGAATAATCCGGGCTAGTCTCAGTAGAGAAGCCGGTAGGCCTGCAGGCTTCGCAGGACGCGTTTTACATAGCTGCGCGTCTGGGCGTACGGGATGGATTCGACCCATTCGTCATCGGGCTGCTCGTCTCGATCGACCCAGTCGACGACGACGTGCGGCCCAGCGTTGTAGCTGGCGATCGAGGCCGAGAGCCTGGTCGGGAATCTCCGGCTCAGCTCGCCGAGGTAGAACGATCCGAACTCGATGTTGGTTTGCGGATCGAAGAGGTCGTCCGGATCGAAGCTCTTGCGACCGCGCTTGCTGGCCAATTGGGCGCCGGTCTCGCGCATGATCTGGAGCAATCCCCGCGCACCGACGGGTGACACGACCTTGGGCCGATAGCCACTCTCTTCGCGCATGATCGAATAGACCAGCTCGGGATCGACGCTCTCGGGCTCCTCGGTGGCCTCATCGACGAGCTTGGAATAGGCCGAGGGCCAGGCGTACCACCAGAGTTCTTCGAAGCCCGCTACGGGTCCGCGTGCGAGTGAGGCGGTGTAGGCATCGACTACGAGGCGCTGGGCTCGGTTGTAGTCGCCCGCCGAGGTCAGCAAGTGCGCCAGAGACACACGGTCGTCGAGCCCCTTCGCGCGCCGCATCAGCGCAGCGCTCTCGGCGGCGCCGGCCGCTTCGAGTCCCGCTTCCATCAGGATCCGGACGCGCGCCAGCTCGGCCGGCCGGAGTCCATTTCGACCCTGGTGGATCGTGTGTTCGGGCCGCGCGAAGTCACGGCGGTCGATTCGTTCGCGGGCGCGCCAGCCGTAGTACGAGAGCGGGTAGTTCTCGGCGAGGGATTCGAGGAGCGATTCCGCGGCCTCTGGATCCAGCCCTTCGAGCGCTCGAGCCCTCCAGTAGAGCGCTCGCAGGCGATCGATGGGGTCATCCGTCGCCTTGGCCAGGGCCTCGAATCGGTCCGCCGCACTCGTGCGGTTGCCGCGTCGGTAGTCGCCCCAACCGAGCCGCCAGAGTGCGGCTCGTTCCAGGCCGTCGGGATCGCGGCCTTCGGCCAGGAGCTTGAAATGGGCGCGAGCCTCGGCGTCGCGATCGCGTCCGTCGAGCAGCAGGGCGGCCAGATAGCGGGCTCGAGGCCCGTGCTCGCCACCCTTTCTGGCGATCTTCTCGAAGGCCGCGATCGATTCCGGGACCCGATCCGCCCGGGCCATCGCCCGGGCCTGCCAGATCGGTGTGTCTCCGGTCTGAGGCAATGATTTGAAGGCGCTCAGGGCCTCGGGGTAGCGGCGCAGTCGGAACAGGGTCTGGGCGCGCTGCTTGCGCGCGCGGCGAGCCTCGGATTTGGAGAGCCCGAGTGCCAGGGCCCGATCGAAGGCATCGAGCGCCTGCTCGTTCTGCCTCTTCATGAACAGACGATCCCCGCGCCGCCGCCAATCACTCGCACGTCGCAGCCGATCGCCGAGATGCGCTTCGATCAGGTCGAGTCGGTGACTTGCCTGTTCGGCGTCCTTGCTGCTCGGGTGGGCGTACCACAGTAGCCGCCAGGTGATGGCGGCCGCGCGATCTTCGCCAGAACGTTCTTCGCTTCGAGCCACCAGCCGCAGCAACAAGGCGCGGCGGTCGTCGTCCTGGGTCTCCGAGAGTGCGGCCGAGTACGCCGCACGTGCTCCGATCTCGTTGCGCTCCGCGAGCAATGCATCGCCCACGACCTGATGCAATTCCCCGCGCAGGGGCGAATCCGGAAATTCGCTGAGCGCGGCCTCGGCGATCATTCTCGCCTGGGTCATGCGACCGTTCGAGAGCTGGAGCCGTGCCCGACGCAGCCCGGCGTGGTCGCCGACGATCGGATGCCGCCTCGCGAGCTGGCTGTAGAGCCAGTCGGCGTGTGCTTCGTCCTGCTGGCTGATGGCGGTCTCGGCCGCGCGCAGCAGCGCCGAGGGGTCGTGCATGATCGCCTCGCTGCGACGCCGCAGGATCCGATCGGCCGGCGGCGCCGGAATCGGATCGATCGCGCGCAGAGCGGTGGGTCTGGGCTTCGACTGTGCCCGGCCGCGCGCGTTCGCATGACTGTCGTCGGACCGGGTGGCAGCGGTCGAGGGCGGCGAAGAGGGTGGCGAAACAGGGGCGATCTCGGCCGTGCCCGGCATGGCGTTCAGCCACGCTCCAGCGAGCAGCGTGACCAGGCCCGCGTGAAATGCGTTCGATCGATTCGAATGCCTCAAAAAGATCCCCCGAGTCGCAATTCTGGCTGTGTCGGCACAACTCTGTCAAATCGACGCGAAAAACGTCTCCCCATTGAGAATAAGTGCCATCCATTGAGCCGAAAGGCACGCGAAGTTACCGTGTGGCCGTTTTGCTTCCCCAGGCTCTGAATCCAGCCCGTGCTCGCCAGATCGCGGGCTTGGTGGCGCTTGTTGCCGTTCTTCTGCCGGCCTGTGCGCCGGATGACTCCGCGTCCGGAACGCGAGCTGCCACCCGATCGGCGCCGGACTCGCGCCCCGCTTCCGACGTGTCTCGGCCGCCGATGGCGCGCGGCCTGTGGGTCCTCGCCGAGGGCAGCGTGCGGGTGCTCGAGGACGTCCAGCGAATCGCCCCCGTGTTGGACCGAGCCGAACGTCTCGGCGCGACCGATCTCTTCGTTCAGGTGTATCGGGGTGGGCGCGCCTTCTACCCGGGACCGGACTTCGTCGAACGTGCCCCGATGGCCGATCGGGGTGTCGACAGTCTCGCGATCCTGCTCGCCGAAGCCCATCGACGCGGTCTGCGGGTTCACGCCTGGGTGAATGTGCTGTCGCTCTCGACCCGCCGCGACGCGCGGCTGCTCGAGAGTCTCGGGCGCGCTGCGATCCTCGTCGACCGCGCGGGTCGCTCGATTCTCGACTACCCCGATCTCGATCTGCCCGAGCCGGATCGACGTTTCTACCGCATGGGAACGCGCGGTCTTTACCTCGACCCGGCGCTGCCCGCGGTACGAGAATATCTTCTCGCGACCTATCGCGACCTGGTGACGCGCTATCCAGGGCTCGACGGCCTGCATCTGGACTACATCCGACATCCGGCTGTGCTCCCCTTCAGCCCCGGTTCGCGATTCGGCGTCGGACTCGAATTTGGCTACGGCGAAACGAGCCGCGCACGCTACCGCGCCGAGACCGGAAATCCCGATCCGATAGAGGGCGCTGCGCCCGGCATGGTTCGCGGTGCGAACGAATGGGATGCCTGGCGGCGCCAGCAGCTGACCTCGCTGGTCGAGCAGATCGCCGAGGTCACGCGGACTGCGCGACCGGGGCTGGTCGTGTCTGCGGCCGTGATTCCCTTCGTCGACCGCGCCTACCTGTCCCTGGCCCAGGACTGGCGTCAGTGGCTGGAGTCCGGCGCCCTCGATCTGGCGATGCCCATGGTCTATTCCCTCGACGACCGCCTGATCCGCTATCAGCTCGAGAGCTTTGCGGGCTGGCCAGACGCGCAAAAGATCTGGCCCGGGCTCGGGGTCTGGCTCTTCGACGATGCGCCGCAGCGCGCACTCGACCAGCTGCAGCTGGCCCGGCGGCTCGGTTTTGGCGGCGAGCTGCTCTTCAGCGACGATGCGATTGCGTCGTCGCCGGCGCTGCTCGAGGCTCTGGTCTCGAGCCCACCCACGCGGGGTGTGACGACCGGAGCCGAGGCGCCCCGCTGATGAGCACTCGTCGCGAGCACGAGGACCCGCTGCGAATCCTCGATGATTACGACTTCGAGCTGCCGGAACACTGCATCGCCCAACGGCCCGCTCCGAGACGCGATGCGGCGCGCCTGTTGGTGCTCGACCGCGACTCCGGTGCCGTGGTCGAGTCGGGCCCGACGCATCGCGTCGGCAGCCTGCCCGGCTGGCTGCGTGCCGGTGACCTGCTGATCGTCAACGCGACGCGGGTGCTGCCGGCGCGCCTGGTGGGGCGCAAGTCGAGCGGTGGCGCCGTCGAAGCGTTGCTGCTCGGCCCGGATCGCGAAGCCGACTCGTTTCGCGCCCTGCTAAAATGCAGCGGCCGGCTGCGCGTCGGACTCGAATTCGAATTCGGTCCGGCCGCCACCCTGTCGGCGACGCTGGTGGCGCTCCACGAGCGTGGCGAGGTCACGCTGCGCTTCGCAAAGGGGGCCGACCCCTATCTGGCGGGCCGGGCTCCGCTGCCGCCCTATATCAGGCGCGCTGGCGGCGCCGACCAGCGGATGCTCGAGGACCACGAACGCTACCAGACGGTCTACGCGCGCGAGCCCGGCGCAGTCGCGGCGCCGACCGCGGGACTCCATCTGACCGAGACGCTGCTGGCACAGCTTCGCAGCGACGGAGTCGAGATCGCCGAAGTCGTTCTCCACGTTGGCATTGGCAGTTTTCGGCCGCTCGACCGCGAGGCACTCGAGAGCGGCCGGCTGCACCCGGAACGCTTCGAGCTGCCTGCGGCCACGGCCGCCGCGATCCTTCGCACGCGTGCCAAGGGCGGGCGCGTGATCGCGGTCGGAACGACGACGACTCGCGTCCTCGAGAGTCGTGCCGATGGCCGGGGCGGGGTCGAGGCGGGCGTGGGGGAGACGGATCTCTTCGTTCGGCCCGAGGGTCCGCCGTTTCGGGTGATCGACGCTCTGCTCACCAACTTTCACCTTCCGCGATCGTCGCTGCTGCTGCTGGTGGCTGCCTTCGTGGGGCGGGCGCCTCTGCTCGCGGCCTACCACGAGGCGATTGCCGGCGGCTTCCGGTTCTACTCGTACGGCGATGCGATGTTGATTCTGTCGAAGCCCAGGAGGCTGGGCGGTGGCTGAGGGATTCTCGCTCGAGCTGCTGGCCCGGGACGGACAGGCCCGGCGAGCGCGAATCCGCACGCCGCACGGTGCCATCGAGACGCCGGCCTTCATGCCCGTCGCGACCTTCGGCGCAGTGCGCGGGATCGGCGTCGACGAGCTCGCCGAGGCCGGCGTGCAGCTGCTGCTCTCGAATACCTATCACCTGCACGAGCGCCCGGGAGAAGAGACCGTCGAGGCGCTGGGCGGTCTGCACGGCTTCACCGGCTGGCAGGGGCCCTGGCTGACCGATAGCGGCGGCTTCCAGGTCACCTCTCTGGCCCATCGAGCCAAGACCGACGAAGAGGGGGTGACCTTTGCGTCGGCCCTCGATGGCCAGCGCCGCCAGCTGACACCCGAGAAGGTGATCGCGATTCAAGAGTCACTAGGCAGCGACATCGCGATGGTGCTCGACGAATGTCTGCCGGTGGCGGATGACGCCGAGGGTCGGACCGGTCTCGGCCGACTCGAGGCGGCGTTGCAGCGCACCCTGCGCTGGGCGCAGCGATCGCAGAAGGCTCGCCGACGGGCGCAGCAGGCGGTCTTCGCGATCGTTCAGGGCGGCGCCTCCGAAAGGCTCAGACAGCAGAGCGCCGAGGCCACCGCAGCCTTCGATTTCGAGGGCTACGCCCACGGTGGCCTGGGGCTCGGCGAATCGCGCGAGGAGCGCCGAGCTGCCGTCTCCGTTGCCAACGCTGTGCTGCCCGAGGATCGGCCGCGCTACCTGATGGGCCTGGGGCGACCCCGCGACCTGATGGACGGCGTGGCGGCGGGCATCGACCTCTTCGACTGCGTGGTGCCGACCCGAAACGGGCGCCACGGGTTGCTCTTCACCTCGCAGGGCACGCTCAATCTGCGCAACGCGGCGCGCGCCCGGGAGCCAGGCCCCATCGACCCGGAGTGCGCCTGCCCGGCTTGTCGTCGGCATGGGCGCGGCTATCTGCGGCATCTGATCCGGAGCGGCGAGGCATTGGGCTCGCGCCTGGCCTCGCTCCACAACCTCACGTATTACATGAACCTTTTGGGCCGCGCTCGGAGCGCCATCGAAGCCGGTTGCTTCGCGGCGCTGCAGGCCGAGATCGAAGCCCTCGCCGAGCGAAGGGTCTAGCAGGCCGTTGAAGAACCCCCGCTGTCGCCAGGCACGCGCCTCCTGATGAGGGGAAGAGCGCACGATCTCGGTGTTGCGAAAGCTTGCCCTAGCCGGCTAGGGCTGCCACCGCGCCTTGATCTCGCACGCTCCTCACCTCATCAAG
>PVBE012261910.1_pt1 | contig 42766 bp, 31 predicted proteins | sample 1631181 | NCBI WGS metagenome assembly PVBE01 (sample SAMN08397723, study PRJNA350692) | Marine metagenome, whole genome shotgun sequencing project. | isolation source: water | place: Pacific Ocean | collected 2012-04
CCGTCGGCCCAGACAATGGCTGTACCGCCGTCACCGCTGTCGACTGCATCGACGTTGATGACCACGTTCGACCCGACAAACGTACGCACGGCATTCTGCAGGTCGCCGTTGCCCTGGAAATTGCCGCCGACGTTTACGGCGCCGCCGCCGGTGGCGCCGGAGGCATCAATAGTTGCCGAATCGAGCAGACCAACCCGTTGCCCCAGGACCTGGACAGTTCCGCCCTGGCCGTCGTCGCTGGACACGTCAATGGCACCAGACACCAGCGTGTCGCCCTGTGCAGCCCGCGCCACGATGGTACCGCCCGGAGCTGAGATGACGGCGTCCGCCTCAACGGTGACGCTGAGCGAACCGATGACATCGACGTAACCGCCGTCACTGGCGTTGATTATGCCGCTCTGCGAGATGTCGGCGGCGGCGAGCAGGGCGCTGTCGGCTTCGATGTAGCCGCTGTTGTCGACGCCGCCCATGACGCCGGTGACGTCGACGCGGAGCTTGCCGCCGTAGACGTTCTGCAGGGTGACGCGCTCGGCGCCGGCCATGGTGATGCCCTTGGCCAGGATGTCGCCCTGGTTGCGGACGTTGTTGGCCAGCAGCACGACGAAGTCGTGGGCCGTGATCAAGCCGGCATTGTCGATCTCGGCGGTGCTGTCGCCGGCGAAGATGTTCCTGCCGGCGAGGAAGTCGGCATTGGTGATGTCCAACGTCGAGGCGACAAAGGCGCCGGCGTCGATACGTGAGTCGGTGCCGAAATGGATACCGTTCTGATTGACCAGGTACACGATACCGGTCGCCTGCAAGAGGCCGTGGATAACCGAGGGATCCGTGCCGACGACGCGCGAGAGCAAGGCGGAGGTGGAGCCGGGCTGGGTGATGTAGACGCCGTTCGGGGCGCCGATGCTGAAGCTTTCGAAGTTGACAATGGCTGATTGCGTTGACTGATTGAGGAACAGGTTGGCCCCTTGCTGGTCGAATCCGACCTGGCCATGGACGACGTCGGGGTTGGTCGGTAGCTGCGCGACAGCGCTGAACGGCGTGGCAAGCATAATACCGCTGAGGAAGAGGCTCAAAAATCGAGCCGGCCACGACAGCGTCGGGTTTAGTGTAAGGCGATCCATGCCTGTGCTCCTTAAATGAGTTGTCAGAAGAGAAAAGTCTTGTTCAAGTCTCAGAGTGGGTTCGGAATGCTGAACCGTCGTCACCTGCGGCTATACCGATTAACACGCCGGATGCCGGCGACGAACCAGTATCCTTCATCGGGCAGCCAACAACGGATATCCGCAGGTCAATACGGGACTGGATCCGGTTGGGGCAGCGGATCGAGTCGCGGATTGAATTCCGGATGTTTCTCAGCGCCTTCACAGTGACGCCAGATCTGCCGGGCACCGGGGGTACGGGGCCGACGGGCATGTTCCAGTAACGGGAGGCGTTTGCCGACAACGGGTTAGAGGATTTCCCGTGGCCGGCCGCGGGGCGCCCGAAAGGGCCCGCATGATGGGCGGTTCTATAATTACATCTTACTGCGCTGCAGGACGTTACGCCGGAACGTAAGACCCGGCTGGCACCTGCAGCCTGGCATCTGGAGCCCGGCGCCTGCCACCTGCCACCCGTCATGGGGATAGAAACGCCGCAGGCGCGGGTGGTTAACCCGCGCCTGGCTGTATTTCTGAATGTGGTTTTCGGTCTGTCCATCAACTCTCTCCCCAGCAATTCGAATTCGAATTCGAAACGGTCCGAACTTCGAATTTACTTGAGGATTTCGAGCTTGAAGTGGAACTGTCCTTCGCCTTCGTTGGTTTCTTCGGTGCCTTCAAGCGGATACCCATAGTCGAGACGGATCTGGCTGTATTTGGTGAAGCCGAGGCGCAGGCCGGCACCGATGCTCATCATGGTTTGGCTGCTGTGCTCGCCGGGTTGCTGGGCCGAGGTTTCGACCCGGCCGAAATCAGCAAAAGCGTCGAACTGCAGGCGGTGGACCGACCAGTGGTCGGGGTTTTCGGCGAGGAAATCCTCGGCATGCTTGAGGCCGGGGATGAAGTTGTCGATGAGCGGGGTGCGCACCTCGAGGGTACCGCGTATACCGCTGTCGCCCAGGACCTCGGCCTCCTCGTAGCCGCGGACACTCTCGGCACCGCCAATGCGGTACTGCACGGCAGAGACCAGCGAGTCGTCGGCGGCCTGGCCCTCGAACTCCATGAACATCGTCCACTTGCCGGGATCCTGCGCGCCACGGAAAAGTTTCTGCAGGCGCGCCATGCGCAACGTCCCGATCCAGAACTCGCCGGTGGCGTCCTTGTTCTGGTTGATGAACTCCGCTGTACTGTCGGAGCCGAACTTGCCCGCGAAGTTACCGGTGAGGGTGAACGACCCGAAGTTGCGGCCGCCGTAGCGGTCGAAGTTCTTGGCGGAATAGCCGAGAGCGACACTGGGCATGCTCAGCTTGATGTCGCGGCGGTCGGAGGTGACGCCGGCAACGTCGCTGGTGTTCTCGGTGTAGCGGTAGATCCAGCCACCGGTCAGGTCGAGGCTGTAGTTCTTGGTCGACTTGAGGACCTTGGAGAGCTGCAACCCGAAGTAGTAGCCTTCGCCGTAGATGTCGAGCAGCGGGAAGATGTCGTCGAAGTCGGACTCGGACCAGCCGGTGAAGAAGGTCAACCCCTTGTCGGCACCGACCGGGGTGTAGTAGCTCAGGGACAATGAACTGACATTGTCGAAGCCGCCCGGATCGGTCATGTACTCGATCGTCAAGGTGTCGTTGCGATCGGTCAGGTTGAGGTGCTGCACGGTGCCGCGGGCGCGCCAGTCGCCGGTCTCCTCGGTGCCGGAATTGGCGATGTTGAGGGCGAGATGCATCGGGTAGCTGTCCTCGACGGCGAGCTCGATATCGATGACGCGGCGGCCGAAGGCGTCCACCTTCGGCTTCAGGCGGGTGTCGATCTGCAGGTCGGGACGGACGTTGAGGTTGAACAGGTCGCCGTACAGCTTGCGATAGTTGAACTTCTCGCCGGTGATCCAGGCGGAAGATTTCAGCAGGTTGTCGGCGGTGTGGTACTTGGCGCCGCTGATGGTGATGTCACCGGTGTCACCGACGTGGACGCGCAACTTGAGGAAGCCGAGCTTGAGCGACGGCTTGTAGACGGAGACGGTGGCGAAGACGTAGCCGTCGTCCTGCAGGTCCTTGAGGACGGTCTGGCGGAAGGCCTCGATATCCTGCTCGGACATCGGCGAGTACATGGCGTCGTTGACGTACTGCTCCCAGTTTTCGAGCTGCTGCACGGGCTCGCGGTCACCCGTGACCTGGACCAGGCCGATGTCGTACTGGGCGCCGCCGGGGCCGTCAGCTGAGCGGGCGGTGGCGGCGGCCGGCGGGCCCTCGGCCGGGTACGGGCCGTCGTAGATGACGATGCCTTCGCCGCGTTTCGGCTTGGGATGGATCTCGCGGCGGGCATAGCCGGTGGAGAGCATGTTCTCCTCGAGCTGGGCCAGGCCCTCCTCCATCGAGTCCTCGACGGCGCGGCGCTCGTCGACTTTCTTGCGCAGGTCGATGTAGCGGCCGTCGCGTTCGTCATCGATGGTGGCGAGGCGGGCGGTTGCCTCACGGATCTGGGCGGCGGCGAGGACGAGGCGCTTCTCGGCGTCGAGCTTGTCGCTGCCGGCCTTGCCGAGCAACTCCTGCAGGCTCTTGATCTTCTCCTGCAGTTTGTCGATGCGAATACCGGCGCCGCGCATGATGAGGATCTCCTCTTCACGGGCCGTGTCGCTGGTGGCGTTGGCGATGGCACTGGCGTGCTCGGCGAGGGCGTCCTTCTCTTTGCTCAGGCCGCCTTCGGCATCGCGGATCTGGGCCGGAATGAGGTGCGTGAGCTGGTCGTTGTTTTCGATGTCGATCTTGGCGACGGCTTCCTCGCCCTTGGCGAACTTGAGTTCGTTTTCGAGCCTGGCGATGCGGGCGCGATGGGCGTTCTCGATGTCGGCGAGCTCGGCCTCGGCAGCTTTGCGCTGGGCCCGGGCGCGGTTGAAAGATTCGCGACGTGCCTGCAGGTCGGCGATGGCTTCCTGGTGCTCGGCTTCGGCGGTCTCTTGGGCGCGGGTCTCGGCCGCCTTGCGCTCGCGCTCGGCCGCCTTCTCACGGTCCTTGGCCTGGGCCGCGGCGGCGTCGGCTTCCCGCCGCTGTTTTTCGTCGTCGCTCCTGGCCTGCTCGCGGGCCGCGACGCGGTCAGCCTTTTCCTGGGCCTTCTTGATGCGTATTTCTTCCTTGGCCTTCTGCCGGGCGACCCGAACTTCCTCGTTGAGGCGCGCTTCTTCGGCGCGGGCGGCGGCGAAGGGCTGGAAGTCGGCAGTGGCTGTGGCGAGGGCGGACTTGGCGGCATCGTTGGCGGCGGCGGCGGCGGCGGCGGCCTGCTCCGCGGCGGCGGCGGCGGCACGGGCCTCCTCGAGCTCGGCATTGGCTCGCAGGCTCTTCTTGTCGGCTTTCTGCAGGGCCTTCATGGCCTTGGCGCGGGCTTTGTCATCCTCGGCCTGGTCGACCAGGGTGGCGTGGGCGGCGACTTCGGTCTTGGCGGCTTCGGCCGCGGTCTGGGCCTGGGCGACGTCGCCCTTGGCCTCGTTCTGGTCGGCGATGGCGGCGGCGAGGTCTTTCTCGGCCGCGGACGCGGCCTTGGAAGTGCTCTTCAGGGCCCGCTCGGTGTCCCGCTCGCGGTTGGCTTCGGCCCGGGCCTTGTCCCGTTCTGCCTGGGCGAGGCGATCAGCTGCCGCCTTTTTCTCGGCGACCTGGCGTTTCGCCTCGGCGGCTTCGGCGCGCGCTTCGTCGGCGGCGGCGCGCGCTTTGTCGCGTTCTGCACGGGCGAGGCGATCGGCTTCCGCCTCGGCTTTCGCCTTGGCTTCCTTGGCCTGGCGACGTTCTTCGGCGGCCTGGGCGCGTTCTTCGGCGGCCTGGGCGCGGGCTTCGTCGCGTTTCTGGCGAGCGATCCGGTCCCCCTCGGCCTTCTCCTGTTTGCGGGCGGCACGTTCCTGCTGCTGCTGTGCTTTCATCGCAGCGGCCTTTTCGTCAGCGGCCTTTTCGGCAGCTTGATAGGGGCTGTAGGCAGCGGTGGCTTCAGCCAGGGCGGCGGCGGCGGCGACGGAATCCTGCCGGGCCTGCTCGGCGGCGGCGCTCGCTTTGCCGGCCTTTGTGCGCTTGGCCGTGATATCCTTGCTAAGGCCTACGAAGTCGCGCTCGGCCTTGCGCAACGCTTTGATGCTGGCACGGCGGGCGGACTTGTCGTCGCTTTCAGCAGCGGCAGCGGCAGCGGCGGATGCTTCAGCGACCTGCTGCTTGGCACCACCTTCGAGGCCTTCGAGCTCGGCGGCACGGCTGGCCAGTTGATCGGCGGCGGCGCGGAGGCGAATCGCTTCCTTCTTCGTGCGGTTGTCATCGGCGACCGCTGTCTCGTAAGCTTTGCGGATGGCTTTGGCTTTGGCAACCTCGGCCTTCTCGGCATCGGCGGCGGCGCGCGCTTTATCTCTTTCTGCACGGGCGAGGCGATCGGCTTCGGCCTTGGCTTTCTCGGCCTGTTGACGTGCCTCGGCCTTGGCTTTCTCGGCCTGTCGACGTGCTTCGGCCTTGGCTTCCTTGGCCTGTTGGCGTGCCTCGGCAGCGCGGGCGCGGGCTTCCTCGCGTTCCTGGCGAGCGATCCGGTCCTGTTCGGCCTTCACCTGCTTACGGGCGGCGGCGAGGTCCTCACGTTCCTGCCGCTGCTGTGCTTTTATCGCCGCCGCCTCCTCGGCCACGGCGCGGTCGGCGGCTTCGTAAGGGCTGTAGGCGGTTTCGGCTGCAGCCAGGGCGCCGGCGGCGCCGGCGGCACTCTGCTGGGCCCGCTCGGCGGCGCCGGTGACTTTGCCGACCTTCTTGCGCTTGGCCGTGAGTTCCTTGGTAATGCCCAGGAAGTCGCGTTCGGCCTTGCGCAACGCCCTGATGCTGGCGCGGCGGGCGGCCTTGTCGTCGCTTTCAGCAGCGGCGGTGGCGGCGGTGGTGGCGTCCGTGACCTGCTGCCTGGCAGCGCCGTCGAGGGTTTCGAGCTCGGCGATACGGCTGGTCAGTTGATCAGCGTCGGCGCTGAGGCGGGCAGCCTCAGCCTGCTTGCGGTTGTGATCGGCGAGCGCCGTTTCGTAAGCCTTGCGGGTGTTTTTGGCCTTGGCAGCTTCCGCCTTCTCGGCGGCGGCAGCGCGCTGGCGGGCGCCGACGATGTCGCCATGGGCGCTCTCGGCACTGGCGAGCCGTTGCTGGGCCGCGCGGTCGGCGTTGCGGGCAGTTGCCAGGTCGGAGGTGAGGGAGCTTGCACGGCTTGCCAGGTCAGCCTGCTTGGCTTCGGCGCGGGCGAGTTTCTTCTGCGGGTCCGCACCGAAAATGCCGGATAATCCACTGGCGGCTTTCTCGTCGTCGTCGGCGGCAGCGGCATCGGCTTCACTGCGGGCAGTGGCGACGGCGGCCTTGGCAGCGGTTTCGGCTTCCTGTGTTTTCTGAAGCTGGCGCTCCAGCTTTTTCACGTTTGCACTGGATGCTTTCGCTGCCGCTCGTGCGGCCCGGGCTTCTTTGGCGGCGGCCTGTTCGGCATCCGACGCGGCACTGGCCGGGTGCGCGGCGAGGACCAACATCAGCCCGAGAGCCAGCAGTGAAATTTGTTTGTGCCAATAAACTAAGGTGTTGTCGACGCCCCGCGTAGACATGGAACATCCTCCGGTTTTAACAGTGATTGCGTGGAACAAGTGCGGCATAGCGCATAGTACTAAACAGCTTCCCCAATAAGAACGGCGGGCAGTCTGTGCGAAATTTGCAACCCCCTTTCAACACAGGATTTAGGTAAACTTCCAAAAACTCATGGAGGACAAAAAGCATCCGCCACGTCTTTAGAAATCGGCGCTAAGTTAGCCTCCAAGGGGCTAATTGCAAGTGATTTAGGCATCTTTTTCTTGACCTAGGAAGGTGGTGTTAAGCGGTCGAAAACCCGGTCATTTTTTCCTATTTTTGTACCTGGACAAAAACCCCTTCACCGGCTTTTCAGAACGCCCGAACGGGGGCGGAGACGGGGAACAAAACGTCGACGGCAGGACATTGAATGTTGAGCGCTCGACCCGCCGCGCAGCAAGGGAAAAAATGACCGCTATGACCGTGTGCAAAAGGGGGGCAGAGAACGCATAATCCACCAGGCCAGCGGGCTCCTGGCGCCGGTGGCGCCGGGGCGATCAATCAGCCATCATTCATTGCTCCCCGGTATACCCAGGTGCCGGCACACATGGTCCGGCTCACGGCGCCCCGCAGCCGGCGGCCATGGAACGGGCTGTTGCGTGATTTCGAACGGCTGGCGGTCACATCGGCCGTGACTGGCGCCGCCGGATCGAACACCGCCAGGTCTGCTGTCGCCCCCGGGGCCAGGGTCCCGGCGTCGAGCCCGAGCACCTGGGCCGGGCCGTAACTCATGAGGTGAACGAGCTGCGGCAAGTCGATGATACCGGCATCGCCAAGCACCGAAAGGCAGGCGGGCAGCGCGGTTTCCAGCCCGAGCACGCCGAACGGGGCGCTAACGAAATCACCGGCCTTCTCCCAGGCGGCGTGGGGCGCGTGGTCGGTGCCGATGGCGTCGATCGTGCCGGCCGCCAAGCCGGCCAGCAGCGCCTGGCGGTCGTCTTCAGTGCCGAGAGGCGGATTCATCTTCGCATTAACCCCGAGCGCCGGCACCTGGTCCACGGTGAAAGCGAGATGGTGCGGCGTAACTTCGCAGGAGACCGGCAGGCCCTCGGCCTTGGCGCCGCGCAGGTGCTCGACGGACGCCGCCGTGCTGATATGCTGCATGTGCAGGCGCGCCCCGGTGCGCCGGGAAAGCTCGATGTTGCGCGCCACCATGTTGCTCTCGGTCTCCGGCGGCATGCCGGGGAGGCGCATGGCATCGGCCGCGGCACTCCGGCGCATGACGCCGCCAGCCATGACCGCCTCGTCTTCGCAGTGATCGACGATGGGGATGCCGGTATCGGCGGCGATCACGGCGGCCTCGAGCATCCGGTCGAGCTCCTGCACACAATTCCCGTCGTCGGTGAAGGCAACGATGCCGGAGCCTGCCAGGGCGCGGAGGTCGGCCAGTTCCCGACCGGCCCGGCCGCGGGTCAGGCAGGCGGTGACCAGGGTGTGGACAACGGCGTCCCGGTCGATCCGCTGCTGCTGGTCGCGGACGGCGTCGGGGCAGTCGATCGGCGGTATCGTGTTGGGCATGACGACGACTGTCGTAAAGCCGCCGGCGGCGGCGGCGGCGGTGCCGCTGGCAATGTCCTCCTTGTGCTCGCCGCCCGGTTCGCGGAAATGGACGTGGATGTCGACGAGGCCGGGACAAACGACGAGGCCGGCAGCGTCGACCCGGTCGACGGTTTCGGCGTCGGCGACGGTCGACAGGTCGACGAACACGCCATCGGCCACGGCCAGGTCACGGACCGTGTCGGAACCGGTCGCCGGGTCAATGACGCGGCCGCCGGTGATGAGCGTGGTAGCGGACATGGCGGATGGCTGGGAATTAGGGTGAACGAGTGGCTGCAAGCTTGGTACAGGGTAGTTCATTTTAGCGTGATTGCGAGTGCAGTTGTCTTGCGCCAAGGGCGCGGGAAAACGGCACGGGGCACGGCGATATATGCGTTCAAAGGTAATCTGCGGCGCTTTCGCGGCCGCCCGTGGCGGCGCGATCCTGCACCGGGCTACGGGCCGCCCAGCACCAGCGGCGGCAGTTCCGCGAGGGAGAGGATGATATGATCGGGCGGTGCCTCGGCGTCCGGGGTGCAATGGTCGGACTGCAGCCAGACGGTGGTAACGCCGGCGGCGCGGCCGCAGGCGATGTCGAAGAGGTAGTCGCCGACCATCATCACCTTCCGCAGGTCGGTGCCGGTGCGCTCGGCGGCGGCAAAAACAGCGGCGGGGTCGGGTTTCGGCGGCAACGCGTCGTCGCGCGTGATGATGACCTCGAAATGGTCCGCCGACAGTGCCGGGAAATTTTCCAGGGAACGTTCGAGGCCGCGGCGATTGTTACGGGTGACAATGCCGGAGGCGACCCCGTGGCCGGCCAGCTGCTGCAGCACCTCCTCGGCGTGGTCGTTGGGTCGGGCCCGGGCCGCGGCGACCTGTTCATGCCGATCGATGATGGTGTCGGCGGCGGCGCGCGACGGGGCGTCGAGGGTATCGATGAAGGCCAGGATATCCATCTCCGGGTGACAGTTGATGTCGCGGCGGATGGCCGCGAAATCGATGGCTCCCGGGGCGGTGAGGGTGCCGTCGAAATCGAAAAGAACGAGTTGGTACATGGCGGGATGCCTCCTTGCCGGATGCCAGCCGGGCGCCCTCTGCGGGCGGTGGCCGGCGGCTGGGGCGGGCAGGGTCGCGTTGCGGCTCATGGGTGGTGAACGGTTCTCATGGCTCCGGGGCAGCCAGGCCCTCGAGATTGTCGACATCGGCGAGTTCGCGGACAATGCGGAAGCCGCAGACGTTGCCGTGTGAATCGGGTGGCAGCCGGTAGCGGCTGGCGGCGCGACAGTCGTTGGCGGTGAGATGCCAGTGGCCGCCGCGGATGCTGCGTTTTTGCCGGTCGATGACGGTCGGTCGCTGGTATTCGTAAAAGCGGTCGCCACACCATTCCCAGACGTTGCCGTGCATGTCGTGGAGGCCCCAGGCATTGGGGCGCCGGCGGCCGACGGCGCTGGTGCCGCGGGCGTTGCTTTCCTTGAAATCAGCAAACCGCCGCAGGGTGCGCCAGGAGTCACCGCAGCAGAACCGGGTCTGGGTCCCGGCGCGGCAGGCGTATTCCCACTCGTGTTCATCGGGCAGGCGGTAGGTGCCGGCGGGCAGGCCCTCGACTTTGCAGAGCTGCTCGCAGAACTCGACGCACATGTCCCAGGTGACCTCCTCCACGGGATATGCAGTCCCGGAAGATTTATACCACGACGGGTTGGTTTGCGGCGTCATGACCGCGTTCCACTGTCCCTGGGTGATTTCGGTGGTGCCCATGTAGATCGGTGCCTGGATGGCGCGGACATGCACCGGTTCGTCGATGCTGCGGCCGGTCTCGGACTCCGGGCTGCCCATCAGGAAGGTGCCGGGCGGGATGAGGCGCATCTTGATGCCCACGGTATTGGCCACCTCGACCGGCAGCAGGTTGCGGCGGGCATAGTCGATCTGGGTGTCGGCGGCGAGCTGGCTGCCGGCGGCGAGGAATTCGAAATCCGCCAGCCGGGCCTGCATTTCGGTGAGTCCGGCGGGCCGGCGGGCGGCGTCGCCGAGCATGGCGATCGGCTCGGTCGGCGGTGGTGTCGGGGTTTTGGGGAGCGGCCGCCGGCGGGTGGCGCTGATGTAGCAGGCGACGGCAAGCAGGACGGCAAACCAGCAGAGGATCCGCCGCACGACCCGGCGCCGGGCCCGCGACTGGGCGGCGCCCTCGGCGACCGCCCGGGTCTGCCGGTGGGCGAAGCGCTGTTCGATGTCGGCGAGGTCGCGGGCCGAGAGCCGGCGGAATTTGTCTGGGTCGAGCTTGGCCATCGGACCGGGGGTTCAGGTGGATTGGCATGCCGGGCCGTCTTTGGCCGGCGGCGGGGCCGGTTAAAATGCCGGCGCCTGGATGGTTTCGGGGCGGCGTTCGGCAGTCGGGATTGTCGGTTTCAACGGATTCGGCTGAGGGCGAAAATGCCCCAGCCGAGAAAGATCGCCGGAGCTGCGAAGGCGGCCGGCAGCGGCGCGATGGTCTGGTTTTTCGCCAGGGCCATGCAAATTTCATTGGAGACAAAATAAAACAGCATGATCCCGAGTGCAACGACAAAGCCCCGCATGGCGGTGCCGCGTTCCGTAGTGACCGCCAGTGGCACGCCGAGGACGACGGCGAGGATGCAGGCCAACGGCATGAAGAGGCCGCGGTACAGGTGGGCCTTGAGGATATTGACGGTGGTTGTCGACAGTTGGTCGCCGCGGCCGCGCAGGATGTCGCGGATCTCCAGGGTGGTGAGTTCGTCGGGCAGGTGCAGTTGGAAGTTGAAGCCGACGTGCTCGGGGTTTTCGAGGAGGGCCTGATTTTCGTACTGCTCGAGATGTTCCGGCGGCGCGGCCTGGATGTCGCCGGTATCGCCGAAGCGGTGGATGACGACGTCTTCAAAGATCCAGGCGTCACGGTATTTGGCGCGGGCGGCACGCAGTTCCCAGTCGATCGTGCCGTCCTCGCGGTATTGGCTGACCCGCACCCCGCGGCTGACCTCGCGCGGGCTGAAATCCTCGAACAGCCAGTCGCGGCGGCCGTGGCGGTTGCGGTAGGCAATCGTCGCCGGCCAATCGGCGGTGCGGTGTTTCCGCTGCAGCGCCTCCTTGTGGGCGGTGGCGCGGTGCAGGCTGATCGGCGCCAGCCATTCGGCGACGGTGAACTGCAGGCCGGCGCAGAGGCCGGCAATGATCCAGATGGGCAACGAAATGGTCAGGATCGAGACCCCGCTGGCGCGCAGCGCGGCCATCTCGTTGTGGCGGCACAGCCGGGCCAGGACGAAGGTGGTGGTGAGCAGCAGCGACACCGGAATGGCATCGGCCAGGTAGCTCGGCAGGCACAAGGCGAAGTAACGGACGATGTCGAGTGCCGGGGCGCGGGCATCGAGGAGGTCCTCGAGGTCGTCGAAAATGGCCGCGACGAGGAAGAACGCGAGCATCACGACGATGCACAGCATCAGGATCGTGGTGAACTCTCGGGCGATGTACCGGACCAGGGTCAGCGAGAGTCGGCGCTTGGGGACCACGCGATCAATCCCGTACGGCGATACGCACAACGCGAATCCCGCTGAGCGTGTCGTGGAGGGCACGCTTGGAGGGCATCACGAAGGTGAAGAAAGCCGTCGACCAGAAAAATATGCAGTGGAAGATTGTGAACAGGAAGGTGCGCGCCAGGAACACCGGTTCACCGTCGGCGCGGATTATCATGATGCCCCAAAACCGCTGCCCCAGCGTCTGCGCCATGAACCCCATGGTGAACACGTAATAGATCAGGCCCACAAAAACCATCGCGGCGGTCGTCACCAGGAACGCCTGATTCGCATCGCCGGTGCGTTCCGCCGCCGCGGCGCCGCCCAGGAAAATCAGCAGCAGCACCGTCCCGACGATCACCGTGTCGAACAGCCAGGCGCCGAAGCGCATCCCCGTATTCGCCGGCGTGTAGAGAAATCTGCCGCTGGTATGCAGCGCTTTCGCCTTGGTTGCCGCCGGCGCCTTCTGGTCCTCCTTGACCAGCGCCGCCCACTTGCTTTTGCCCGTCGTCGGATCCTTGACTTCCTCGGCCGGCATGATGTCCTTGAGGAAACCGGCTTCCTTGGCGTCGGTCCAGGTGCTCATCAACGTGTTGCGAATCTGGCTCCGGGGCGGAATGCGGCCGCTCTGGGCCCATTGAACCAAGGTGTCCTGATCGACCGGGCCGTATTCCTTTTCTTCCGGCGTGCGGATCAGATATTTCATGCCAGTGGCCATAGGTCAGATCCTTTGCAGCAGTGTCCGTGAGCGGCCGGCGCGGAATTCTTTTGACACGGTTGTTGACGCCATCAAATGGTGCGTTATGATGTGCTCAAAGGCGGCGGCTATTTCGCGAAATTCCACCGCTTTCCGCAACCCCTTGCACTGACGCGGCGACCGGCGCCGGAAGAAATAACGATGCCGATGTGATGACCGTTGCAGACGGTTGGAATATCGCGTTCCTTTTGACAATTTCAATTTGGAGTCATTTACACCCATGCTTCACCCCGCCGACCTGAAATACTCCCGCCATCACATTTGGGTGCGCCTAGAGGAACAGACCGCCTACGTCGGCATGACGGAGGACGTTCACGAGGAGATCAAGCATTTCGAGAGTGTCGATTTACCGCGGGTCGGGGACGAGCTCGAAATTGAAACGTCGTGCATGTCGCTGCATACCAAGGCCCACCTGATCGACGTCTACGCCCCGCTCACCGGGCGGATCCTGCAGATCAACGACACCCTCGCCGCCAACCCCGATAATATTTTCATCTCCGCTTACAAGGACGGCTGGTTGTTCCAGATGGAATACGACGAACCCGAGGAGATCGACATGCTGCTGAACAGTGACGACTATATCACGCTGGTCATCGAGGAGGGCGTGACCAGCCTGCTGGTTTCCGAATGAGGTTGTGCCGTCCTGCCGCCCACGGCTGCCGCGCAGGCCATGGAGACACGTGAAAAACTTCCCCGGTAACCCCCGACCCCCGGCGAACGCCACGCCCGCCTCCAGCGCCGCCGACGTCCGCCTGCTGCGCTGCCTCGACGCCCTGCTCTACGGCCTGATCGCCCTGGCCGTGTTGCTGCTGTGGCCCGGTGCCGGCAGAAACCTGATGAACAACCTCAGCCTCATCGTCGTGCTGCCGGCGCTCTGGCTCGCCTGGACCGCCCTGCAATTGCCGCCGGCCCTGCCGGGCCAGCCGAAAAAGTGGGTGACTGCACGGCGGCGCCTGATTGGCTCCGCCGTCCTCATGTCGGCACTGCAGCCGGGCGCCCTGTGGTACCAGCACGTCGCCACCAGCCTCTACCTTGCCTGCAACGCCATGCTGTGGGTCCTGGTCACCCTTGTCTTTCTTTTCGAGTTCGCCAAAGTTGTCGGGCTCGTAGCCGAATATCTCGAGGGCGACCCGGAGTCGGCGGCTGTGAAGGCAACGCTCGGGATGTACTTCTACCTCACCGGCGTTCCGGCGCTGGCGGCGGCGCTCATTATCATCCAGCAGACCGTCGAATCCCATTCCCATACCATAACGCGGCTGCGCCTGGAGCTGTTGTTCAGCGACTCCGCCACCCCCGACAACGGCCTGTCGCACGGCGTCGCGCTGTTTTACCGGTTCGTAGTCACCGGGGCGGCGCTGGCGACGATCATTTTTCTCTGCGCAATATTGATCTCGTTGAGATTCAGATTAAGGCGCCGGGTTGCCTGATCAACATGGCCGATAGCCGGTGCGATTATTGCGGCGCCCTGAATGCTGCAAGGATCTTCCCGCCCGTAGTGCGCCGGCATGCCGAGAACCCTGCCCGGCGGAATCCTTTGCCGTCGGCCGGGTGTTTTCCCGCTGTTCGCGACAATGAATCAAGGCCGAGATCCGTTCCCGCCGATCATTCGGAGTAGACGGACAGGTTGTTCTTGATGACGAGTGCGCTGTACAGGGAGTCGAAGAGATCGGTGTCGATGTCGGCCGCTTCGCGAAATCGCTCCATCAACTTCCGCTCCAAGCCCCGCAGTTCGCCGTCCACCATGGCAAGCTCCATCAGGTTGGCGATCATGCAGGTGGCCTGTTTCTCCGACAGCAGCTCCGGCAACCGCCGGGTCAGCACATCGATGCCAACCTGACGCAGCGCCCGCCGCCCGGCGTCACAGACCCTGCGATCTTCAATTATCCGCAGCAGATACCCCTTCTCCGCCGGGGTCAGGTCGCCGTCCACTTCCATCATTGCGGTCAGTGCCGCCGCCAGGAACTCGATCGGCGACAGCGGATAGGCCAGGGCCTCGGCCTCGGGCAACGGCCCCGGCGACTCGTCGGTCGGCAATGCCTCGCCGTCACCGGCCCGCCGCCAATCGTTGATGACACGCTCGAGCGCATCATCGTCGCTGGCGGCGAATTTCAGGCGGCATTCATTGTCGGCGACGCCGACCACGAGCCACGCGAACGGTCGATCGACATCGATCGCCAGGGTTTCAATGTCGGCCCACTTGTAAACATGGTGGTCGAAGTCGGCATCGGGCGCGCGTGAGCAGAAAAAGATGTGGTCAGGGTCGGTCAGCAGCCAGGTTTCCCCGAGGTTTTCACCGAAATCACACATTGCCCGCAGACAACTCTCGGGCGCCGGTTGTTGACTGTTCGCTTCAAAGTGCTGTTGAACATCGGCTGGCAGTTTCATCGGTTGCCCTCCAGGCGAAAGGTTTCAGGTGCAGCAGGTTTCAGGTGGCACAGTTGATTGCACGCTCAACCGCGACTCCAGGAGCCGTGGCCAAGCAGCACCGAATCCCTGCCCGGGTTCATGTCGAAGTTTGGATATTCCTTTCAAGGATCCAGCTCCCGTGTTCCGGCGCCGTCCAACAGTTTCTGCAGGCCATCCGGAATCTGTGGCGACCGCGGCGGCACGAACACCGGCGGCCGCACATAAACGGGTTCACAGTCGCCGCCGCCATCGGGCCCATCGGCGGGCCAGGGCTGGCCCGCCGGCGCCACCAGGCAGGCGGCGTCGATATGCGGCAGGACCCGTGTCCGCGCTGCCACCGGCGGCGGCAGCAGTGCCGCGACCGGGTCGGTTTCCAGGCAGACAAACAGGTCGGCCGCAGCGGCGTCGAGATCGGCGGCGGGCATGGCGGCGGCGGGCGCCGCCGGTTGCAGGATTTCATCGAACTGCCAGGCGCTGACCAGGGCGTCGCCGCGGCGGCCGTCGTGCAGGACGTGAACCCGGTTGCCGGCCGCCGGTGTCGCCATGGCAGCCATTGCCAGGCTGCTCGGCAATCCACGGCAGGCGGCTCCAGTGCCGCTGCAGATGCCTTTCACCAGGGCGCCGGCAATGCGGATGCCGGTAAAACTGCCCGGCCCCATGCCAACGGTCCAGCGGCCAATGTCCGGCAGGCCCAGGCCGGCGCCCTGCAGATGGGCCAGGAGCTCGACCAGCAAGCCGGCGGAATCCCGCCCGGTACAGCCCGACTGCATGGCGACGCGCACGGTGCCGGCAGCATCGGCCACCACGAAGCCGGCGACGACGGAGGATGTGTCGATGGCGGCGGCGAGTGTCCCGGTTTGCATGTCAGCAGCCTGCCAGCGCAGCGGTCTCGGGGCACGGGGCAGTGACCCAGTTGCCCGCTGCGGGGTCGCGGATCTCGGCGGGCATGAAGTGGCGCTTGTACTCCATTTTGGGATGGCCCGGGATATAGAAGCCGAGGTAATAATACTGGATCTCCCGTTCTCTGGCCCAATCGAGGCCGGCGAGAATCGCCAGGGTGCCGAGGCTGCGGCGGGCGTGGTCGGGGTCGAAAACGAAATAGACCGCGGAGACCGCGTTGGCCGAAAGGTCGAGGGTGCCGAAGCCCAGCAGTTGCCCGTCGCAATGAAGTTGCAGCTCGCGCGTGCTGCGGGGGTTGGTGTACATCTGAAATTCCAGGGTGTCGAGCAGCGATGCCTCGTCATAGCTGGTGTCGACAAAGCGCTCGGCGTCGGGCCGGACGATGTCTTTGATGTAATGCTGGCTGTGCTGATAGCGCAAATAGAGCGCCTCTTTCTCACTGGTCAGCACGGGCTCGACAACGCGCCACTCGACGTCGCGGTTGCGCCCGGCAACGCGCCGCTGGGAGCGGCGCGCGACAAACGACTGGACCAGGACGCGATAGCTCAGGCACAGGTGACAGTGCTCGCAGGTCTGCTGGTAGTAAATGTCGCCGCAGCGTCGATAGCCGCGGTCGAGAGCGACATCGAACAGTTCCGGCGGCAGGTCGCCGTCGACGCGAAAGGCCCGTGACTGGCTGGGGCGGTCGGCGAAATAGGAGCACATGCTCTCCGGGGTCACCGGGATATTGTCGAGCAGGCTCTGGATTTCATCGCGGCGCATGGTTGAATGTCCTGGCTGGTCAAAAAATGCGGGCGTTGGCAAAGACTATAGATACAATAACCGAAAAAACGAATTCTGACACTTCTCAAGATATCCGAAGTTGCCCGCCCTCGCGCGCGTCTCCGCGCTGGTCGTCCGGGCGCCATCAGTCACCGGGGCTCCGAGGGTTGACGCCCCGGCAACGCGAAGACGAACAGGTCATCCAGCGTCGCTTCTCTCAAGCCAAGGTCGAGATCGACCGCGCTGAAGGAGTGCGAGGCATACGACGAGTTTGTCGTCAATGACGATCTGGACACCGCAGTGGAGCAGGTCGTTCAACTCGTTAACGACGAGCAGGAGCGCCGGCACAAAGGCCTGCTTTCCAAAGCCGCGGACGCGGCCAAACGGGCGATTCGCCACGAGTGAATGGCCGAACACCGATGGCGCTCGTTACTTCCCTTTGATAAGGCCGTTGATCAGTTCGATGCAGCCGTCGATCACGACATCGGCTGCACCCAGGGCGTAGGACATGGGCCGCTGTGTAGAATCCCGTTGGATTCGGTGCCATGTGCGCGGCTCATACCCGCCGCGACGACGTTCTTCATCGGTGGCCAGATAGCCTGCCATGCCATTGCAGTGCGACATGACCAACGTATCAGCCAACGGGCTGCGTGAAGCAATGGTCAAGCCTATCTCCGTGAACGGCTCACCGGGGTAGAAGACCATGCCCAGGTCATCGATGATCCACGCGGTGATTTCAGCCGGCCAGGTTGTGGGAAACGTCTTGCCTGCAGCGATCGCTGCCTTTGTTCGTTCGGCCCATTTGCCCAAGGGCATCGCCGCCGCCTTCTTCTGCGCCACGGACCAGGTGTGGCAGCAGTTGACCCCCAGAACCCAAACCAGATCAGGATTCTCATCGAGCCCTTCGACAAAGGCGGCTACTTCGGCAATCTCTCGATCAAGCGTCTCTGCCGACGGAATCGGGTTCAGAGGAAGCTGCAGCGTGCAACTGCTGCTGAGCAATTGCTTAGGCGCCCGGGTCTGGATGTTCTCGAATACCGGCCCGGCCAGGGCGGCCAGGTTCAAGCCGAGATTGCGTGCATCCTGCTCCGTACCGAACATCGGCACGCAATTCACGTCGCCGGCGGCGCCGAATCCGAAAAGCACCGGTGCGCCGCCGGCAACTGTTTCACTTACCTGATCGGTCATATAGCCCGGGTATTCGGCCGAAACCGGCGCGTTGAATATGACACAGGCCGGGTGAGTCGCGAACCGAACCCATCCGGCGATCGGCGAACCGTTTTCATCATCGATGCGCAGGACGCTGAGCCTCGGGTCCACCGGCCGGCCAGAGGCCAGGCCTTCTCGATAGTCGCGTGTGAACTTGACGCCGCCGTTGGGCAACGGGACGCGCGTATTGAACGAAGCGCCCGCAACACACGTCAGGCCGTGGCCGGCGCCGGCCGGCCGGCGCAAAGCCCACGCCTCGGCCGCAGCGTCCACAGTCGCCTTCACGACCAGGTCGAAATAGGGATGCTCGCCATCCAACGGCTCGAGCACCGCGGCGGAATGAGTGTGCGTACATGAAACGACCACATCTTCAACATCCAGACCCGTTGCCCGTGAAACCGCCTCGCGCAGAGCCCCGGCGTGTGCTGTGCCGGCGCCGCCAAGGTCCAGCCCGATCAGCATGAGCGATCGTCGCCCGAGAGTCATCGCCAAGGCCTTTGCCTTGGGCGGACTGCCCGGCTCATCCAGACGAACGGTAATCATCAGGTGCAGCGTGTTGTCCACCATTGCCGGCAAAGGCATGATGCTTCGAGCGGCCGCTCCTGCCAGGAATGAATTACTCACGACGTGGTCTTTCTGTCATGTTCGTCGCGATCCTTAACACCACCGGACGAACGCTGCTTGTGTGACGGCACTGCCTTGTGTTCGTACAACGGCCGCGCGAGGTCTACGGGCTAATACACCCCACACTCCGCGACCACCTCCCCTATCGCCATGATGTGCTCGGGCGGCACCCGCGGGGCCACTGAGCAGGCTGAGCTCAGAATATACCCCCCCTTCTCCATCGCCGCGTCGAGTTTCTCCTTCGCGTTCGTGCGCACTTGACCGATCGTTCCGTGAAGGAGGATGTTCACGGAGTCCATATTGCCCTTGAGGAACATCTCGTTGCCGATTCGCTCCTTGGCGTCGGCGAGGTCGGTGTCGCCAAGGGGAGGGGGGTCCATCGTGTCCAGGCCGTCGATGCCCGTGGCGCGCATGAGCTCAATTCGGTCGCCGATCGCACCGCAGGAGTGGACGTAAGCCTTGGCACCGGCCTTCTTGATAGCCTCAACCACGACGGCCTCGTAGGGCAGGACAAAGTCCTCGTAGAACTGCTTGGAGATGAAGCCGGCGCCGGCGAAAGCGCTGGAGATCAGGATCGCGTCGACACCGCGTGCCGCTTGCCGAGTGGCCAGGTCCGCCGCACCCGCCGCGAAACGGGAGAGGATCGCCTTGCACTTCCCGGGGTCGTCCAGCAACGCCATCAGCCCTCCCTCGTAGCTCAGACGCTCCATGAGTTGCGTGAACGGCGAAAAGATTTCGCTGTGGACGCTGAACTGCTCGCCCACCTGGGACACGACGCGCTCGATGATGTCGAAGGAGTAGTCGGGGAAGTGGTCGTCGGTTGGCTCGAGGCCGTAGTGGAAAGGAGGCGTCTTGAGCCCGCCCAGCGTATGCGGATCCTCGTAGTAGAGCGTCTCGGGATCCAGATCCGCCAGCGTCGGCTTCGATGGCTCCACGTGCATGGGCAGGTCGTCGGGCGGAACCAGGCACCGTGTCCCGTTCTTCCAGTGGATCACGTCCTGCCCGTCTCCCCGCTCGACGCGGTCGATCCAGTTCTGTGCATCAGGGTGTCGGCCGGGCAGGTTGATGAGGATGCCATCGAAGTCGTATCGCCGCGCCAGCGCGATGAAAGCGTCCGCCAGAACCTCGCTCGTCGTCCAATATTCGACCGGGTCGATGTCCAAGTTCACGAAGTAGTGCCCCATGCTCAGTTGGCACATGAAGGGCACGCGGTCAGCGTGGGCCAGGTTCATCGCGGCGATGACGCGTTCTCGTGATGACATGAAGAACCTTGGTTGTCGGTTTCCGGTTTCCGATTGTCGCCATCGTTCACGTAATCCGGACTTGTCGATGGCGTGGACGATTACGTGAACGATCACGTGGGGAAGCGGCGTCGGCGACTCGATCTTGAAGCGCCAGTCAGATGCGGCGGCGGCCGGTGCCGGCGGCACGCATAACGCCGCGTTTGCTGCTGCGGACGAAAGTTACGAAGTTTTCGATCGCCGGCAGCTCGGGCGATGCCGCCTCAATGGCCGCCAGCGCTTCGGCCTGCGGCCGCTCGCCGGTGAACGTGCGGATGGCGTTCTTGAGGACACGGCGCCCGTCGCTGTCGATGCCGGCCCGCCGCAAGCCGACGACGTTGGGGCCGACGATCCCGTCGTCAATGGCCATGCAGTACGGCGCGACGTCCTGGCGGAGGTGCATGTCGCTGCCAAGCATGGCCAGTTCACCGATTCGCACGAACTGGTGCACCTGGGTACAGGCGCTGACGAAGGCCCGGGCGCCGATCTCGACGTGGCCGCCCAGGGTGACGCCGTTGACCAGCACGACGTTGTCGGCCACACGGCAGTTGTGGGCGACGTGTCCGAAGGCCATGATCATGACGTTGTTGCCGAGGCTGGTCGTGCTCTCCGGGGTGGCGCCGCGGTGGATGGTGACATACTCGCGCAGGTGGCAGCCGGCGCCGATGACCGTGTAGCTGCGCTCACCGCCGTAGTCGTAGTCCTGCGGTTCGCCGCCGACGACCGCACCGGCATGGACCCTGGTGCCGGGGCCGATCGTGGTGTGCCCGGTGATGTGGCAGTGCGGGCCGATGCGGCAATTCTCCCCGATGGTGACCGGCCCCTCGATCACCGTGTAAGGGGCGATGGCGACACTGCTGCCGAGTTCGGCCTGCGGGTCGATGATGGCGGTTTGGTGGATCATGGCATCGTCAATGTCGCCACGAACGGTGGGGACGACCGTTCGACAGCGGTCAGATCCGGCGGCAGATCATTCCTCGCCGACGTCGTCGAGACTGGTGACGTGGTACTTGCACTTGGGATAGGTTTCGCAGCCGAAGAAGGTCGCGCCGCCGCGGCCGGGGCGTTCGCAAAGTTTGCCGTTGCCGCAGCGCGGGCAATCGACGTCGGTTTTCTTCTGCGGCGGCTGCAGCTCGATGCCGGCGGCACGGTCGTCGAAGTTCTCGATCTTTTTCTTGTGCTTGACGAGCAGGCGTTTAAGGGCGGCGATCTGGGGATTGGTCAGCTGCGCGCCCTGCCCGAACTGTTCGGTCAGGGAGGCGACGAATTCGCTTTCGTCGAAGCGCCGCTTTCCCTTGCCGGTGGGCGGTGCGAACTCGCCGATCTCGGCGGCGAGGTCGAGAAGTGTCTTGAGTTGCGCCCGGGTCTTGTCCAGCTCCGCCTGGGACGGCAGGTCGAGGGCGGCCTGCAGCTCATCGTAATCAGCGAGCTGCGTGCGGTACTTGATGATCAGCCGCTTGAGGGCGTTGAGCTGCGGGGCCGACAGGGTTTTGCCGGCCTCGACCTGCTCGACCAGCGACTGGTAGAACTGCTGGTCGTCGTAGGTGCGCTTGCCACGCTGCACGGGCGCATCCCACTCGCCAACCTGGTCGAGGCACCGATAGATTTTGAGGGTGTCGTCGTCCGGCTTCTGGGCGGCGCGTTTCTGCTCGCGCTGGTGGAGCTCCTGGCGCAACTCGTCGATCGTCTTGCCGATATCCAGTTCGCTGATCATTGCCGGCAGGTCAACGAGTTGCGTTTCGTAGCGCAACATCAGGATCAACAGCGCTTTCCACTGCTTGTCGCTGAACGTTTTGCCATCGTCGAGCTGCCGTTTGAGCGAGGTGTAGAACTTCTTGTCGTCATAGGTGCGGCGCCCGACCTTCTCAGCCGGGAGCCAGTCGATGGAATCTGAGAAAGCCCCGAGCAAGCGACCGACCGCCTCGGTGTCGGCGCTCTCGCCGAGCTTGGCTTCGGTGAGCCATTCGGAGAAGTCGCCGTAGAAGGTCGCCATCATCTGCTTCCAGGCCAGGCTGCCTTGCTCGACCGTGTCGAGCTCGTCTTCCATGCGGGCCGTGAAGGCGACCTCGAAAAGTTTTGGCATCTTGTCAACGAGGTAGGCATTGACCGTTTTACCGAGGTCGGTCGGTACGAGTTTGCCCTTCTCCCTGTTGACGTAGGTCCGCTTCTGGATGGTGCGGACGATGCTGGCATAGGTCGACGGCCGGCCGATGCCGTTGGCCTCGAGGGCCCGCACCAGGGAGGCCTCGGAGTAAGCCGGCGGCGGCTCGGTGAATTTTTGCTCCCGCTCCAGTTCCTGGAGGCTGCAGCTTGTGCCCTGCGCCAACTCCGGCAAGGCTTGTTTCACTTCCCCATCGGCATCGCCCTCGACGTCCTTGAGATTGTAGACGCGCAGAAATCCCTGGAAAGTGATGGTGGTGGTGCTGGCGCGGAAGCGGTAGGTGTGTTCGGCTGACCCTTTCTCGTTTTCCAGCTCGATGGCATAGAGGCTGGTCTCGGCCGGCGACATCTGGCTGGCCACGAAGCGGTTCCAGATAATCGTGTAAAGCTGGAGCTGGCGGTCGTCAAGGAATGGTTTGGCGGCTTGCGGCGTTAGGTTGACGTCGGTCGGGCGAATGGCCTCGTGCGCTTCCTGGGCGGACTTGCGGGCCTTGAACGAGTTCGGTTTCTGCGGGATGAACTCGGCGCCGAACGTCTCGGAGACGTAGGTGCGGGCGTTCTCCTGCGCTTCCTTGGCGACATTGAACGAATCGGTGCGCATGTAGGTGATCAGGCCGCTGGGGCCCGAACCGGTATCGACCCCCTCGTACAATTGCTGGGCCAGGCGCATGATCTGGTCAGTGCTGAAGCGCAGATTGGAACTGGCCGCCTGCTGCAGCGTGCTGGTGATGAACGGCGGGCTCGCGTGGCGTTTGCGCGGCGTCTTGCTGACCTCCACGACCTGGTACCCGGCCCCGGTCGCGTCACCGGCGTAGGCCTCGGCCTGTTCGCCGTTGGAGATGTCGACCTTGTCGCCGTTGAGCCGATGCAGCTTGGCCACGAACGGCGCCGCGGCGGCTTCCGTCTCGCCGGCCCTGGCAAAGCTGGCGAGCAGGTTCCAGTATTCCTTGGGCTCGAAAACGTCGATCTCCACCTGGCGCTCGCAGATCAGCCGCAGGGCCACGGACTGCACACGGCCGGCACTGGTGCCGCGCTCGACCCGGTTCCACAGCAGCGGGCTGACCTTGTACCCGACAATTCGGTCGAGCACGCGGCGCGCCTGCTGGGCATTGACCAGGTTCATGTTGAGCTTGTGCGGCGAGTCGAAGGCGTGGGTGACCGCGTGGCGGGTGATTTCGTGGAATGTCACGCGCTGAAACTCGAGGTCCTGTTTGTACTCCTTCAGGACTTCAAGCAAATGCCAGGCGATCGCCTCGCCCTCACGATCAGGGTCAGTTGCAAGATAGACGGAATCCGCCGACTTGACCGCTTTGGTGAGTTCAGCCATGACGTCTTTGCGCTGCGTGGAGATTTCGTATTGCGGTTCGAAACCGTTCTTGATGTCGATACCCAGCCGTTTCTCCGGCAAATCGCGGATATGCCCGATCGACGCGACAATATTGACGTCGTCCCCCAGGATGCGTGACAGCGTGCGGGCCTTGGTTGGTGACTCAACAATGACTAAAGCTTTTCCCATTTGTTCCGTTCCTCAGTTCGTTAGATCCCGCCGGCCGTCGTGCCGTTGGTGGCCGCCATCCTGACATTCTTTTTTCGCGAAAGCCCTACAGCTTACAAGGCCACGGCCTAATGTCAATTGGCGCGGCGGTCTCACGTCGGCCGATGAATCAACTCGTACCGGCGCCCCGGCAACTGGCGAATGAGATGTTTCAACTCGAGTTGCGTCAGCAGCGGCAGCACGGCATGCACCGGCTGTGACAAAGCGTCCACCAGGCTGTCGACATCGCGCTCGCCGCGGCGCAACACCCCGACCAATGCCGCTTCCTCGGCACTCAGTGACGGCGCCGCCGGGGCGGGTGACGGCGTTTCGGCCGACCCCCGGCAGGGCGCGAACCCCGGCAGGAAATGAAGCTCGTCGAGAATGTCATCGATACTGTCGACGAGCTTGGCGCCGTCACGGATGAGATTGTGGCAGCCCTTGGCCTGCGGGGTATCGATCCGGCCGGGTACGGCGAACACCTGCCGCCCCTGCTCCAGGGCCTGCTGCGCCGTTATCAGCGCGCCGCTCTTTGCCGCCGCCTCGACCACCAGCGTCGCGAAACAAAGGCCGGAAATGATCCGGTTGCGCATGGGTAACGACCGCCGGTCGGCCGTAAACCGCATCGGCTGCTCACTGATCACCGCGCCGTTCTCACAGATGGCGCGTGCCAGATCGACGTTCTCCGGCGGATAGATCTGCGCCAAGCCACCGCCAAGCACCGCGATCGTGCGGCCGCGACTGGCCAGTGTCGCCCGGTGCGCCGCCGTGTCGACACCGCGCGCCAGGCCCGAGACGATGGTCAGGCCGGCCCGTGCCGCGGCACCCGCCAGGCGCTCGGCTGTCGCCTGCCCGTAATTGCTCAGGTGGCGGGTGCCGACGACCGCCAGGGCCTGTTGCAGCCCCTCGTCATTGAGGGCATCCACGTTGCCGCGCACATACAGGCACAGGGGCGGGTCGTAGATTTCCTTCAGGATCGACGGGTAGGCCGGGTCCCCCAGCGAGATCAACTGCACACCGGCCTGCTGCACCGTTCGCATCTCCGCCTCGAGATCGGCGTGCCGGCGCCAGCCCGCGAGGACCGCGGCAAGCTTGTCGCCGATACCGCGAAACTTTGCCAGCTCCGATGCCGGCGCCGCCAGGATGTCGACCGGCGTCGCGTAATGCTCGAGCAGCCTCTTCACCCGGATCGACCCGATGCGCGGCAGCAGATTGAGAACCGTATAGGCCTCGGAGATCGACAATTGCATGGTGAACAAGACTCCGGTGGGTACCGACGGGTTCAGTCGCAGCGGCCGGCGACCGCGGCGATGATCGGCGCGTCGGGCACATCGGTGACAATCTCAGCCGTCCCGATTGCCGCGGGCACGATCAACCGGTTTTGGCCGCCGACATATTTCTTGTCGCCGCCCATGGCCTCCAGAACCGCTGCCGGTTCGATACCGGCGAGGCGCGTCGGCAGGCCGACGGCGGCGCACAGGGCATCCTGCCGGCGTACCAGCTCCGCCCGTGCCGGCGTCGCCTCGAGAATACACCCCAGATCGGCCGCCATGCCCATGCCGATGGCGACCGCTTCGCCGTGCGTGTACACCGTATAGCCGGTGAGCTTTTCGAGCGCATGCCCGAACGTGTGGCCGTAGTTGAGGATGGCGCGACGCCCGGTCTCGAACTCATCTTCGAGAACGATCATCGCTTTCAGTTCACAGCTTCGCTCGACGACGCGCCGGTAGGCCCCGGCATCGACGCTCAGCAATCCGTCGATCGCCCCTTCGAGAAAGCCGAAAAAATCGGCGTCCAGGATAGCCCCGTACTTGATGACTTCCGCCAGCCCGCAACGTAACTCCCTCATGTTCAGCGTCTTCAGTGTGGCAACATCGATGAGCACGTGCCTCGGCTGATGAAAGGCGCCGACGAGATTCTTGCCTTCGGGCAGGTCGACACCGGTCTTGCCGCCGACCGAACTGTCGACCTGCGCCACCAGTGACGTTGGCACCTGGACCAGGTCGATGCCGCGCATGTAGGAGGCGGCAAGAAAGCCGGCGGTATCACCGACAACCCCGCCGCCGAGGGCCACGATCACCGACTTGCGGTCGAGCCTGGCGGCGACGGCCGCGCTGTAGAGCGACGCCACGGTTGCAAGGTTCTTGGCAGTCTCGCCCGCCTCGACAACCGAGACCTCGACACGGCTGGCACCGGCGTTCTCGAGCAGCGCGACGGTGGTAGCGGCGTACTGTGCCTCGACATTTTTATCGGTAACGATGAGACAACTGCGGCCGCCAACGACCGGCTGAAGTTCCGAGCCGTCTCCGGCGGCAAGCGAGCGGTCGCCGATGACCAGGTCGTAGGCCCGGCCGGGCAGCGGTATTTGAATGATCCGTTTTTCTGACATCGGCTGAAAAATGATTCTTGCGTTTGCGACAGGTGTCTCGGCAACTATAGGCGTTCTCTGTGGACTGCGTCAAACTGTCCACGGCCGCCGGGCCGCGGGCCGGGCGGCGAGAACCCCGCTTCTGCCGCCGTTCCCGGCCCCCAATGCATTACGTAACATCTTGGTAATTAATCAGTTACGCCTTTTTTTCATAATTTTGGCGAAAGTTGCCCGGCGCCAACAAGTTCCGGGCCGGATGTCGATATATAAATAGCTTATTTTCAATATGTTATGTGTTTTTTTGCTGGCCGGGAAATTATTTTTCAAAAAATTTGCAACTAAACGGGCAGTTTACGAATCATAAGGGGATAAGCGCTTGATCTCGGGGGGGATCACTGGACTCAATTTGGAGGAAGCACACATGGCAAGACACGATGCAATGCGGTTTTACATGCATGATATCGGCGACATCCCGCTGGTGACAGTGGAGGAAGAGGCCGAGCTCGCCGCCCGCATCAAGCGGGGCGACAAGGCCGCGCTGAACCAGCTCGTGCGTGCCAATCTCCGCCTGGTCGTCAAGATCGCCCACGACTTCAAGAGCATTGGCCTGCCGCTGCAGGACCTGATTTCCGAAGGCAACATCGGGTTGATGCGGGCGGCGGAGAAGTTCGATCCGGCGAAGGGTGCGAAGTTCAGCAGCTACGCAGCGTGGTGGATCAAGCAGAACATGCGCCGGGCGCTGGCCGAAAAGAACAAGACGATTCGCGTGCCGATCGCCTCGGCGGCAAAGATGAAGAAGATCAAGTCGGCGGCCAACACGTTGTTGGAAGAGCTTGGTCGTGAGCCGACGACAGCGGAGATAGCGATACGTCTCGACTTCAGCGAACGCGTGGTCAAGCGCCTCAAGCGTTCGGACAACAAGACCGTCTCCCTGCACGACCCGATCATGCGCGGCGAAGACGGCGAGATCAACAGCCTGATTCCGGACGAATCCAATTGTCCGCCGGACCAGGCGCTGGACGAACGCGAATCGAGCGAACGACTGCGCCAGCTTCTGCAGGGTCTCGACCAACGGGAATGCACGATTCTGCTGATGCGCTACGGCCTCGACGGCAAGCCGCCGCGGACGCTGGAGGAAATCAGCAAGCATATCGGGCGGACACGGGAACGTGTGCGTCAGATTCAGAAGCGGGCGCTGAAGAAGTTGCGCAGCCAGATCGGCGACGACTACCAGGATGTCCGGTGGCGTCGGCATTGGCGCAACTTCAACTAAGGGCCGGCACCGAAACGAACCATAACGACAGCCGCCTCCGGGCCCGGGGGCGGCTGTTTTTTTTGTTGTGTTGGAGGGGGGGGGCCAGATTCCCCCTGAGGAGAACGGCACTGGCTCAAGGCCTGCTGGCGCCCGGTGCCGTGGAAAATGGTACCGGTCAACGATTGGGTTTGCGGCGCTGGCTGGCGGCCCTGGCCCTTCGCAACAGGGCTTTCTTGCGGGCAAAGGGCAGGCCGTCCCGATGCAGGCGCGACTTGATGCTGTCGGTGAGGTAGCCGGGGTCGGGCGGGTTACTCTGGTATTTTGCGTCCCACAACCGTTTGCCGGCGCGCAGGACGTCGCCCCGGGTGACGATTCCGACCAGCTTGTCGTTCTCGACGACGGGCAGGCGCCTGTAGTTGTTCTTGAGGAAGATATCCGCGACGGCGAACACATCGCGAGCCGGCTCGACCGTGAGCACCTTCCTGGACATGTAATCGCGGACTTTGCCGCTGGGCACCCCGTAGTAGGCGCCGTTGGCGAGCAGCAACAGGCAGTCTTTCTCCGAGATGATGCCGACCAGCTCCCGGCGGTCATCGGGGTCGGTGACCGGGGCGCCGCTGATCCGGTGTTCCACCAGGAACATAATTGCCTGGTAAATATTCATTTCGGACGTGACACTGATAACCGAGGTGGTCATGAATTCGCCGACGGTGGTGACGTGCTGATGTTGAATCTGTTCCATGATTGTACCTCCATAGCCCGGGTCGCGATTTTTTCTTGAAAATGTTTTTTTGCGTGCCGGCAGCAACGCCTGTGCCTGATTCGGGGAACCACTGCCACTGAGACACTGGTATGTACGGCATGCCCGGCGGCCGAGGCTAATAATATACCGCGACCGCGGCAAAATGGCAACTTTCTGCCGGTCGGGTGTCACTGTGCGGCGATTGCACTGGTTCACAATATTGGGGAACTGTGTTCTCCTCTGTGCATGTCGGCATCCGGCACCACATCGAGGCCGGGCCGGAAGGCGCGCAAGCGCTCCGAAATGCGATTGCGGCGCGGTTTTCTGCCGCTGGCACCTGTCCGGCGGGAGCGCTGGGGATTCAGCGATCCGCCCTCGTCTCGGAGCCCTCCTGACCAGGCCAGCCACAGAATTCGAACAGTTCAAAAGTGGAAAGACTTGTATTCCTGACAGTTGCAAACTACCTTAGCGTCCAGTCAGCATCGTCACAGCCTGGTCACGCGGGTGGCTGTGCCTGTAAAGCTGTCGAATTTTTAGACCAGCCATATAACGGTGGAGATGTCGGATGGCACTCTTCAAACCACGCGACGCTGGTCATTTACCGGAGGCGGAAATCATCTGTGCATCCGGATTGCCCGCGGCTGTCGGAATAGGGCAAGTATCGCTGTCGTCGTGGCGGCTGTTGTGTGAGTGTACGACATGAAAAAAGGGGAAGGGGGGTTGTGAGTGCGTGGGTGATTGATCCAGCAGACCTCGAGCTGCCCGAAGTAGTCGCCGGCCCACAAATAACGTTCTGAAACCAGGAAGATGGAATCGATGTCACGACCTGTCGTTGCCCTTCTGATGGGCAGCAAATCCGACCTGCCGAAGCTGCAATCAGCGATCGACGTTTTCAATGCTTTCGGTATCGCCCACACCGTCCGTGTAATGTCCGCACATCGGACGCCGGACACGGTGATGGAATTCGCCTCGAGCGCCGCCTCGAACGGCTACAAAGTTTTAATCGCCGCCGCCGGCGGCGCCGCCCACCTGGCGGGGGTAGTTGCCGCCCATACCTCGCTGCCGGTGATCGGCATTCCCGTGGCAATCGCACCGTTCGAAGGCCTGGACTCGCTGCTGGCAACCGTGCAGATGCCCGGCGGCATTCCGGTGGCAACGGTCGGTGCCGGCAGCGGCGGCGCCAAAAATGCGGCACTTCTGGCTGTCCGCATCCTGGCACTGGGTGACACGGCGGTTGCAGCTAACTACGAGGATTTCGTGGCGGCGCAGGCCGCGAAAGTGAAGCAGGCCGACGATGAGCTGCAGGCGGAACTGGGCAACTAACACCGTGTCCTGAATGGAAATGTACAGTCTGGCATCGGGCGACGCGGCAACGATCGCGGGTGCCGTTGCCGAGCGCCTGGGGCGCGGCGAGGTTGGCATTGTGCCGACCGAGACAGTTTACGGAATTGTCTGCCAACAAGGCAACGACTCGGGTGTCGAGCGGATCTTCCGCATGAAAGTGCGGGACCCGCAAAAAAAGCTGCAGGTGCTCATCGCCGACCAGGCAGCCGTGGCGGCGGTGGTGACACCGACGACGATGCTGAGCGCGTTGGCAGCGGCGTTCTGGCCGGGGCCCTTGACGATCGTCGTGGAGGACAGCCACGGCATGACGCACGGGCTGCGGCAGCCGGATCATGCGTTTGTGGCGGCGGTGCTACGGGAGCTGGGCACGCCGCTGGTGACAACCAGCGCCAATATTTCGGGCTCACCGCCGGCAACGGAAGCGGCCACGGCGATGAGCGAGCTGGCGGCAGCGCCGGATTTCGTCGTTGATGGCGGCCCATGCTGCGGCCGGGCGTCGACCGTGGTCCGCCTGCACGGCGACGGGCGTTTAGAGGTGGTACGAGACGGTGATATCAGCACTGAGCAATTGACCGCGGTGGCGCACTGACGCGATGGCAAAAAAACCGACAGAAGTCCTGACCGGGATAGAGATTGGCACGAGTGCCATCAAGGTGTGTGCCGGCCATGCACTCGGGGACGGATCGATATCGATCATCGGCGTTGACGAGACGCCGTGTGTCAACAAGGTGGTGAAAGGCGAGGTTCAGGATGTCGAGGAGATCAAGGAGCTGCTGTCGGACACGCTGAACCGCGTCGAGGAAGCGACCGGCTGCGGCGTTGGCAAGGCGTATCTGGCCATCACCGGGGCACACATTTCCTCGGTCAACGCCCAGGGGGGGGTGCCGATCCGGGCCGAGGACCGCAAGATCACGAGCGAGGACATCGTCGATGCAACGCGGCACGCCCGTGGCTACCGGCTGCCGATTGACCAGATCCCGATCAACTCGTGCCAACGCGCCTACCTGATCGACGGCGAACGGCCGATGAGTCAGCCGCTGGGCATGGTGGCGGGCACGCTGACCGCGGACATCCATTTTATTTACGGCAACTACAACAACGTTCAGACCTCCTGCAACCTGGTCGACGAAGTGCTGGGTTTCCCGGCTACCGACATTGCGTTTGCCGGGATCGCGGACATGTACGGCCTGGCGCTCGAGACGGAGCCGAGCAACGGCGTGCTGGTTCTTGATATCGGCGCCGGCGTGACCGAGTACGTGGTGTACTACGAAGAGGGTTGCATGCATTCCGGCCAGGTGACGATCGGTTGTGAACACCTGGCCAACGACCTCGCGATCGGCCTGCGGCTGCCGATTCCGAAAGCCCGGGAGGTGCTGCGCAGCAATGGCTCGGCGATGCGCCGGGCGGAAGGCGGGGTACGGCAGGTCAACGTGCAGACGGGGCTGGCCCAGCCGCCGCGGGCGTTCAAAGAGTCAACGATCCAGACAATCATCGAGCACCGGCTGCTGGAACTGTTTGAGATTGTCCGCGACGACCTCGCCGAGCACCGCATGCTGGAGCTGCTGAGCGGCGGTGTCGTGCTGTGCGGCGGCGGCGCGCTGATCCCGCACATCGACGAGCTGGCCGGATCGTTCTTCGCGGTACCGGCCAGGATCGGCCAGCCGGGCAACGTCACCGGGGCCGAGAAAGAAATTCAGTCGCCACGATACGTCACCCCGATCGGCCTGCTGCATCTCGGCTATCAGTTGCGGGAGATGGAGAAATCCACTGCCACGCCGTTCTGGGAAGTTATAAAACACGATTTTTCGCGACTCATCGGCATAGCCAAAAAAGCAATCAAATTCTGACCCCCTCGAGCATGAGCAACGGACGCACAATTATCCTCGGCATCGGCGGTGGCGCCGGCAAAGTAATCAGCTGCCTGGCGGCAACCAAAGGGGCGTCGTGGCTCGAGTTTGCCTATATCGACACCGATCCGGCGGACCTCGAGAACGTGCCGGGCGTGACCTGTCTGCCGGTTGACCGCGACTGGACCAACGGCCAGGGTTGCGGCGGCGATCCGGCGGTGGGCGAAAAGGCCGTGGGTGCCAGCATTCGTGAGTTGAAGGCGTTGGTGGCGGACGCGGAGATGGTGATTGTCGTCGGCTGTCTCGGGCGCGGTACCGCTTCGGGCGGCATCCAGGTCGTCTCGCGGCTGGTGCGCGAGGAGGAGTTGCTGGCCTTCTTCTTCGTGACGATGCCGTTAGCGGTCGAAGGCAATGGCCGCCGCGAAATCGCCGAGAGCGCCTTGCGCGACCTGCGCGACAACTCCGATATCGTGGTCGCCGTCCAGAACGACCTGCTGTTTACGACGATCGCTGCCGACACCCGGGCCAATGACGCCTTCGCCATGGCCAACCAGGTTCTGGCCGACGGTGTCCAGGGCATTGCAGAGCTGGTGCGTTGCCGCGGCGGCATATCGGTCGATTTTGCCAGCCTGCGGGCCTTGCTGAAAAACCGCGAGGCCCATTGCTCCTTCGGCGTCGGCCACGCGTCTGGTGCGAACAAGACGGTCGAGGTGATCGACGACCTGTTTAAGTCCCGAATGCTTGGCGACCAGGATTTCCTCGCCCAGTCCGATGTGGTTGTCGCCAGCCTGATCAGCGGCCCCGACTTGTCGATCGGGGAAATGAACCAATGCCTGTCGGCGCTTCACCATCAGCTGGCCCCCGCGACTCGCTCCTACATCGGCGCCAACGCGGTGCCGGAGAAGGGCGACGAGCTGCAGCTCACGATCGTGTCGGTACATTACAAACACAAGCCGGCGCCGGCTGCGGCGCCGGAGCCGGCGCCGCCACCGCCACCGGCGGAAGTAAAGCGCGGCCGTAAGGGTAAAGCCAAGGTGGCGACCGATGAGAAGCAGTTCGACCTGCCATTTGTCGAGGAGATGGTCTCGCTCGGCATCTTCGGCAACGTTCCCCCGACCCTAGTCAACGGCGAAAACTTGGATGTCCCGACGTTCCAGCGGCAGGGCCTCGTGCTCGACCTCGATGACTGATTCGTGGTTCACCCGTTTTCTGCTGGTCCTCTGCCTCGTGCTACTGGCCGACGGCTGCGGGTCCGCGCCGGAAGCAGTGCCGCCGCCGGACATTGATGCGGCCAACGCTTTCCGGCTGGTCGGCGAGATTTGTGACATCGGTCCACGCCCCAGCGGTTCCGACGGCGGCGCCCGCACGGCTCAATACATCGTTGACACCGCCACTGCTTATGGTTACGAGCCGATTCAGGACACCTGGACCGAACGAACGGCGCGCGGCAGTGTCGAATTTACCAACATCACCGCCGAGCTGGGCGGCGGCGGCGGAGACGAATCGTTGATCATCATCGGCACACATTTCGACACCAAGATCCTGGCGGGCACGGCGGCCTTCGTCGGCGCCAATGACGGCGCCTCGAGCACCGCCCTGGTGCTCGAGCTCATGCGGGCCCTGAAAGAGACATCGGCAGCCGGACGGTCAACCGTGCGGTTCGCCTTCTTCGACGGCGAGGAGGCTTTTGGGCAATACAGCGACAGCGACGGCCTGCATGGCAGCCGGCGCATGGCGCGGCAACTGCAGGAATCCGGCCGCCACAGGCAATGCCGGGCGATGATCCTGCTCGACATGGTCGGTGACAAGGATTTGACGGTGACCATCTCGCCCACCGACAGTCGCGAGCTGCGCACAAAGTTGTTCTATATTGCAGAACAACAAGGCACGCGCAAATATTTCGGCTACTTTATGAAAGGCTCAATTCTGGACGATCATATTCCGTTTAGCCGCCTCGGTATCCCGGTGCTGGATATTATCGATTTCAAATATGGCCCGAATAACTCATACTGGCACACGGATCAGGATACCATAGACAAACTGAGCGCCGACAGTCTGGCGATCGTCGGCAATGCTGTTATCGCACTGATCTGCGAACTCAATTCAGAGTAAAATTATGGATGCACCGCGACCCGACCACGGTTTAGAAAACCAGCCGACGCCCGAAGTCCAGCCCGAATCGGCCGGGCCCGCCAGCGACCCGCCTGCCGACCCATGGAGTTCTAAACCGCCGATGGCCGCCGGCGCACCCGGGCAGCAGCAGCCCGTACCGCCCAGCCAGACAAGCCCCACCGCCTTCAACCCGCTCGGAGAAAAACCAAAGCATGGGGCCCGCGGCTGTCTCTGGGGCTGCGGTATCAGCGCCATCGTCTTTGTCATCCTGGTTATCGCCGTCGCGATCGCCGGGGTTGCCGGCCTCGACCTTGGCGGCGCCTCGCCCAACCTCTTCTCGTCCCTGACGAAGGAGCCGGACGCCATCGAAGAAACGGTGATCCAGTCGGGTAATGGCAAGGCGAAGATCGCCGTCATCGACGTCTACGGCATGATCCATTCCGGCACCAGCCCGTCGAGCATGAGCTCCCCGTCGGGCCCGCTGATCAATCAGATCGAAAAGGCCCGTAAGGATTTCGACGTCAAGGCCGTAGTGCTCGACATGAACACGCCCGGCGGCGAGGTCACGGCCACCGATGAAGTGTGGCACGCCCTCCAGCAACTGCGGGAAGAGGGCAAGCCGGTGGTCACCTGTATGCGCGCCATCGCTGCCAGCGGCGGCTATTACCTGGCGTCGGGCACCGACCACATCGTCGCCAACCGCCTCACCCTGACCGGCAGTGTCGGCGTCATCATCGGCGGCTACAACTATGCCGAACTGTTCAAGAAGATCGGGCTCGAGTCAGAGTTGTACATTGGCGGGGAAATGAAGGATGTCCTCAACATGGCCCGGGAACGGACGCCTGAAGAAATCGCCCTGATCCAGGGCTTGGTCGACGAGACCTACAACGAGTTTGTCAAGATTGTCGCGGCCGGCCGGCCGCTCTCCGAGGCGGACATCAAAGAACATATCGGCGCCCGTATTTTTTCCGGGGCCCAGGCCCTGGAACTGCAGCTGGTGGACGAGCTCGGGTATTTCGACGACGCCATCGAGGCGGCCCGCCAACAGGCCGAAATCGAGGAGCCGGCGGTGGTACGGTACGGGTATATCCCGTCCCTGGGCAGCCTGCTGTTCGGCATGGCAGCGAACGACGCGAAGCCGGTCGTCGAGCTGCTGCCGGAAGAACAGCGCCTGGTCAAGAAAGGCCGCCTCTACTTCCTGACGCCGATCGCCTATTAAGGTCTCGCAATTCCGTCTATTGCTGTATTGCCGTGAAACGGTCGTCCCTGGCCGTTTATTGCGACAGTGCAGCACCTTTTTCACCTGCACTGTACGGTCGAGCCAAAACGGCCGGGAACAACCGTTCCACAGGCGCTATGTCATTCTTTCTGTTAACCGGCGTGACATCGGGCATCGGCAGCGTGGTACTGCGCCGGTGCCTGGCGGACGGCCACACCGTCTGCGCCGTCGTCCGGCGCGACGAGCAGCGGCAACGCCTGCGGCGGGCGTATCCGGACAATCTCGACATCGAGGTCGCCGAGCTGGCCGACCGCCCGCAGGTCAGTGATCTTGTTGCGCGGCTGCAGTCGCGAACTTTCGACTACGTCCTGCTCAACGCCGGTGGCGCGCGGGTCGGGGCGTACCACGAACAGTCGATGGAGGACATCGACACGGTCATGCAGGCCAATCTGCTGAGCAACATGCAGATCGTCCACGGCCTGCTGCCGATGATCCGGCAGCAGCGCGCCCGACTCATATTCGTCAGTTCGATTTCGGCGCGTGTACCCGGCCGCGACTACGCCGCCTACGCGGTATCGAAAGCCGGGCTCAGTCATTTCTACGCGGTCCTCAGTGTCGAGTATCCGGAGATCCCGATGCTCTGCGTCGAGATCGGCCCGGTCCACACCGACTTCCACGAAAAGGCCGGGCTGCAACTCGAGAACAGGCGCGGCTTCAAGGCGCAGGAGCTCATCGGCAACCGCCTGTACAACGCCATGCTGCGACGCACCGGCGTGACGACGCTGGCGTTCGATTGGGCCTGCGGGCGCCTCCTGCTGATGGGCCTTTCGGACATCGTTCGCCGGGTGCTGCGCCGACGTTCAGCACGGCCGCGGGCAACCGCGCCGCCGTCGCCATGACCCGGGCGTTGATAACCGGTGGTGCCAACGGCCTTGGCCGGGTGCTCGCGACGCATTACCTGCAACACGGTTCGCACGTCACGATTCTCGACATCGATACCGACCGCGGCCGGTCCCTTGCACAGGCGCACGACGACGCTGATTTCCTGCCGGCTGATCTAGCGGCATTCGACAACGACATGCTGCCGGCGACGCTGGCCCCGCTCGACCTGGTCATCTGCAACGCCGGCATCAGCGTCAGCGGCGATTTTGCGGCGCTCGCAAGTGAGCGTGAGGAAGCCGTGTTTGCGATCAACTGCCTGGGCCATGTCCGGCTGATCAAGCGCCTGCTGCGGGAGAGGCGTCTCAACAGCGGCGCCCGCCTGGTCTTCATCTGTTCGGCGACGACCTTTCTGCCGTTTCCCATTGCCGTGTCGTACGCCGCCAGCAAAGCGGCGCTGGACGGGTTCGCGGCGGCCCTGGAGCCGTACGTCCGCGGCGCCGGCATGTCGGTGACACGCGTCTATCCGGGGCCGCTGCGCACCAGCCATGCGCGTCACTACGCCGGCTACGACCAGGGGCGCGGGATTGATCCGGAACGGATCCTGCCGGCCATCGTCCGCGGCGTGGCGCGGCGGAAACGACGGGTGCTGCCCGACCGCGCCAGCCGGTTGTTGTATCTCGGGTCGCTGGTGCCCGGCCTGCTGCCGCGACTGGCGCACCGGCAGTATCGCGACCATCTCGGGCCGCCGGGATTGCCGGAGGACACTGCTTCATGACCGTGGTGCTGGCCGAAAAACCTTCCGTCGCCCGCGACCTCGCAAAATACCTGCGGGCCAGCCAGAAGCATGACGGCTACTTCGAGGGCGGCGGCTACCAGGTGACCTGGGCCCTCGGCCACCTGGTCTGTCTCAAGGAACCGAACGACTACGATCCGCAGCTGAAGAAATGGTCGATCGCGACACTGCCGTTCGTGCCCAACTGTTTCGAACTCAAGCTCACCGGCGACAAGGGCGCCCGCAAACAATTCGGTGTCATCAAGAAACTTTTCCGCGCTGCCGACGAGCTGATCTGCGCCACCGACGCCGGGCGCGAGGGAGAGTTGATCTTCCGCTACATCCAGCAGCTCAGCGGCTGCAATGGCAAACCGTGCCGGCGGCTGTGGCTCAGTTCACTTACCGACGAGGCGATCCGCGACGCCTTCGACGGGATGCGGCCGGGCAGCCACTACGACCGGTTGTTCCACGCCGCCCGCTGCCGCAATGAAGCCGACTGGATTGTCGGTTTCAACGCGACCCGCAACTTCAGCGTGCGCCACGGCCCGCGGCTGTGGAGCGTTGGCCGTGTCCAGACCCCGGTACTGGCCCTGATCGCGGCGCGCGACGACGAGATCCGCCACTTCACACCGGAATCGTTTTGGGAACTGTTCACCAGGCACCGCGACGTCCGCTTCAAGTACACCGGCACCCGGCCTGCCGCCGGCAGCGGCCGCTTCGCCACGGAGGAGGAGGCGCAGGAAACCCTGGCACTGGCGCAGCAGGGGCCATTGGCGATCACCGCGGTCAACACCAAGCGCGAACGCTCCCTGCCCCCGCTGCTGCACGACCTCACCGACCTGCAGCGCGCCATGAACCGCCGCTACGGCCTGGCCGCGGCAACGACGCTGAAGACCGCCCAAACCTTGTACGAGAACAAGCTGATCACCTATCCCCGGACCGATTCGCGTTACCTGGGCAGCGACATGAAACCGGAGATTCCGGGGATCCTCGCGGCCCTTCGCAAGGTGAAGCCGGAGGCCGTCGAGCCGCTCGACACCAGCCGCCTCAACTTCAGCAGCCGCCTGATCAACGACGCCAAAGTCAGCGACCACCACGCCCTCATCCCGACCGGCAAGGTGCCCGGCCAGCTCAACGAGCAGCAGCGCAAGGTGTACGACGCCATTGTCATCCGTTTCATCGCCGCCTTTTACCCGCCTTGCCTGAAGGACGTCACGACCGTCGAGGCGCAGGCCAATCAGATACCGTTCCGGGCGCGCGGCGTCACCATCGTCGACCCCGGCTGGACCGCCCTGTACCCGCGCCAGCCCAAGCGGCCGACCGGAGAGGACGACAGCGAGGACGACGAGCAGATACTGCCGGCGTTCAAGGCCGGCGACAGCGGTCCGCACCGGCCGTACATCAAAGACGGCATGACCAAGCCGCCGCGACACTACAGCGAAAACACCCTGCTCGCCGCCATGGAAACCGCCGGCCGGCGGATCGACGACGAAGCGCTCAGGGAAGCCATGAAGGAAAAGGGCCTGGGTACACCGGCGACGCGCGCCACGACTATCGAGCTGTTGTTGACGCGCGACTACATCAAGCGGGAAAAGAAACAGTTGATCGCGACTGATGCCGGGCGGTTCCTGCTGTGCCTGGTACAGAGCCCGCGGCTGAAATCAGCCGAAATGACCGGCGAATGGGAAGCACAGCTCAAGGATATCGAACATGGCCGCTGCGAGCCGCAGGCGTTCATGCAGCAGATCGTCGACTTCACCCGCCAGATCGTGACCGACAGCGAAATCCAGCCGGTCGACGACGCAACCTACGGCAGTTGCCCGCGCTGCGCTGCGGCGGTGATCGAAGGCAAACGCGGCTATGGCTGTTCCGCCTGGCGCCGGGGCTGTCCGTTTGTCCTGTGGAAGGAGCAGCATGGCATCACCTTCACCGGGGGCCAGATCCGCGAGCTGCTGCAGTTGCGCCTGCTGTCGACGCCGGTACTGAGCAACGGCACGATCATCAAGGTGGCGATGAACGACCTCGGCGACGCGGTATGCGTGCCCGTCGACTTCCAGCGGCCGGGCAAAGGCCACGGCGCAGCCAAGAGCAGCCGGCCGAAGAGCAGCCGGCCGAAGAGCAGCCGGCCGAAGAGCAGCGGCGGCACCGCTAAAAAGTCCGCCGGTGAACAGGCGAAAGAAGGGCGCGGCAAAACCCGGGAAAACCCTGTTGGCGACTGTCCGAACTGCGGCAAACCGGTGATGCCGTTTCCTCGTTCGTTCAGTTGTTCGGACTGGCGCGGGGGCTGTCAGTTTGTGATCTGGAAAGAGATTGCCGGCAAGGGCATTTCCGCGCGTACGGCGACCAGCCTGATCCGCAACGGCAAGACATCGGTGCTCAAAGGCTTCAAGTCGAAGGCCGGCAAGAAGTTCGAGGCGGCGCTGAAAATAGATGCCGGCAAAGTGGTCCTGGACTTCGGCGAGGAACAGTGAACCGCCGTTGGCATGCGGTTGGCTGACGATCAGGCAAGGGCCGGCTGACAGCCCTGGTTGTTATTGTATCGAGATCCTTGAGCTGCACCCCCGTCTGCTTGTTCTCGAAGGCGGGATGCCCGGCAAGTGCCGGGCACCTCGCCATCGGGACCGCAGACGCAGGTCGCTCAGTAGATGCTCTCGCAAGTGCCGATAGTCACCCAGCCGTTGTCGTAGCTGCTCCAGCGCTGTACGTAGGCGACGTGGCCGCGGACCCGCGGCTGATAGATCCGCCGCGTGCCGCACTCGATATAGCGGATCACCGGGTCGGTTCGCCATTTGTAGGTTTCGGTGCGGTAGACCGGCCGGCGGGTGTTGGCGCGGTGGCTGTTGTAACGGTCGCGCCAATTGGACCGCGGCCGCTTGCAGGTCGTGGTTCTGATCGTGGTGCCCTGCTTGCGGTTGCGCCGGTAGGTGTTTTGCGACTGTTCACGGCGCACGTCGGCGTAGCGCTTGCCGTAGTAGCGATGATTCTCGTCCGTCAGGGCGTCGAGCACGACCAGTCCAGTGAGGATCTTGCCGGCAACGGCCCATTCCTTGTCGCCTGCCTCAGCAGTCTGTGGCATGCAGCGGAACGCTGCGACAATAGCCAAGGCAATGATTGGGATCGTGATTCGCGTGTAACTCTTCATGGTCCGTTCCTCCGTTGCGTTCCGTTTGTGTTTATCATACGAGAACCGGTTCATCGACGTCACTGGGTGAGACGGCAGGTGAACGGAGATTATTCACCGGGCAGGGAAAAAATTCAGCAGCGGCGGGTTCAGGTGCCCGGCTTGACGCTTCCCCTGGTTGTTCCGGCCATGCGGGGCCGGCGCTGGTGCCAGGGCCGGTCGAACCAGTTGCTTGCCAGCCGCCGCTTACAGTTCCACCAATTCCCAGGCAATCGCCTTCGATGCCGGATCGAACTCGATCACCGTGACGGTGGCGCAGGCGGTGACGGAGCCGGCGCAGAATTCGATGCCGCCGCCGGCTTCCTCGCGCGCATATGGCTCGTGGATATGGCCGCACAGCGACAAGTGGGCGGCGCCTTCGCGCAGTGCCTGCTGCATCGCTTCATTGCCGCGGCAGCGGCGGCGGCGGGCGAGCTCGCGGCCCTGCTCGTCGAACAACGGATAGTGGTGTACCAGGCACACGGGCGTCTCGTCCGCAAGGTGCGTAAACCACTGCTGCAGCCATTCCTGAGCGACTGGCGTGACGCCGCCGGCGGAGGAGTACGGCGGTTCCGGCCGCGCCTCGTTGACCAGCACGAACTCGACCCCTTCGAAGGTGTGCGCCAACGGTAATTCTCCCAGTTGCCAGCGGCCGCGGTTCATGGTGTGGAATGCCTGCCGCAGGTGCTCCACACACACCGGGTCGTGAGTGTAGTAGTCGTGGTTGCCGGGCACATAGAGCAGCTCGAAGGAGGTATCGTCGACCAGCGGCAGCAGCGTTTGTACCGCCTGCTCAAACTCCCGCGGCGCGCTGATCGTCGCGAGATCGCCCGAACAAACGACGACATCCGGGTTGAGAGCCGGAATTTTTTCGGCCGCGGCAACCGCCAGCTCCCACCTGTGCTTGCGGGCACGACGCACCAGGTGGTTGAACATCCCGAAGAGCCGTTTGTCCGGCCGCCGCACACCATACGGCCCACACCAGGCATGGGGATCTGAAAAATGAACGATTCGCACGAGGAGTGAGCGGTTGAATGGTTGGCAAACAGGCGCAGGGCATGATGGAACTGTCAGCGCCGACAGTGTATGATGGGGTAATGTTGAACAGATACGGCAAACATCAACCGCCGGCAAATCGTTGAAACAAGTGAGCACCCTTTTGGCCGGCAAGCAGCCGCCGGGCGATTCGGCACCGAGTTGCGGATATCCAGTTGTCGCTTCAGCGGTGGCGCCACAGTTGCGCCCGGGCAATTGGCGACTGCCGCCCAAGGCTCCCGGCCTGTACGACCTGCCCTACCCGGTTCGCGAGGACGCCCTGACAGCAACCCTCGACAGTGACGGCGAGGAGCTCTCGGTGACCGTTGATGGGCTGGTGCCCTTTCCGGATGAGCAGTTGCTGCGCCAGTTCGACCGGCAGCAGTCGCCGGCGTCGATGACCGCGGAACAGCGGCGGCAACTGACGCTTTACAACCTCATCGACAACCTTGTCGGCGTCTTCGACGAGCTCCGCTGGGCCGCCGAACAGGACGCCGAGCGGGCCGACGACTGGTTCACAACGCCGCGGCCGGTGCTGGCGCCGTTGCCCTGGCAGGAAGTCCGCAACATGCTGCAGGCACCGGGCGAGGAGTTGCGGATGGACTTGATCGGCAAGATCGCCGGCAGCTTTGATACGGTCCTGTTCAAACTGGCCGCGGCGCCGCACAAGGTGTTGCATCGGCAGCGGCAACGGCAGCACCTGTCACGCGTCCAGCAGCTCGACGCTGCCTGCCTGTCCTGGCTGACGCGGCAGCCGGGAATTTCGGCGGCCCAGAAAGCAGGGGCGCGCCAGGAGATTCTGGCGGTGACCCGGACCGAGGGCTACGACACGATGGAGAACCGCGTGCTCAAGGACATGCTGCGGCGCTGCCGGCACGCGGCGCGGCTGTCCCTGCACCAGAACCGCGCCCACGCCGACAAGTCGCGTTACCGCATGGTGCAGCGTTTCGATCAGCGCTGCGGAACCGCACTTCAGTCGCCGGTATTTGCGGGCATCCACAATCTTGCCGGCGTACCGCAACCCAATTATGTGCTGCAGCACGACACGGCCTATCGCGAGATGTGGCATTGGTACCTGCGCCTGGTCAAACGTGAAACCGCCACGCTCGACGCCTGGCGCTGGCAGCACCGCCTGTGGGCGGATGTCGTGCGGCTGATCGTTTGCAGCTGCCTCTCCGGCGCCGCGGCCCAGTCACCGGCACAACAATATCTGTGGCTGCGTGAGAGTGCGACGGCCGGCAACTGGATCGAATCGATGGACTGGCCGGGGCCCGTGTTGATCGACGACGGCCGCGCCGTCGTCGAGGCGTTCTGTCCGGCAACGATGCCGAAGGGTGACTACTTCGGCCTGCCGCTGGCGGATTGGGCAACCGCGTCGGGAGCGGACCTGCTGCTGTTGGTGTCGAATGTGAACGGGGCGCCGCGGCGCTGTGTATTTGTATGGGCAATCCACTGCCCCCGGCAATCGCCGGACGATGGCGCCCTCGCGGAATTGGCCAGGCTTGCGGAGTCCGCACTGGCAAGGATTGGGGCGCCGGTTGCAACCGGCGGGCTGGTGGTCGCCAATGACTGTTTCACGGTTGCGGAGTCCGCAGTTTCGCAGGCCGGAACCGGCGAGGTGCAGGCACTGCGCGTATCCGGGCAGCCGGATCAGTGGCTCGATGCGGTCGACCAGGCAATCACATGGACGTGAAGAAGCCGTGGGGGAACCGGCGGAGGCGCTGCTGAAAACGCCCCTGATGCCGCCGCGGTCAAAAGGCCGGGGCCGGTTGCCCGGCACATTCAACATCACCCCTGCCGCTGGTGCATGCTGATGTCGCGGCTGATGAAAATAACCAGGCCGATGATGGCGATAACCCCGACCATCAGCACCGACAACACCCAGTACACGGCAGCGGTATTCCAGCGCTCCATGGTGTAGCCCACGATGTAGACGGCCACAAAGCTCAGGCCGAGGACGAGGACGAACTTGATCGCGAAAAAGGTCGAGCGCCAACGCGCCGGCGTCAGCCGCGCGACCAGCGAGTTTTCGATCGGATGCATGCCGATGCCGAACAACACAAAAGCACCGGCGGCAATGATCACCGGAAAACCGCTCAACATCGCCAGGCCGAGCAGGCCCGGCAGGCTCATCCCGAAAAAAAGCAGATAGCCCCAGCGCAGGTCGTGGCGGTCGGCGATGCGCCCGGCAACGCATTGGCCGATGATGGCGATCAGGTAGGCGCCAGTCAGGAGCATGGTGGCGCCGAGCGTCTTTTCCTTGCCGCCCCGGCCGGTGATTGTCTCGACATCGAACCAGGACTGCTGGTTCAGCCAGGCGATGATGCCGCCGAGATTTTCCTCGAAATGGATCGGCAGGACCAGCATGTTGCCACGATAGACGATGCCGCTCAGGCACATCGACAGACAGATGATCAGGAAACAGTTGACGGCTCTGCCGTCGGGTAGCGCGTCGACCGCCGTCCGCTCGTCATCCCGGGCCTCACGGCCCTTGACGCACAACATGATGGCGCCGGCGATCAGCCCGCAGATGCCGACAGTGACGAACAACGTGCGCCAACCGAAATAGAAACCACCAATACCGCCTATGAACGGTGCGGAAGCAATGCCCAGCGTCCCC
>PVBE010750024.1_pt1 | contig 42762 bp, 42 predicted proteins | sample 1631181 | NCBI WGS metagenome assembly PVBE01 (sample SAMN08397723, study PRJNA350692) | Marine metagenome, whole genome shotgun sequencing project. | isolation source: water | place: Pacific Ocean | collected 2012-04
CAAGACACCCACTTCTACGCTAATATCGCGTATGTCGGCCCTACCACGGCCGTCGATGCGTGGATTGCCGGCCACCACCGATCCGCGAACGATATCGTGCTCCAGTTCCTCGATCACACCGCCGACATCGGACGCGGTCCACTCGGCCGCTTCGTCAGCAGTCAACGTCTCGATCGCGCCCTTTTTTGCTTTGCTCAAAGCGTCACGCCGCTGCAGCTTATCGACAATGCCGTAAGCATCGACGATCGCGCCGCGGCACTGTGCGTTCACTGCGTCTGCCAAGCCTTCGATCGGCGCCGCCGGCTGCCAGTCCCAAGGCTCCGCCCCCGCTTCTGAGACCAACTCATTGATAGCCCCAATCGCCGCTTGAAGTTGCTCATGGCCGTACATGACGGCGCCGAGCATCACTTCCTCGGACAACTGCTTCGCCTCCGATTCCACCATCAGGACCGAACTCGACGTGCCCGCTACGACCAAATTGAGAGCCGATTCGTCGAGTTCGCTAAAGCTGGGGTTGAGCACATAGTGCCCATCAACGTAGCCTACCCGCGCGGCACCGATGGGGCCTTTAAACGGCAGGCCTGATATGCTCATCGCGGCGGAAGAAGCGATCAGCCCTACGATATCCGGATCGACCGCGGGATCCAGCGACATTACCGTACACACGATTTGTACGTCTTTACGGAAACCTTTCGGGAACAGGGGCCGTATCGGTCGATCGATCAGACGCGAGGTAAGCGTCTCTTTCTCGCTTGGGCGCCCCTCTCGCTTAAAAAAACCGCCTGGAATCTTCCCGGCCGCATAAGTCCGTTCCTGATAATCGACGGTGAGGGGGAAAAAATAAGGGTTGTCAGCAGAATTACGGGAGCCGACAACGTTGGCCATTACGACCGTATCGCCCATCGTAGCGATGACCGACCCTGAAGCCTGCTTTGCGACCCGGGCAGTCTCCAGACTAACCGTGTGGTCTCCATACTGAAACGAAATTGTAATCGGCGCCATGGCTTAGTTTCTAATCGGTAAATAAAAAAAAACCGGGTGCCGAATATTGCTTCGAGCCCCGGTGCCTATTCGGTGATCAGCGAACCTATTTCCTGAGTCCCAGACGTGAAATCAGCGTGCGATAGCGTTCGACATCGTTCGCCTTCAGATAATCGAGCATCTTGCGCCGACGGTTTACCATCCGGAGCAATCCCTGCCGGGAATGATTGTCATGTTTGTGCGACTTAAAATGGTCGGACAAATCATTAATACGGGCTGACAACAGAGCGACTTGAACTTCGGGCGAACCCGTATCCGTGCCGCTCATCTGATAGTCTGTAATGATCGCGCTTTTCTGTTCGTTCGTTAAAGCCATGCAATGATTCCCAAATTCAACCCATACCTTCTTTCAAAGCTCGCGTATTCTAACCGTGAGGACCGCCTCTAACAAGGAATTTCGGAGACAAATCATGATTTTGCAGAGCTGACCTGTGGCACTGCCCGCATCAGCCGGCGTGGTGCGACGCGCCCGTCGTCCAAAACGGTGCCGACGCCGATAAACTCCCGGTGCGGTTGGTATAATCGTATCAATCCTTGGCTCGGCGCGTTTGGTACCCGCACCGCCTGCCCGCGCATCACATAGAACGCGGATTCTTCCGTCAAATCGAGCGCGGGAAGACTAGTCAGCGCCGTATCCATGGGCAGCAAGATTTGATCCAATTCGGCGTACGGTTCAACGGACGCCGCAACACTTTCAATCTCCTCGAGCGTACTGGCGCTACCGAGCGAGTAAGGTCCGACCTGCAGTCGCCGCAACGATATTACGTGCGCGCCGCATCCTAAAACCTCCCCGATATCTTCGGCCAGCGTTCGGATATAGGTACCTTTACTGCAGGTAACCCCTACCTCCAATCTGTCTCCGGCGAGACTCATCACATCCAATCGGTGGATCACCACCGCCCGTGGTTTCCGCTCTACCTCAATCCCCCGGTGGGCTAGCTTGTACAGTGGTTGCCCGTCGCGTTTGAGGGCCGAGAACATGGGCGGAACCTGCTGGATCTCACCTCTGAACGCCGCTACGACGCGTTCTACACCGTCCCGATCGACATCGACGCCAGTGACTCGACGTATCACTTCACCTTCACTATCACCAGTATTGGTGACAACGCCAAGTTGGAATTCAGAAACGTAGCTCTTGTCGGCGTCCAACAGAAAAGCGCTGATTTTCGTCGCTTCACCGAAACAAATTGGCAGCAGGCCGGTGGCGAGAACATCGAGATTGCCGGTATGGCCAGCCTTGCGGGCGCCAAAGGCCCGCTTCACCCGCTGCAAGGCGCCATTCGAGCTCATGCCGATCGGTTTGTCCAACAGCGCTATGCCGTCGACAGCGCGCAGCGATTTACGTCGACTCGTCCGATCAGTCACCGCGACCGCCCGTTTTGAACGTTTCCAACATGCGGCTTACTTTGTCCCCTTGCTCGATCGATTCATCAAGACAAAACTCGATGGCCGGCAAATTCCTGAGACGAAGTTCGCCACCGAGCGCATGGCGGAAACGGCCGGCTTGGCGGTTCAGTTGGGTAACTATCGAAGCGGTGTCCTCGCATCCGTAAAGGCTCACGTAAACGCGCGAACGCTTCAGGTCGGGGGAGACATCGGCCTGAGTGACCGACGCCATCCCACTATGGTTTTCACGCACCCAATCGTTCACCAATGGAGCAAGCGTGCGCCTGATGCTCTGCGCAACACGAATGGTTCTGCTAAATTCGCGCGGCACCTTGTCCGAACGAAAGGATCAAGCTGTGCGCGCTATCTCAACGCGCTCGTAGACTTCAATTTGATCACCGGCTTTTACATCATTGTAGTTTTTCACACCGATGCCGCACTCCGTCCCCGATTTGACTTCGTTGACGTCGTCTTTGAATCGCCTCAGCGATTCCAGTTCTCCTTCATAGATCACGACATTGTCGCGCAGCACCCGGATCGGACTGCTTCGCTTCACTACTCCGGTCGACACGATGCAGCCCGCGATGGAACCGAGTTTCGAGGACCGGAATACATCTCGGACCTCTGCGACGCCGATAATCGTTTCGCGGATCTCCGGGGCCAAGAGGCCGGTTACCATGGTGCGCACGTCGTCAATTACGTCGTAAATAACGCTGTAGTAGCGCAGATCCAACCCTTCTTCTTCAATGATCTTTCGTGCCGACGCGTCGCTGCGAACGTTAAACCCAATGAGCAAAGCCTCGGAAGCGAGTGCGAGATTTGCATCCGATCCGTTGATGCCGCCAACGCCGCTCGAGACAATTTCCACGCGGACCTCATCGCTCGATAGCTTGTTCAACGCGTCGACCAAAGCTTCCGTCGACCCTTGAACGTCCGCTTTCAAAAGGATCCGGACCTGCGAGACCTCCCCCTCTTTCATCTGCGAAAACATGTTTTCCAACTTTGACGCCTGCTGACGCGCGAGCTTGGATTCACGGTCTTTCTCCGTGCGGAAACTCGAAATCTCACGCGCTTTGCGCTCGTCATCAACGACCGTCGCTTCATCACCGGCATTCGGCGTCCCGGATAGACCCAGAATTTCTACCGGGTCGGACGGCCCGGCGGTCTCTACCTGGGTGCCGCGCGCATCGGTCATCGCGCGTACCCTGCCGAACTCGGTACCGGTCAACAAGATGTCTCCTCGGCTCAGCGCCCCCCCCTGCACCAGCACCGTCGCCACGGGACCTCGGCCTTTGTCGAGCCGCGATTCAACGACGACACCTCTAGCGGCGCCGTCGACGGTCGCTTTCAGCTCGAGAACCTCTGCTTGCAACGATATCGCTTCGAGCAGACTGCCGATACCGTCCCCCGTTAACGCAGAGACCGGACAGAACAGAATGTCTCCGCCCCAGTCTTCGGGTATGACCTCTCGGTTCGCCAGTTCTTGCTTTATCCGATCCAGATCGGCATCCGCCTTATCCATCTTATTGACCGCGACTATCATCGGTACGGCGCCGGCCTTCGCGTGCTGAATCGCTTCTTCGGTCTGCGGCATGACGCCATCGTCGGCGGCGACGACGAGAACAACGATATCGGTCACTTTGGCTCCGCGCGCGCGCATCGCCGTGAACGCTTCATGGCCGGGCGTATCCAGAAAAGTGATCGGCCCGTGGTCGGTATCGACTCGATAGGCACCGATATGCTGGGTTATCCCGCCCGCTTCTCCGGCGGCCACCTTGGATTCGCGAATGTAATCCAACAGGGAAGTCTTGCCGTGGTCGACGTGCCCCATGATCGTCACGACTGGAGCTCGGCTTAGAAGTTCGCCGTCGGTCTGCGTCGTTTCGCGTAGATCTTCCTCGACCGCGTATTCGCGAATGAGCTTCGGTTTGTGGCCCATCTCTTCGACCACAATGACCGCCGTATCCTGATCGAGCACTTGGTTGATCGTCGCCATACTGCCGAGCGTCATCATGACCTTGATCACCTCGGCTGCCTTAACCGACATGCGCTGGGCAAGTTCCGCGACGGTCAAACTCTCGGGGATCGCCACCTCCCGAATTACCGGGGCGGTCGGTCGTTCGAACGCGTGTTTGGAAGACGCCGGCGCTACTACGCGGCGACTCGAGGGTTTCTTTCGGCGCCGCCCCGATTTATTGCTCGCGACGTGCAATTCTTTACGCCCGTACCGGGTGGATTTCCCATCGCGTTTATCGCCGGCACCTTTGCCCCGCCGTTGATCAGTCGGCGAAGGTGGCGGCTGGACCACCTCGGTAGTCGCAGGCGGAGCGGCCTCACGCGGCTCGGCGGTGCCGACTGCTTCGGTTTCCGCTGCGTCCTGTTCGGCAACCGTTTCCTCCGCCCCACGGGCCGCGAGTTGTGCTTCCGCCTCGGCCGCTGCGAGTGCTTTGGCTTTGGCCTCGGCCTCGGCTTCGGCGGCGGCCAAGGCCGCCGCTTCGGCAGCTTCTTTCTCGGCTTGTGCAGCGGCCCGCGCTTCCTCTTCCACCCGCTGGGCTGCCTCTTCCTCCGCCCGTAAGCGATCGCGCTCCGCCGTCTCTTTCTCGATCCGCGATGCCTCTTCTTCGGCAACTACGCTGCGTCTTATATAGGTTCTCTTGCGTCGAAATTCGACACTGACCGTTTTCGACGGCCCTTGTTTCGGCCGCGACCGCGCGCGGCTTCGCTCTGCCGGAACCTTGAGTTCGCTGACGGTCTTGCGCTTCAAGGTAACCTTCGTGGGTTCGCCGCCGCTCTCGTCTTTGCCGTGCATGCGGCGTAGATAGGTCAGTAGCTGAGTCTTCTCATCATCCGAGATCAGATCGCTCGATTGCTTGTCGGATAAACCGGCTTCTTCCAGTTGTACAAGCAGACGCTCGATCGAGACGCCGACGACGTCGGCAAATTGCTTTACTGTGACTTCAGCCATCGCCCGCCTCCGGCGTGGTTTCGTCTGCTTCCGCAAACCAGGGCGCACGAGCCGTCATGATCAACTCGCCGGCACGTTCCGTTTCCATCCCTTCAATCTCCATGAGGTCGTCTACCGCCTGGTCGGCGAGATCTTCCATCGTGACTATCCCGCTAGCCGCCAATCGATACGCGAGGTCCTCGTCCATACCGTCCATACCGAGCAGATCTTCGGCGGGACGCGCATCGCCGAGGCGCTCTTCCGAAGCAATCGCCCGTGTTAACAGTAGGTCCTTGGCACGTTGCCTGAGTTCCTGTACCAGCTGTTCATCGAATTCCTCAACATCGAGCATTTCCTGCTCCGGCACATAGGCTACTTCTTCTACCGAAGTGAAACCCTCCTGTACCAGAATCACTGCGATCTCTTCGTCCACATCGAGCAATTCCATAAATACTTTCTGATTTTTCTGCGTTTCCTCGTCGCTCTTCGTCTCGGCATCCGTTTCGCTCATGACATTGAGTTCCCAGCCGGTCAACTGACTTGCCAGACGGACGTTCTGGCCGTTGCGGCCGATCGCTTGAGACAGCTGCTCTTCCACCACGGCAACATCCATGCTACCGACGTCCTCGTCGACCAGAATGGAAACAACTTCGGCGGGCGCCATCGCGTTGATGACGAATTGAGCCGGGTTTTCGTCCCACAAAATGATGTCGACCCTCTCGCCCCCGAGTTCGTTCGATACGGCCTGCACGCGGGAACCGCGCATCCCGACGCAAGCGCCGACGGGGTCTATTCGAGGATCTTCGCTGCGTACGGCTATCTTCGCTCGCAGTCCAGGATCGCGCGCGGCACCCAGGATCTCGATCAAACCCTCACCAATTTCCGGGACTTCGAGCTTGAACAGCTCGATTAGCAATTCTTTTGCCGTTCGGCTGACGAACAGCTGAGGTCCACGCTTTTCGGATCGCACATCATAAAGATAGCCCCGAACCCGGTCGCCCGGCCGCACGAGTTCTCGTGGGATCACGTGCTCTTTCATTACTGCGGCTTCCGCGTTCCCACCGAGGTCGATGAAGATGTTTCCGCGTTCGACGCGCTTAACAACGCCCATGACGAGCTCGCCGATACGCTCCTGAAATGCATCAACTACTTGGGCACGTTCGGCTTCACGGACTTTCTGTACGATGACTTGCTTCGCCGTCTGAGCGGCGATACGACCGAAATCCGCCGCTTCCAGCGGCTCCTCGACGAACTCTCCGGCGCTAAAGTCGGGATTCAACTTAACGGCGTCGGTCAACCAGATCTGCCGGTCCGGATATTCGAGGATCACGTTGTTGAGATCTTCTACCTCGATTTCTTCCGCGAAGGCGATCTTGTCGACGATTTTCCACCGTCTGAAGGCGTCGTAGGCCCCTGATTCACGGTCGATCGCGACCCGCACGTCGATATCATCGGAATAGCGCTTCTTGGTCGCGCTCGCCAAGGCGGCTTCCAACGCCTCGAAGATGATGTCCTTGCTGACGCTCTTCTCATTAGAGACGACGTCGACAACAGTAAGAATCTCTTTGTTCATCGCTCCAATTTATCTACCGAAACTTGCGAATGCCGGCTGCACCCAGCCATCAACACCCTCAGATTCATTATGACCACTTAGGAACCAGTCGCGCTCGTTCGACCAAGTTATGCGGTACATCGATTTGTTCCTCTCCAATATCGACCGTCACCAGTGCCTCGGTCGCTTCGACCAATTCGCCAGTCAAATTACGTCTGCCGTTCACAAGTGTGCGCAACCGCAGCTTAACTTCGGCGCCTAAGTGCGCCCGGTACTGTTCCAGCGTAAATAACGGCCGATCGAGTCCCGGCGAGGATACCTCGAGGGTATACTCGCCATTGACCGCTCGTTCGACGTCGAGAAAGTCGCTAACCTGGCGACTCACCTTTTCACAATCGTCGACGCCGATGCCGTCTTCGCTGTCAATATACAGGCGGACCAACACTCCCCGGGTTGAACGCTGGCGCTCGACGCCAAGCAATTCATAACCCAGACCTGCAACCGTCGGCGCAAGCAGCCCGGCGAGCGCGTCTTGTACCACCACGCCTACGCTCCAAAAACAAAAAGCCCCGATTACCCGGGGCCTTTATCGAAAATCTGGTAGCGGGGGCAGGATTTGAACCTGCGACCTTCGGGTTATGAGCCCGACGAGCTGCCAGACTGCTCCACCCCGCAATTGAGCAATCGGTGATGGTAATGATTACCCATTGTTTTTTCAAGCCGGGTGATAGGTGAGCTGTTATCAACCGACCGTCACCACCGGCACAGGCCACCGCCCGACCAGGAGCCTATATAGTACTGGGAATCGGCCTGCAATTCGGTCCTGCATAGGCCCCACCTCCGCCATTCGTGGCCTGTCGTCACGAGGCGAGTGGGAAATCGAGGACCGATTTTCGCGCTTTTGAGGCGAGTCGTGGTAAGGATATTTCACATTTTCGTCAATATTTAGGGAACCTCTGATTTTGAACCCAAGGCGGCGTTCCACGAATGAATCAGAGGTTCCTTAGGTCTGGATGGCTGGGATTTCCCCGGGCAGGTCGACCACCATGCGGCGGCGCCCCCAGTTGCCCGGACGTTCCCGGAAACGCCCGGGGCAAATACTCCCGCAACCAGGACACCGACCGTCCGCACGGAGATTGTAAGCCCCGAGTTGATACCAGTCTCGCTCGATTAGAAGCTTGCCGCAGGTTTCGCAGTAAGTACTCCCACCTTCCGGATCGTGAACGTTGCCGGTATAGACATGACCAACCCCGAGCGTGCGCGCCACCTCGCGCGCGCGGGTCAAAGTCGCCGGCGGCGTCGGCGGTACGTCCCGCATCTTCCAATCCGGGTGAAAGGCGCTGAAGTGCAACGGTACACCGGAGCCTAGATGATCGACCACCCAGCGGCACATGGATTCCAACTCGCCGGTACCGTCATTGTATCCGGGTATGACGAGGTAGGTGATCTCAAACCAGACATCGGTTTCGACCTTGAGATAAGTCAGGGTATCGAGCACCGGGCCCAAACGACTACCCGTGATCTCGCGGTAGAATTTCTCATCGAACGCCTTTAAGTCTATGTTCGCCGCATCCATAGCAGCGAAGAATTCGCGCCGCGGGGCCGGTTCGACATATCCGGCCGTCACGGCGACCGTGGCAATATTCGAGTCGCGGCAGGCAGCCGCCACGTCAATCGCATATTCGTGAAAGATGATCGGGTCGTTGTAGGTAAACGCGACGCCGGCGCAACCGCTTTTTTGCGCCGCAGCCGCGATTGTCTCCGGACCCGCCGCAGCCGCCAAGGTTTCCGTTTCGCGGGACTTGCTGATGTCCCAATTCTGGCAAAACTTGCACGCCAGGTTGCAACCAGCGGTACCGAACGACAACACGGCAGTGCCCGGTAAAAAGTGATTCAGCGGTTTCTTCTCGATCGGGTCGACGCAAAACCCGCTCGATCGCCCGTAAGTCGTCAATACGATAGCGTCACCGTGCCGCGCCCGAACGAAGCACAGCCCGCGCTGCCCTTCTCGCATTTTGCAGAACCGGGGACAAAGATCGCACTGTATGCGGTCATCCGGCAAAGCATGCCAGTACTTCGTTGGTACCTGTGATCGTGAATCCGAAATGACCAGTACTCCTTTTGCGCGAGCCATGGGCCGGCCGCAGCGGCTATAATTAGGAATAGTCGATGCGTGAGGTACGCCATGCAGCACTCTCGCCCGCCCGCCGTTGCGGGCAGCTTCTACCCAGCGGACGCCACCGAACTACGGCAGCTGATCGGCGAATTCCTCGATGCCTACCCGCCAGCCAAGCCCTCCCCCGTCAACGCCGTGATCGCGCCGCACGCGGGCTATATCTATTCAGGCCTCGTCGCTGCGGCCGCTTATGCGGCGATCACGCCGCTGAGCGACCAACTTCGCCGGGTCGCGTTAATCGGGCCGGCTCATAGAGTTAGAGTACGCGGAATCGCAATTAGTTCGGCCGACACCTTCCTTTCGCCGCTCGGCCCGGTCCCCTTGTCGGCGCCCGCCCGGGATAGTTTGCTCGAACAACCGTCGATTTCGGTTAACGACGCTGCACACGAACAGGAGCACTCGCTGGAGGTCCATCTACCGTTCCTGCAATCTGTCTGCAGCGACTTCGTACTCATTCCGATGGTCGTGGGCGACGCGTCACCGCTGGAGGTACAAAACGCGCTCGCACCGTTCTGGGATTCGCCCGACACATTGATCGTCGTAAGCACCGACCTGTCACATTTCCACGACTACGAAACCGCGAAACGGATCGACGCCGCTACCATACAACGCATCATCGCACTGGATTACGAGAATATCCACGCGGAGAACGCGTGTGGTTGCCGCCCCGTGAATGGTCTACTGCACCTGCTGCGCGAGCGCAAGCGAGGTATCCGGCTCCTATCGACGGCCAACTCTGGAGATACCCGCGGCCCAAAAGATCGTGTCGTTGGTTACGGTTCATTCATAAGCAATGGACCATAAACTCGAAGCCGCCGACACGCGGCGCTTACTGGGTATCGCGCGCGCGGCCGTGGAATACGGTTGCGGTCCGAAACCGGCGATGCCGCAACCGCAACCGCTGGATACTTACCCCGAGGCCTTACGGCAGATCCGCGGAAGTTTCGTGACGCTCAAAATAGGAGGGCAGTTGCGCGGGTGCATCGGCACCCTGAAAGCCCTAAGACCGCTGGCGGAAGACGTCATGAAAAACGCGGTCGGCGCAGCTTTTCGTGACCCCAGATTTCCCCCCGTAGTAAAAGCCGAAGCGGCGGATTTGCACTTCCACATTTCCGTGCTTTCGCCGCAATCGGCCCTCGATTTCGATCGCTTCGAGCAGCTTCTGGATTTCCTGCAGCCGGGCACCCACGGACTCGTGCTCGCCCACGGCAACCGCCGAGCCACCTACCTTCCGAGCGTCTGGGATCTAATCCCTGACAAGCGCGCGTTCGTCGAGCAACTCTGTGCCAAAGCGGGGATCCCGTCAAACACCCCGCCGCAAAACCTCGAAGCCTGGACGTATACCGTCCAAGCTTTTGGCGAACCCACGCATTAACAGATCTACGGGTGCCTCGCGCTCATCGCGCGGCCCCTGCTTTGCGGGCGAGTTCGAGGGCGGCGCGATGCCGGGATACGTAGGGTGCGCCAATGTCGCCGGAGCCAGGGGTGGCGGAAACGACCATCCGCAGTCTTCGTGAAATGTGCCGGCCAAATAACGCCCCCCCTTTTTTGTCGACCGCGTTTCTTTACTCCTTGTCGACCTGACATATGCCGACCGAGTCACGACTGCAGCGCTCTCCGGACAACCATATTGCGTCCCCAAGCAGTGCGCCCGAGAGATCGGTGCCGTCGAGACGGGCGGCCCGAAGACCCGCGTATCGCAGATCGGCGGAACGCAGCTCGGCATGCGCGATATTGGCTTCATGCAGGTTCGCGCCGGTCAATTTCGATGCCGCGAGGTCGGCCAATTCCAAATTGGCTCCCCGCAGGTCCGCGTATGCCAAATCGGCACCGGCGAGATTCGCACCCGCCAGGTCGCTCGATTTGAAATGTGCGTTGCGCGCGCGCGCCGCGTATATCGATACGCCGCAAATCCGCCGAAGACAATTCGCACGACTCCCAGTTTACGCCTGGGAACGGGGCCGACTGACAATCCGGCGGTTCGAGCCGTACGGAGGGCATCAGAACACCGAGGCCGACAACGCCGAGAATAGCGATTGCCAGCGCCGGCCAGACGAATCTGGTATCCGGCGAGCGCTTTCTGAGACCGAGCCAGATCCGATTTGAGAGAGCCCGCCGGCGCACCATCTCTTCGGGTTCTACGGCGCGCCGGTAGCTCCCACGCCGGCCGATCGGTGACGAGCCCGCTTCACTCGCGGCCGAACTCCGTCGCTCGGATTTTCGTTCGTCTGCGTTGTTGAAATCGCGCTCTGCGCGTTCCGGCACCGAAACCAGTTGGAATTCCTCGGTGTTCGCGGCGTTTACCCAGGTTTCGCGATCCTGACTCAGGAGCGCATCAGGTTTGACCCGACCGAGCACAATGTTCCGCCGCATAGCGGCAACCGGGAAAGGCCCCTCGATCGTATCGCCGAGTTTCAGATACCAAAGCTTGCCGCTGGTCATAGTTGTCACCCGACTTCAGTTTCCCTCACTGTTGCCGCTTAAACACCAATGCAGGTGAGTCTATCCGGTATCAGTCTCGAAACTCCCAGACACATCCCGCCGCCTATTCGGAACTGGATGTTAGGGCAATTACTCGATGCAAGTGTTATCGGCCGTAGCGGCGAAAACTCTATCCGTCTTCGACTCGACGGTTTCGAGGTTCGTGCGGCAACCGCGTTGCCGTTGCGAGAGGGTGACCGCTTGACCTTGAAGGTTACTCAGTTGAAACCGGTGGTCACCTTGTCACCCGCCACCGCGCAGTCGCCGGAAAAAACCCAGGTCCGGGCGGCCATGAGCCAGGCGCTACCGAAGCAACAGACGTTGGCGCCGCTGCTCAATCGCATGAGCGCCATGTCGAAGCCCGCGACGCCGCAAACCGCCAGGCTCATCGCCGATAAGCCGTTACCGACAACTCTCGCACAGGCAACGCACAAGGTGTTGCGGACGATTCCTTCCCTACTCGAAATCAGCGATGCGGCGCGCCTGCCCGGCGCGCTGCGCCGCATCGGGTCGTTCGCGGAGAGCACCGTCCGCTACCAAGACCACCCCGCAAGCAGCCAGACGGAGCTGCCGGAGCGAGACCTCAAATGGCAATTGTTACGGTTACGCGGCGAGATCCGTACGCTGGCGAACCAAGTTGCGCCAAAAACCAGACGACCGCAGGGAACGGCGAACCCGCTACCGTCGACAAGGAAACCGCAAGGCGGCGAGCTCCGCGCCACCGCGGATCGGGTAACCCCGGGGACTCGGCAAACTTCGCCGCCGGCCAGCCCGACGCCAGCGACGGGAAAACCGCAAGCTCCGGTTGCTATTCCCTCTACTATCGGCGGAACCGCCGCCGTGGCCGCCTCGGAAGCGCCAACTGAAACAAATTCGCTGCGGACGTTGACGCAAATTGTGGAAAGCGCAATCGCGAAAATCGAGACCAATCAACTCAGGACCGTCGGAGCCCTTCTCGATGGCGATTTTCGACTCGTCTTTGATCTTCCGGTAGCGGTCGAAGACGCCCACGAGGTGATCCAAATGCAGATTTCCCAAGAGGGTGCCGAAAGTGATGGCGAAGAGCCGACGACGACAATAGTCATCGAGGTTCCCGTTAGCGCGGATACGACGCTGCGGGCGGTAGTATCGACGACGGCGGAAGAACTATCGATAAAATTGTGGTCGACCGATCTTCAATTACGCCAGACGATAGGGGCGCACCGGGAAACGCTGGAACAACGGCTCCGCGCCAACGGTTTGGCAAAGATCAATATTTCCCTTACCGAGCTGAAACCGTTCGACGAATGGGGCAAGAAGCTCGATACGCTGGTCGACGTGACGGCATGAGTACGATGAAAAAGAACAACGCCGACGTCGCCGTTGCGCTCCAATGGGAGGGCACGGGCGCACCGCGGGTAACAGCAAAAGGCCGGGGAGAGACGGCGGCACGTATCCTGGAACTGGCCCAACAACACGATGTCCCGGTGGAACACGAGCGGGAATTGGTCGAGCTGCTGGTTCTCGTCGACCTCAATGAGGAGATCCCACAAAGCCTATATGTCGCAGTCGCCGAAATCATCGCGTTCGCCTATTCGCTGAGAGGCAAATTCCCACCACTATCGTGACGTCCCTCGGCTTTAGTGCCGCCAGCGCTCAACTGCTTCTGCGCTTGGTCGTAGGCTTCGTTCGCCGCCGCTACGTCGCCGTTGAAGCGCTCTATATCTGCGATCAAAAACCAATTAGCGGCGCGCAATCGCGACGTCGCGCCCGGTAGCGCATTCGAACGGAACGCGGTGGCTTTCGCCTGATCATATTCTCCTTCAGCGAACCGCAATTTCGCGAGTCGATGCCAGGCCCAGGGGTCCGCCGGTGCGATTCGGATCGCGCGCTCGACATTCGCGCCGGCCGCACCATACTGCCCGGCTGCGATCGCTTCGTCGGCCGCGGCCAGAAGTTGCTCCGTCGCCGGAAGACCCGGAGCGACGGCCTCGTCCGGGGCCAACGCGGGTCGGGTCACTTCGTTCGGCGAATCGCGGTCGGCCACGACGTCCTCCGGAGGCGGGAAAGGGATCACCGGAAACGGTTCGATCGCCGCCCGTTGCGTCCGATCTTCGACCGGCGCCGGCGGCCCGTGAGCGCAACCGCTGACCGTTAGCGCCAAGCAAACGCTTGAGACAATACCTCTAAGGAACCTCTGATTCATTCTGGGACAGTCGGATTGTGATTCAAAATTGTTCGACTCAGGGCGCGGCGCGCAGGTAATAGCCGGGAGTATTAGCAAGCGCTGCAACACCGAGACGGACGGTTCTGAACGCAAGGCGGCGTTCCACAAATTAGTCACAGCTTCCCGAATACGACGGCCGTTCAATGAAGTAGTCCTCGCAAATAATCTAGCGGCGTCCGCTCAACGGGTCTGTCGGACGCGCATTCGCGCCGGTCGGGTAGCCCGTGCGGTAGCGCTAACGGTACCAAGGTCGCGCCTTCACATTCCCTGGCCACCAGCGCATCACCCGTCGGCGACACCCATTCCCATGCCAAGTCGTCAGGCCGTCCAAATTGGAAAGGGGTAACTCCGATCCGGAGCATCACTTCTGTCCAAATCGGCAGTGCTCCGGTCGCCCCCGTCAGGCCCGTCTCGCCGTTATCATCCCTTCCGACCCAAACTACCGTCAAATAGTTAGCGCCGAACCCCGCAAACCAACTGTCCCGCCCACCATTAGTCGTCCCCGTTTTACCGGCCAGCGGCAATCGTCCTTCTAATGCCGATGCGGCGCTTCGCGCGGTGCCCTCAGTAACGACGCCGGTGAGCAAATGTTGAATGAGATACGCGACCGACGCATTTGTCAGCCGCTCGACACTCGGAGGGTAACGAGTCAAAGTCCTATTGTGCGCATCGCTCACCGAACGGATGGCGCGCAGCGGTACTTTGAAACCGTCATTTGCGACGGTTTGGTAAAGCTGAGTGACCTCGACCGGGGTCAGGTCGATGGCACCGAGGAGAATCGACGGTAACTCACTGAGCCCGTTCTCGACGCCGAACGCTTGCAAACGCTTTACGACCGTTTTAACGCCAACGCTAAGACCAAGGTTAACGGTCGCCAAATTGTAAGACCGGATCAGCGCTCGTCGTAACGAGACCGCGCCGTGAAACCTTCCGTCGTAGTTCCTGGGCACCCACTGCTCGCCGGTCGCAGTCGACACGTTCACCGCCGTGTCTTCCAGAACGGAAAGAACGTTGAAATGCTTCCTCTGTTCGAGCGCCGCGAGGTACACGAACGGTTTGACCAACGACCCGATGGCACGCTTTGCATTCAAGGCCCGATTGAATCCTCCTCGGGAATGGCCGCGCCCCCCGACAAGTCCCGCGACCTCCCCAGTGCGCGGATCGATTATAACCACCGCAGCTTGCAACGGCTTTGCGTTTAGATTTTTGCGTTTTTCGATATTCCGTATGGTCTTATTCGCCGCATTTTGCGCCGCCAATTGGACCCCCGGGTCGAGCGTTGTATAGACCTTGAGGCCGGCGGCTTGAAGATCTGCCTCTTTGTAATCACGCCTTAGCTGCACGCGTACCAAATCCATAAAAGTACCAAATTCGCGTGTTTGGATCGGTTGGCTCCGGACGACGAGTTCGCTCGCGCTCGCTGCGGCGTGGTCGTCCGGGCCGATAAGCCCTTGTTTGACTAATAGGTCCAATACAAGGTTTCGACGCTTTCTCGCCGCTACCGGTCGGCGCCTCGGATCGTATGTGCTCGGCGCTTTGACCATCCCGACTAAGGTCGCCAACTCGGCAAGGCCGAGATCCTCGAGCGGTTTGCCAAAAAAGAAGCGCGCGCCTAACCCGAACCCGTGGACGGCCCGATTGCCGTCCTGGCCGAGAAAAATTTCATTGACATAGGCTTCCACTATTTGTCCCTTGCCCGTTCGTCTTTCAAGTGCGATTGCCATCACCGCTTCACGAATCTTTCGTCCGTACGAGCGTTTGTTAGACAGATATAGATTCTTTACGAGTTGCTGAGTGATCGTACTGCCGCCCTGCTCGATGGTGCCCGAACGGAGATTGTTGACCGCCGCCCGCACTATCCCGACCGGGTCCACTCCAAAATGTTGATAAAAACGACGGTCTTCGATCGCGATTAGAATGTCGAGCAACATTTTTGGCGTGTCGGCTAGCGAGAGGACTACCCGATCTTCGAATGTTTTCGCGTGGACGCTACCGATCTCGACCGGCTCCAGCCGCGCCAGAGCTAGCGGATCGCCCGTTTCGATGTCCGATAGCGCCGCCACCGAACGGCCACTCAAGCGGATCTTGATCCGACGGGGGGGCTCGCGCCGTTCGGGAAACGCGTAGCCTCTGGAAGATATTTCAAAACCATGTCGGCTACGCCTATATCGCCCCGGAGTATCGATTGTAGAAGCCCGCACGTACCCTAGTTGGCCAAGCGTCATCTCGAGATAGTCGGGAGCCAACTCGAGTCCTTTGTATAGCTCCAGTGGGCTAGCGTATATGCGCGCGGGCACCGCCCATCGACTCGCCGCAAATGATACGCCTACGACGTGATCCAGCCATAAGCAATAGGCAACGAACGCCAATGATAACCACAGCGTCAAATGGCGAACATAAAACGCCAACAGCTTCGGGCCGGTTCTCGACTGCCAACGACGCTTCCGACGTTTCACGATTTATCGCGGGCGAATGCTCTCGGCGTCGATTCGTTAGCCCGCATTTCTCAACAGTCGGCGCGATACCCGGGTGGGCACTTAAAGGGTATGAATTTCTTCCGAGCGTTGGGACACCCGGTCGTCTTTCCGAGAGCCATAGCGTCCGTGCGACCAAAGAGGGCGCGTCGCGCTGCCGAGAAATGCGGGTTAACGAATGAAAAACGGCTTCGTGCCATAGTCAAGCGAAAAGCAGCGAAAAGAAATCGTAGGAGAAAACAGCGCCGCAATCGGTCAGGCCGAGACCTGCGAAACATCAAGGGCGAGCGCCGATTTCGAATTAGACACAAACAAAAAAGCCCCGCCGTCGCTGGCGGGGCTTGAATTGTCGGGCAATGACGGGGCCTTTGATGTCTACTACGCCTACCGGCACCTGCGGCTCGCCTAACCGCCGCCTTAGCTGCCGTGCTTGCGGTCGTATTCTCGCTCCCATTTACTCGCAAACGCGTCAATCGCACGCTGCCTCGCATCGCGTTTGCGTTGCTCGGCCCTGCGTTGTCGCGCCGCCTCCTTGCGTGCAGCTATTTTCGCCTTTGCCTCTGCGACCTCGCGCCTCAGCCGTTCCTTCTTCTCGCGTTCGGCTGCTTGCGCTTCGGCCGCATCAGATACTACTTTTTTTTGGCGGCCTTTTTCCTCGCTGGCCTTCTCTTGGTAGCCTTTTTCTTGGTGGCCTTTTTCTTGGTGGCCTTTCTCTTGGTGGCCTTTCTCTTGGTGGCCTTTTTCTTGGTCGCCTTTCTCTTTGCTGGTTTTCTCTTGGTCGCTTTCTTCTTCGCGGCCTTTCTCTTAGTCGCCTTCTTCTTCGTAGCTTTACGTTTAGCTACTTTCCTTTTCGCGGCTTTCTTCTTCGTTGCCTTCCGCTTCGTAGCTTTACGTTTGGCTACCTTCTTTTTCGTCGCCTTCTTCCTGACTACCCTTTTCTTTGCAGTAGATTTCTTCCGACTGACCGACTTCCTCTTTGAAGCCTTCTTTTTCGCTTTCGCCATAACAAAAGCCCCCCTTAAAGATTTAGTTGGGATTAATACGCAACACCACGTTTGTTTATATACATCACAACAACACGATGTGCAATCAATTATAGTAGAAAACTTGAATGATCGATCGGAAATTGTGTTCTTATCACAACAAACAATGATCGCGATCAAAAATACAAAGTACCGAACTTACGATTCTGGCCAAGATTTTTTTGGGTAAAAAACCGGTGACCCTCCAAAAACCGACTGTCGACCGAAACAAAATTTCGTTGTGAACTATTTCAAAGCTTCGAGAACGCGAGCTTTGATCGTTTCGACGTCTCCGACCCCGTCGACGCGTCGGATTTCCAGCCCGTCCGATTCCGAGGCGGCGTTTTGATAGTATCCGACCAGCGGTTTGGTCTGTTCGTGATACACACGCAAGCGCGCGCGCACGGTCTTTTCGACATCATCGTCGCGCTGGATGAGGGCTTCTCCCGTTTCGTCGTCCTTACCGGCGACCTGCGGTGGATTGAATTCGACATGGTACGTCCGACCGGACCCCGGATGGACCCTGCGCCCGGACATACGGCGGACGATTTCCTCGTCACCCACAACGATCTCTATCACTCGGTCGACGGCCACACCGGATCGGGCGAGTCCTTTTGCCTGCGCAATCGTGCGCGGGAAACCGTCAAATAGAAAACCCGTATCGCAGTCGGGCTGCGTCAGACGCGCCGCGACGAGGCGGAGAATGATATCGTCGGACACAAGACCGCCGGCATCCATTATTTTCTTTGCTTCCAGCCCCACAGGATCACCGGCACCGATAGCCGCACGGAGCATATCCCCTGTTGATATCTTGGGAATCCCATAAATTTCGCAAATAGAATCGGCTTGCGTTCCTTTGCCGGCGCCCGGGCCTCCCAACAGAATAACTCGCATATTTACGTCTCCGTATCGGCTAAAATAAGATACTTACCGAGGCTTTCAGAATTAGTGAACATTGTAGGTTGGGTTAGCCCGAAGGGCGTGATCCAACATGATGACTGAATTGTTGGGTTACGGCCCTTTCGCGCCTAACCCAACCTACGATGCACCTGTGTTCGGTCGTTATGCAAGTCTCAATAAGGTACCTGTGATCGGTTCCGGGACATTCAGATCGTGATTGGAAACTGTCGAGCTGAGGGCGTGGATCGCAAGTAATAGCCGGGACAGACGATTCTGAAAATATGGCGGCGCTCCACCACTGAATCGGAAGTTCCTCGAATTTCGAGTCGAAATGGACAACATGCTCAACGAAGATCCTCGATTCTGCTGCGGCTCCCGATCACCCGTTCTATGAAATTGAATCTCGACCAGACCAGCGTGCCATCCATTTCGGCATATTCGAAGCACGGGATCACAATCGGCGGGCGCTTGCTCGTCGAACCGTTCGTCGCGGTCGGCGACGATATTCTAACCGGATCACTGCCGCTGTCCGTAGGCGCCGTCGGCCCCCAACATATCGAAAAACTCCTCGCATTCGAACAAAGCATAATTCTCGTTGGAACGGGAGAAACACAAGTGCTTTTCGATCCGGAAGTGTTGCGGCCCGCATTGGAAGCGCAAGTTGGTATCGAGGTAATGAAAACGGCAGCGGCGTGCCGCTGCTACAATGTTCTCGTAGCGGAGAATCGAGCGGTACTCGGGGTTTTTTATATGCCGTAAGTCTCGCGTAATTACATTTCGGCGAACAGTGCATCGACCGAAAAACCTTCGCGTTCTAGAATCTGTCGCAATCGGCGCAGGGCTTCAATTTGGATTTGTCGAACCCGCTCCCGCGTAACTCCAATTTCATTCCCGACTTCCTCGAGAGTCGCTATTTCCCGCCCATACAGCCCGAATCTCCGTTCGACGACCGCGCGCTGCTTATCATTCAACTGACCAAGCCAAGTGTCGATGTGCCGCTGGACATCGTCATCCTGCAATACCATCGATGGATCCGGATTCTGTTCGTCGGGGATCGTATCCAATAGCGAGCGGTCGGAATCCCTCTCCGCGGGAACATCTACAGAGGTAGTGCGCTCGTTGAGACCCAGCATCCGCTCGACGTCTTCGATCGGTCGGTCGAGCATTTCCGCCACATCCTCCGGGCTCGGTTCGCGATCCAGTTTCTGTGCCAACTGGCGAGCTGCCCGGAGATAAATATTAATTTCTTTGACGACGTGGATCGGCAAGCGAATCGTCCTTGTCTGATTCATTAAAGCTCGTTCGATTGTTTGCCGGATCCACCAGGTCGCATACGTCGAAAATCGAAATCCACGTTCCGGATCGAATTTTTCCACGGCACGGATGAGCCCGAGATTACCTTCCTCAATCAGATCCAGCAGAGCAAGTCCCCGGTTCATGTAACGTCTGGCGATCTTGACGACGAGCCGCAGATTCGACTCGATCATTCTTTTACGCGCGCTTTCGTCGCCTTTCAGTGACCGACGCGCGAAATAAACTTCCTCTTCGGCGGTTAGCAGAGACGAGTAACCGATCTCGCTTAGGTACATACGCGTCGCGTCGAGTTCTCCGGCCGAAAAATCAGTCGCCGACCCACGTTTCGTACCGCCAGTTCGGTTCCCGGCCGGCGGTCGCTCCGGTTCGCTCTGTATGTTTGTCAATGCCGCAGTATCAGGCTCGAGACCGTCCGATTCAACGTCTGCATCTTTGGAAGAACGCTCGCGCTCGCCTTCGATCGTCGGATCGTCCTTCGCGGCAGTCGAATTCGGTGGTTTCGAATTGTCGCCAGATGCAGCCATGAGATGCCTTAACGCTGGGGGAGAAATCGGAGCGGTTCGACTGCTTTGCCGTCGCGTCGAATTTCGAAATGTAACATGACGCGTTTAGCGTCGGAATTACCCATCTCAGCTATCTGTTGACCTCGTTTCACGATTGCGCCCTCACCCACCAGCAAATGGTCATTGTGAGCGTAGGCGCTTAGGAATTCCTCGCTGTGCTTGACGATAATAAGCTGTCCGTATCCTCGGAGTCCACTCCCGCTATACACCACGGTACCGCCGGCGGCCGACTTCACAGCGTCACCGCGAGAACCCGAAATTTCGATCCCTTTCGTCCCCGATGCTGTGGACGCCGCCTGGACCGCCCCGCTTGCCGGCCACGACCAGATGACGCGATGCGGTATCGATTGTTTTTTCGCCTTGCTCGCGACCGGCTTAATAGTAGGGCCTTGCGCTCGTTTAGGTGCGTTCGCGACGGTAGGGGCGCTAGCCCTTTTGCCCGTAGTCTTCGGCGGCGCCGTCAAGCGCAGCCGTTGCCCGACGTAGATTACGTTCGGGTCCGAAATACGATTCCAATGCGACAAGCTGCGAAAATCGATCCCGAATCGCCACGCGACCGAATAGAGCGTATCCCCACCTCGCACGACATACGACGCTGGCGCTGTTAGCACATCATTGGCAGGAGGCGCGCCCGCACGATGCACGGTTACGCGCTCTGGTCGAACCGCCGATTTATGGGCGATGGGCGCCCTTGCTTTGTTGACGCACCCGCCGACGGTCCATACCGAAACGATTAAGACTACTGCACCGACCCGATGTATGGAAAGCATAGTGCGGGGAACTCAACCGAGACCATCCACCATCGGTACAAAACTGACGAGATCGAGAACGTTTTCCTCGAGTCCGGCCGGAGTCTTCGTGACAAGCACCAACTTCTGGCTTCCCTTCTGCCCCACGGGGATCACGAGACGACCGCCAACTACTAACTGATCGGTCAAGGCCGCGGGGATGCCGATAGCCGCGGCGGCGACGAGAACTGCATCAAACGGCGCGTGCTTCGCCCATCCCAGAGCACCGTCGCCGTGACGGACGCGAACGTTGTTTACCCCTAATTCATGTAGCCGAACACGCAATTTACCGGCGAGCGCTCCGATTCGCTCCACGCTGTACACGGTTTTCGCAACTTTGGCGAGGATCGCACTCTGATAGCCACACCCCGCGCCAACCTCGAGCACGTTCTCCAGTCGACCACCAACGAGCAACGCTTGGGTCATTGCCGCTACGGTGTACGGCTGAGATATCGTCTGCCCGAACCCGATGGGCAATGCGTTGTTTTCATAAGCGCGACTCGCCAAGGCTTCGTCCACGAACAAGTGCCGTGGAGTGGTACGAATGAGGTTCAGGACCTGCTCTGAACCTATCCCCATTTCGCGGATCTGGTCGACGAGCCGATCCCGGGCACGCTGCGAGGTCATACCAATACCGCGACGGTCAGCGCTCATCATTCACTGTTCGATCCAGGAGGCCACATCGACGAGCGCGGCATGTGCCGTCAAATCCGCATGCAAAGGTGTTACGGAGACGAAACCTCGGGCGATCGAGTCGAAATCGGTATCGTTGCCAGAATCAGCACGCGGCGGACCCGACGGCCCGATCCAGTACACCGAACGCCCGCGTGGATCTTTTTGCCGCACCACCGAAGCTTCCTTATGGCGTTGCCCCAGCCGAGTAACCCGATATCCAAGTTGTTCCTCGGTGGGTCTATCCGGCACATTGACGTTCATTAGCCAATTCTCACCTCGCCCGTGTTTCATGATATTGCCGATCAGGGTACAAGTTATTTGGGCCGCAGCCGAATAGTGCTCCAAATCTGTACCGGCCAACGATACCGCGAGTGCCGGACACCCCATGAAACAGCCTTCCATAGCCGCGGCAACGGTACCAGAGTAGAGAACGTCATCACCGAGATTCTCACCTGCATTGATTCAGGAAACCACGAGGTCCGGTTTCGTGCCCAGGAGTTCGGTGATCGCAATGTGCACGCAATCCGTCGGCGTGCCATCGACCCAAAAGAACCCGTTCTCACCGCGTTCCAGCCGCAAAGGTCGGTCCAAGGTTAACGAATTGCTCGCGCCGCTGCGATCCTGTTCGGGGGCCACGACGGTGACCTCGCCGAGAGCGGCAAGTTTGTCGGCCAAAACGGCCAGTCCCCTGGCGCGATAACCGTCGTCGTTACTCAGCAGGATCCGCATTCGCCGACCTCCGGAGAAGTGGTTTCGTTGAAGGTTGACTATGCTACGCGGGCACGCTCCTTCGCCTACTCATTTGCTATTTCTCGGCGTTCCCGGCGCGCTCGCTTCCCTATCCCCGGCGAGCCATTTTCCGATAGCTTCACTAACCGGTCGAACCGCAGATCAAAAACTCCAGCAACGCTTTCTGTGCGTGCAGACGGTTACCGGCTTCGTCCCAAACGACGCTGTTTGGATGCTCCATGACTTCGGCGGAAACTTCCTCTCCTCGATGCGCCGGCAAACAATGCATGAACAGCGCCTGCGAACCGGCTTTCGCGAGCAACTTCTCGTTCACCTGGAACTCGCGGAACAATTCATTCCGCCGTTCCGACTCATCTTCCTGCCCCATGCTCGCCCACACATCGGTTACGACCATATCGGCATCCGCCACCGCTTGTTCGGGTCGATGCGAAAAATCGACGGTCACAGAATCCGGAACGTCGGCAAGTGCGCTCGGCTCATAACCGGCCGGTACGGCGATCGACAAGGCAAACCCGAATTGTCTAGCTGCATTGATGTAGGAGTTGCACATGTTGTTACCGTCACCAACCCATGCGACTTTGCGCCCACTTATGTCACCGCGATGTTCGAAAAACGTTTGCATATCGGCCAGAAGTTGGCACGGGTGGAAGCTGTCGGTCAGCCCATTTACGACCGGGACGCTCGCGAATTGGGCGAGCGTTTCGACGGTATCGTGCGAAAACGTTCTAACCATGATGGCGTCGCACATGCGTGAGAGGACGCGAGCCGAATCCGATATCGGCTCGCCGCGCCCCAGTTGGGTATCGCGAGGGGACAGAAAGATCGCCGCCCCACCACTCTCAATCATCGCCGTTTCGAACGAAACCCGTGTCCGAGTCGACGACTTGTCGAAAATCATCGCAAGCACGCGGTTGGCAAATATTGGGGGCCGCTGGCCGGAACCACGCAACCCCTTCAGGTCTGAAGCGCGCCGGACGACGCCCCGCAATTCATCCGGCGACAAATCCAGTAATGTAAGGAAATGCCGTACGCTCATCTGCTATTGGGAACGGCAAAAAGCCTCGATTAACGAGCAGACGGCGGACACCATGTGGCCGGCTTCTTCGTCAGACATGATCAGGGGCGGTAGCAGCCGAACGACATTGTCCCCGGTCACATTGATCAATATGCCGGCGTCGAGACCGCGCCCGACGAGTTCTCCACACGGCCGATCGAGTTGTATGCCGATCATCAAGCCCTTGCCGCGGATTTCACGGACGCCGTCGAGCGTGGCTAATGTGTTGTTGAATTCGGACATTATTTTGTCGCTGAGAAGATTGCACCGATCGAGGAGCAACTCGCGCTCCACGGCCGAGAGGACCGCGAGTGCGGCGCGGCAGGCGAGCGGATTACCGCCGAAAGTCGACCCATGGGTACCGGGCTGCAGTACGGAAGCGGCACGCGGTCCGGCAAGACAGGCCCCGATTGGTACTCCGTTACCTAGAGATTTCGCCAGCGTCATAACGTCAGGCGACGATGTCTCGTGCTGAAACGCAAACCACTTACCGGTTCGACCCATACCCGTCTGAATTTCGTCCAGCATGAGCAGGGCGTTGTTCTCGTCACAGATCGTACGCAAGGCGTCCACGTATCCCGACGGCGGGACGACAATACCACCCTCGCCCTGGATCGGTTCCACAAGAACGGCCGCGACGTCGTCACGCCGGGCAATGACGTCGCTAACTGCTTCGATATCGCCGTACGGAATGTGCAGAAAGCCAGGCACCAACGGCTCAAAACCTTGCTGCACTTTCGGGTTTCCGGTAGCGCTCAACGTCGCCATCGTGCGCCCGTGGAAACTGCCGGTCATCGTAAGGACGACCGGCGCGTCGATTCCGATCTCGTGGCCATAGCGGCGCGCGATCTTCAGCGCCACCTCATTCGCTTCGGCGCCAGAATTACAGAAAAACGCATTCTCTAGCCCCGAGACTGCGCTCAATCGGTCACCGAGTTGTTCTTGTAGGCCGATGCGGTACAGATTGGAAGTATGAAGCAATTCGCCGGCCTGCAGACACAGTGCTTCGGTAACGCTTGGGTGTGCGTGCCCCAAACCGCACACGGCAATACCGCACAGCGCGTCGAAATAGCGCCGACCTGCGGTATCCCATAGCCAAACACCCTCGCCGCGTTCGAAGGTGACGTCTTGTCGATTATAGGTCGACATCAACGAATTTCCCGTAAATGAGTTCACGTGGCCTTTTTACCGACTAATGGGTGATCCAAAATATCGATCAGTTTCGGATTAGGGACCATCGACCGTACATCGTCGCCGTCCTACCGGGCCTGCGACGGCCACGGACGGCGGAAGCCCGGGGCGACGACCCACTATTCCGCTATTCTTGTTCGACACATCCCGGCTCTTCAGTTCACGGAAGCGCCCATCGAACGCCCAAGCCCGACCCGCGGCCAGAAAAGAGGAACCCGGCCGCGAGGCCGGGCTCTCAATGTCCTTTTCCCAAGAAACCGCTCTCAGCCCATCGGCACGCCATCGCCGCCGGCCTGGATGAACCGCAGCGTAGGGATCGACACCGTCACGTTCGAACGCGAAGCTGCGAACGCCACCCTGCGCGCCCGGCGCTTTTCTTCTTCACTCGCCTCGACGATTCCGACGATCCTCAATTTTGCGCGGCCTCACGCCTGGCTAACACCTGCATGTACGGCCAATTGTCAATGAGACCCGTATAAGATTCAAGTCTCCGCAACGCGGGAACTACCGGCCGCGCGGCGACAAGAAACGACTGGGCAACCGTCAGGCAGGCCGGTGAGAAATCGGGCTAGCCGGGCTGCCGCAACCACAAGCACTGACCACCGCTCTCTTCGTCGATAGCTTCAAGGTTCGCACGGTGCGCCGCGATTTCCTCGGCGCTCGGCGCGACGACCGGGATACCCGTGCGCGCTGGCGCCGGCGCGGCGCCAGCGGAAGCCGCGATGACCGTCTGCCCGGCCGAGGTTCCGACCGCCAACTGCAGATCCACTTGTCCACCGGTCATTGCGAGATATACATCGGCCAACAATTCGGCATCGAGAAGCGCGCCATGCAACTCGCGATGTGTGTTGTCGACCTCATAGCGTCGGCACAACGCGTCCAGACTGTTGCGTTGACCAGGATGTAGGGTTCTCGCCAACAGTAGCGTATCGAATATCCGGCAACGGTCGGCGATCGAACCCGAGGTCTCGTCCCAGAGTTTGAGTTCCGAATTGAGAAACGCCGTATCGAAGGGCGCGTTATGGATGATCAATTCCGAATCGCGCACGAACTCTAGAAACTCTTCGACGATTTCTGCGAACTTTGGCTTGGTCGCTAAAAACTCCGTCGTTAGCCCGTGCACTTCCAAGGCGCCGGCGTCTATATCGCGCTCGGGATTCACATATTGGTGGTAGCGCCGCTCGCTGATTCGGCGATTCGCGATTTCGATACAGCCGATTTCTATTATTCGGTGTCCGGATTCCGGATCGAGACCGGTCGTTTCCGTGTCGAGCACGATTTGTCGCATCAAACTCGGTATTCCGAAATATCGATCCGTTTCGGAATAAGGACCGACGCCCGCGCGTCATCACCGTCGTAGCGGGCTCGCGACGGCGTCGGGCGGCGGCAGTCAACGGCAACGGCCCCGGTACGACGACAAAAGTAGAGCATCTTTCGGATCACCTATTCAGTTCGGCTTCACTCATGCTTGCGGCGGATATAATCGTCGATCGCGTCATTGGCAAATTGGTCAGCCGCCTCGTTCCCCGCATCGCCCGAGTGGCCCTTCACCCAGCGCCATTCTATCTCGTGTCGACTACCGAGTTCATCTAAAAGCGTCCACAAATCCGCGTTTTTAACAGGCGTGTTGCCGCTCGTTCGCCAATTCCGCTTTTTCCACTTCGGCAGCCATTCGGTGATCCCCTGCTGCACGTACTTGGAATCCGTCCACAGGCGCACGTGACTCGGGCGCTTCAGCGCCCGCAAGGATTCTATTGCCGCTGTGAGTTCCATCCGATTATTCGTCGTGTCTGCTTGGGCGCCATTGATTTTCTTTTCAATCCCTTCATAGCGCAGTAACGCAGCCCACCCGCCTAGTCCCGGGTTTCCGCGACAGGCACCATCGGTGAAGATTTCTACGAGCGGTCGGGCAGACGGCGTCATCGCCCGCGGTTTCTCCGGATCGGCGAGCGTTCCCGGGCACGGGTCGTCGGCTCCGCGACGCCGCCCGCAATCACCCGCCGGCGGGTTTGCCAAGAAGATTTCAAAGGCGTTACGGCCGCGACGTGTTTTCTCGCCACGACGATATATACATTCCCAAAAAACGGCCAGCAGTAGGACCCGAGCTGTTCCACGAACCCGAGCTTGCGACTGATCGTATCGCGGCGCAACGGCGGACGAAAGGATGTCTTTTTCAAGAATTCGACCTCGAAACCGAGCAGCTTCAGCCAGTCTTTGATCCTCGATACGGATAGAAACTGCCCCGACCACGGAGGTTTTCCGCGCCAACCCGCCAGCAGCCGCCAAAATCCACACAGGCTCCACGGGTTGAATCCGGCGATTACGATATGCCCTTCGCCAATTAATACCCGTTCGGCCTCGCGCAATACGGCGTGCGGCTCGACCGCGAACTCCAAGATATGCGGTACGACAAGTACATCGATGGAATTCGCTGCGAGCGGCAATGCGTCGCACCGTCCCACAATATCCAAGAGAAGCTCACGGCCTGTTTCGTTAGCAACCAACAACGCATGCGATATACGCGTCGTCGCGAAGAAATCGCCCGAAACGTGATTACCTAACTGGACAATGTGGTACCCAAAAAGGTTTGGCAGAATAGCTGCTGCCAATTCGAGCTCGGCATCGCGAATGTTCTTACCTGCAGCCGCAAACCATGTCCGCAACCACGCCGCGACCTGTGTGCTGTTGGTCGACAGGAATTTGCGACTAGCGGAACCCATCTCAAAATTCTTCATTCCCACGCCTGCAACTACTTCCGAGTAACGGCGCGATGGACGAAAACCGTTGCCGACGGGGCGAATAGTTCGTAGAACCTATCGTGATTCCGCGGGATCGCGCTCAAACAGTTTACCATCATGCGACACTCGCCACGGCGCGACACCCACCCTGGATGACTGCTCCGAAATATCGATCAGTTTCGGAATAGAGGCCGGCGGCCGTGCATCGTCACCGTCATACCGGGCTTGTGACCTTCAGGGCCGCTCTCTGGCATCCTGCCATCGGGATCTCACGCGGTATCTCATTGATGCACTTTCCGAGCATGGTTACCATAGCGCCTATGCTATGGGGGAGCAGCAAGCGCTCGGGGGTGTTGATTTTGGCGCTGCCCGTATTGTTGACCGCGTGCTCCCTCCCGTGGGTCGACCGATCGATCCCGCTGCCACTGCCAGTGCCGGAAGACGGTAGCGCCCCCGTAGCAGAGAACCTCGTCGAAGAAACCAGCCCCAAAACACACAGCAGCCAACTAAGCGTTGCCGCCGCCAACGACACTTGGGAGCGACTCGCTCGCGAATTCGGCTGGCCGGAGTTTACGGATAGCGGCGTAACCGCCGCACTTCGATCATTTACCGAACGCCGGGAGGACTTTCAACGCGCGTCCGAGCGAGCAGAGCCGTTCTTATGGTTTATCGCCGAGGCGTTAGCTGCACGCAAACTACCGGCAGAACTCGCCCTGCTCCCATTGGTAGAAAGCGGATTCAGAGTTTCGGCACGCTCGAGGCGCGGCGCCGTCGGTCTCTGGCAGTTCATGCCAACGACAGGTCAACGATTCCACCTAAAACAAACCAACTGGTATGACGCACGCCGCGATGTCGTCGCGTCTACTCACGCTGCACTGAATTATCTGGCTCTATTGCACCGGCGTTTCGACGGAAACTGGCTACTTGCCGTGGCGGCATATAATTGCGGACCGGCGGCGGTAGGGCGAGCGGTCGCGAAGAACGGTTCGCACGACTTTTGGGTCGTTGGCGCCGATTTGCCGGCCGAAACGAGGCAATATGTCCGGAGGCTTCTCGCGGCGATCGCAATCGTCAACGATCCGGCGAGCTACGGCGTTGTCCTGCATCCGATCGCGAATGCGCAGTATTTTTCCGAAATCGATCTCGGCGGACCAGCCGATCTCGAATATCTGACCCAGGTGGACGGTTGGTCAGAAACCGAATTCAAACAACTCAATGCGGCATTCAAGCGCGGATATGCAGACCCGGACGGACCCTTTCGGATCCTGGCGCCGCTGGCCCTCAGCGCGCGGATCGGCGCCGCGGTCGCAGCGCTTCCGCCGGAGGCGCGGAGGCCGTCGCGGATCCATCTCGTAGAATCCGGTGACACTTTGGCCGAGATCGCGATGCGCTACGGGGTCGGAATCACTACTATTCGCCGGCAAAACAACATTCGCGGAGACTTCATCCGGGTCGGCGCCGAACTTGTCGTCCGGATGCCCGCATCCGGCGACCGGGGGGAACGACTCGACCCGTCGGTGCCGCGCGGCGACCGCCACATGGTCCAGCCAGGCGAGTCGTTCTGGACGGTCGCGCGAAAATACGGCACGACCGGGAGAATTGTCGCGGCGCTCAACCGCCTATCGCTCAAAGATACGCTTTATCCAGGCCAGATACTGATCATTCGCCAATCCCTCAAAGCGGGGCGCTACGCTGTCGTTCCCGGCGATTCGCTGTGGACCATCGCGCGGAGATTCAACGTAAGCATTGATCAATTACGGCAGTGGAATAATCTACCGCTGCGCGAATCGCTGCAGCCCGGTCAATCGCTAATAGTTTCCAGCCCACCGGCGGCCAAAGTCAAGAAGACCTAGGAGCCATTCCGGGACGGTTGGATTGTGATTCAAAATTGTTCAGTGCGGGGCGCGGCGCGCCGGTAAAGGAACCCAGGCTAAAGCCAAAATGAAATTCTTAGTCAGACCAATTCGTTGGTTCGCTCGCGTGATCGTGAAACGCTTGTTCCGGGTTCACCTAATCGGACTCGATAACTACGCCCTCGCCGGCGAGCGTACCCTCATCGTGGCCAATCACGTTTCCTCTTTGGACGGCCTGTTTCTGTTTCTATTTCTACCGAAAGTACCGGTTTTCGCGGTCGAACCGGCGACCGCGTCGCGCCTTTGGGTGAAACCGTTTCTAGCCTTCGTCGATTCCTACGAATTGGATCCACTCAATCCCCACGCTTTGAAGGGGTTGATCAAACACCTGAAGCTCGGAAAAACGGTAGCGATTTTTCCCGAAAGCCGCATCAGCGCGACCGGCTCGCTGATCAAACTTTACGAGGGTCCGGCAATGATCGCCGATCTCGCCGAGGCCGACGTCCTGCCCGTTGGGATCGAAGGATTGCAGTATTCACGGTTTTCACCGCTTCAAGGAATCGTCAAAAGACGTTGGTTTCCACCGGTAAAAATCGTAGTGCTCAAACCGAGGAGAATCGCGCTGCCGGAAACACTGCAGGGACGGCCCCGCAGAGCCAAGGCGGCGACCGCAATGTTGCGTACTATGCGGGAAATCGCGTATGAAAATGCCTATCAGCCGATAACGCTTTACCAGGCGATCGTCGATGCGATGCGTCGGCACGGACCCGGTCGGTTGATCATAGAGGACTCGACCGGAGCAAAATTGACATACCGCCAGTTGCTCCTGAGGGCGAACATGCTAGGTCCGTTTATCGCCGCGGCAACGGAGCCGAAGGACTCCGTCGGGATCATGCTCCCGAGCACGGCGGCGGCGATCGTAACGCTCACGGCGGCGCAATCACGCGGACGCAAAACGGCCATGCTGAACTTCACCGCCGGGGCGCGCGGTCTCGCCATCGCCTGTGAGACGGCGAACGTTAAAATGATCTATACCTCGCGCGCATTCGTCGAGGCAGCGGGACTCGAAGAAGAAATCGAAACGCTCGAGGAGCTAACCCAGATCACGTACCTCGAAGACATTCGACCACGCGTGTCTCTGGCACGGAAAATCGGTGCCGCCATCGCCGCTTTCGCGCCCGATTTCGTCTACCATTTCCGCGAGCGCAACCGGAACCCGCACGACGACTGCGTCGTTTTATTCACATCGGGGTCCGAAGGGATCCCAAAAGGCGTAGTATTAACCCATTCCAATGTCATCGCCAACCGCGCACAGGTTCAAACCCTAATCGACCTAAGCCACCGGGATACCGTACTCAACATCTTGCCGATGTTTCACGCATTCGGTCTACTCGGCGGCGTGCTGCTACCGTTGCTCGATGGAGCCAAGATCTACTGCTATCCGTCACCCCTGCACTACCGTTTGATACCGGAACTAAGCTACCAACTCGGCGCGACATGCTTGTTCGGTACCAACACCTTTCTTGCCGGCTATGCGAAGTACGGCCACCCTTACGACTTTCACAAGATGCGCTTCGTAATAGCGGGTGCGGAAAAATTGCAGGAAGAGACGCGGCGAGCATGGGCGGAAAAATTCGGCATTCGGCTATTCGAAGGTTACGGCGCGACCGAGGCCAGCCCTGTCATTGCGGTGAATACGCCGATGGCCAATAAGTCGGATACGGTCGGTCAAATACTGGCCGCGGTTGAGTACTACCTCGAGCCCGTCGACGGGATCGCCGAAGGCGGACGCCTCGTTGTGCGGGGTCCGAACATAATGCGCGGCTACCTCTTCCACGGCGGCGATGGTGAACATTATCCGCCGTCTACCGACCGCGGTCAGGGTTGGTATGACACCGGGGACATTGTGACGGTCGATGACGATGAGTTCATGTCCATTATCGGCCGCCAAAAACGCTTCGCAAAAATCGGCGGGGAGATGGTATCGCTGACACAAACCGAGGAACTTGCTCAATTGGCGTGGCCGGACATCACCCACGCCGCGGTCACCCTGCCCGATACGCGCAAGGGGGAGCAGATAATACTGCTGACGGAAAAGAACGAGGCCGAACGGAGTGATTTAGTTAGCGCGGCAAGAGAACTCACGGTTACCGAACTGTCAATTCCGAAGCGCGTTGCCTATTGCGAGACGATTCCGTTGCTCGGCAGTGGTAAAGTGGATTACTCGGCGCTACGGGAGCTAGCCAAGGAACTCATCGGCGCCTGATCAAGGATTTCGGTACCTGAAACTTAACATCGTGCCGCGGGAGCCGGCTGTCGGAGGGCGAATCGCCGGCCAAGCGCCTAAGCCCGATTCATAGGTTGGATCTTAGCGCCTCAATCGAACTGCAGGCATGGTGCGCATTACGAAATGGAACCACTAACGACCCCAGGGATGGGGGAGGTAGATACTTAAGTCGAGAACGGAAGTCGAGAACACGGACGGGATGTCTTTATGTAGCAACTTCATATCTCTATCTCCGTGTTCTTAGTGTTCTCCGTGGTCAATTTCGATCGCACGGGGTATTGTGGGCTTAAGAACTAAGCTACGAAGCCCGACTGGCTCCTAGCCGATTCATTACTGCAACGATCTGGTCGTCGTTCGGGTCTGTTCGTAAGATGCAATTCGGCACAACCAGAACCAAGGCAGAACTCGATTGACTAAAAGGGAGAATCGGCCATGAGAGAGAGCGTCGAAGCATATTATGGCTCGGTCCTCGGATCTTCTAACGACCTGAAAACGAACGCGTGCACTAGCGCCGGCGCGCCGCCCGCACACCTCAAAGACCTGATCGAAAATGTCCACGTCGACATCACGTCTACCTATTACGGCTGCGGTCTGGTATTTCCGTCCCAGCTCAAGGGGGCGCGGATCCTCGATCTCGGGTGCGGGACCGGTCGGGACTGCTACGTATTGTCACAACTCGCCGGCGAGGACGGTGTGGTCGTCGGTGTCGATATGACCGAGCCTCAATTGGAAACCGCGCGCCGACATCTCGAATACCACACCGAAAGATTCGGCTACTCGAAGCCGAACGTGGAATTCAGGAAAGGGTACCTCGAGACACTGGACGAGATCGGCCTAGAGCCCGAAAGTTTCGACGTGATCGTCTCGAACTGCGTCATCAATCTCGCGACCGATAAGCCGGCCGTACTGCGCCATGCTTACTCCCTGTTGAAGGAGGGCGGAGAATTGTACTTCGCCGACGTCTACGCTGACAGACGCATCCCAAAACGGCTGGCCAGCGACCCGACCCTCTACGGCGAATGCTTGAGCGGGGCCCAATACTGGAATGATTTTCAAACGCTCTCGGTGGCCACCGGATTTCGCGATCCGCGCCTCGTCGATGCCAGCCCTATCGCGATCCACGACCCCAAGATCGCCAAACTGTTCGGCGATATTCGATTTTGCTCGGCAACCTACCGGTTGTTCAAAATCGCCCAACTGGAAGCGGCGTGCGAGGATTACGGCCAGTCGGTAATCTACCGCGGCACCGTCGAGGACGAACCCCGGCGCTTCGTCCTCGACAAGCATTGCGTGATTGAACGCGGACCTCCCGTCCCCGTCTGCGGAAACACGTGGCGGATGTTGCATAACACCCGTTTTCGAACACATTTCGACTTCACAGGGGATTGGGATCGGCACTATGGTGTCTTTGAGAGATCCGCTGCGAGCCTCCCTTTTGACGTATCGGGATCCACCGATCCGGGGGCCGGCGGTTGCTGTTGACCGCTTTTTCAGACCACTGAAGTATGCCGCACTCTCGGATCCTGCTTCTTGTCGTCGCGGCATTTGCAATTGCCGCTTTCTTCTATTTCGATCTCGGCGCTCTATTGGAATTCGCCTACCTGAAAAAGCAGCATGCCGACCTGGCGGCCATGGTCGCGGCCGCTCCGCTGAGGGCGGCGATGGCCTATTTTCTGATTTACGTCGTGACGGCCTCGTTGTCACTGCCGGGCGCCGCAGTATTGACCCTGATTGGCGGCGGGATCTTCGGTTTGATATGGGGCACGGTGCTGGTGTCATTTGCCAGCACCCTTGGGGCGACAGGTGCGTTTTTGCTTGCGCGTTACCTGTTCCGCGACCCCGTAAGGCGACGCTTTCAGGCGCGCATGGCCATCATCGACCGGGGCGTCGAAAAAGACGGAGCGTTCTACTTGTTCGCGTTGCGCCTCGTCCCGGTGTTCCCGTTCTTCGTGATCAACCTCGTCATGGGTTTGACCACGATCAAAACGTGGACATTTCTCGTCGTCAGTCAGGCCGGAATGTTTCCCGCGACGCTGATCTTCGTAAACGCAGGAACGCAAATCGCGAAAATCGATTCTCCAGGGGACATTTTGTCACCCGCGCTCCTCGCTTCGTTCGCCGCGCTCGGCGTTTTTCCATTGGTCGCCAAAAAGATCGTCGCGCGCTCGAAAGCACGGCGGGTCCTGAAACCCTATCCAAAACCGCGACGTTTCGACCGTAACCTCATCGTCATCGGTGCCGGCTCGGCTGGCCTGGTCGCGTCGTATATTGCCGCGACCAGCAAGGCCAAGGTTACCCTGGTCGAGAAGCACCTGATGGGCGGCGATTGCCTCAATACCGGTTGCGTGCCCTCCAAAGCTCTTCTGCGAAGCGCCAAGGCCGTCCACCATGCGCGCCAGAGCAAACGCTACGGAATAGCAAGCGCCGAAATGCAATTCTCCTTCGCCGATGTAATGGAAAGAGTGCAGCGCGTCGTGCAATCCATCGCACCGCACGATTCGATAGAGCGTTATACGGAACTCGGCGTCGAATGCCTGCGGGGCGAAGCAAGGATCGTGACGCCCTATACCGTTCAGATCGGCGATCGCAAACTGACCACGAGAAGTATCATTATCGCGGCAGGCGCCACTCCCTTCGTGCCGCCGATCCCGGGGCTCGATCAGATCGATTATCTGACTTCGGACAGTCTCTGGGATCTGAGGGAACTACCGCAACGGTTGGTTGTGCTGGGCGGTGGACCTATCGGCTGCGAAATCAGCCAGGCCTTTGCACGGCTGGGAAGCGAGGTGACCCAAATCGAAGTGGCGCCACGCCTCCTCAACCGGGAAGACGAAGAAGTCTCGGCCGTTTTACTCGCCGCCTTGCGGCGTGACGGCGTCACGGTCGAGTTGAACCGCCGCGCCATTCTGTTTCGTCAGACGGCGGCCGGAAAAACAGTCGTCTGCGATGCGGCCCAGGATCCCTCGGATCGAATAGAGATCGAATTCGACGCTATCGTTGTCGCGGCGGGACGGAAGGCGAATGTTTCAGGGTACGGGCTAAAGGAACTGGGTGTGTCAACGGACCCGGACGGAACGATCGCCACCGACGAATTCATGGCAACCGATTTCCCGAACATATTCGCCTGCGGCGACGTTGCCGGCCCCTACCAGTTCACCCATACCGCGTCACATCAAGCCTGGTATGCCACGATTAACAGTTTATTCGGAGATTTCCGGCGCTTCGCGGTGGACTATTCGGTGATTCCGTGGTGTACGTTCACCGAACCCGAGGTCGCCAGAGTCGGTTTGAACGAAACGGAGGCACGGGCCCGCGGCTTAGCCTACGAATTGACGACATTCAACATGGACGACCTCGACCGGGCGATCGCGGACGAAGTCGCGCTCGGCTGTGTACGCGTACTCACGGTTCCCGGCAAAGACACGATCCTCGGTGCTACGATCGTCGGAGAGCACGCCGGCGACCTTCTGGCCGAGTTCGTCTTAGCGATGAAACACGGACTCGGCCTCGGTAAGATACTGCAGACTATTCACATCTACCCGACGCTCGCGGAGGTCAACAAGTCGGTGGCCGGCACATGGCGCCGTGCGCACGCGCCAGCTTGGTTGCTTAAAGCCGCGGCACGCTACCACGGCTGGCGATTAGGCCGCTAGGAGCGGCAGCATCGCGAGAGCCGATGAAATTCGCAGCCACCGTGGAGCCCGAAGAGCTTAGGCTGTTCCGCGCTCCGCCATTACCGAGAGGACGTCCTCGATGATTGCCGCGAGCAGGCGTTCTCCTTTCCATTGTGCCGCGAGACTGGGATCCCCATTGACGCCATCGGGCGAGTAATTGGGTAGCTCGGGCGCGCCGCGATTGAATAATCCGCGAACGATGCGGGTAGGCGCGGCGCGGGCGAGGCTCAATTCGACGGCAGCCTCATCGATGGCCAACATCATCGATGTCTCGATCTCGTCGGCATGTCCTCCCCACTCCTGCTCGGCGACCTGCTCCGCTTCGCGCGCGAACGCGGGACCCGAATACGCGTTGATCAACCGGAACCGATCGGGATTCGCCCGCTTCACCAAAAGGTCTTGCAACGGAGAAATCGTGCTGATCCCGGTGTTGAGCAGGACAATATCGCTGGCGCCGGCTGCCTCGATGCCATCGAGGATATCGCTGATAAGCGCGCCGAATGTGCTCTTCGACAGCGTGATGCTGCCCGGATATTCGATGAACACCGGATAATACCCGTAGGTCACCACGGGCCAGACGACGACCGACGAGCGTTCGATGAGCCTGTCGGCGATCCACTCAGCCTGCCGTTGATCGGTGTTCATCGGTAAATGGCGGCCGTGTTCTTTACATGCCGCGCCAATCGGCAGCAACGCTGTGGCTCCACCACCGAGCATTTCTTCGACCCGCGGCCAGCTCACCGTCTCGACGCGAATCCCCATCATCACATCGTCTGCCCATTGGATGCCGTATCGGCAATTATTATCCTACAATCCAACGACGGAACTACCCGTAATACGGCTTATGCGAAAGATTACATCCAAAACCAACGATAAACCCGGTCGGCCGAAGCCTGAGACGGTTTCGATCCAAGTCTAAACATCGCTGAAGTACCATGTGTTTATTAATGGTCGCCTACGGGCAACATTCCGATTACCGGCTAATCGTCGCCGCGAATCGTGACGAATACTACGATAGACCGGCCACTGCGGCAGGCCCTTGGGAAGCGGACTCGAATATTTTGGGTGGCCGCGACCTCCAGGGCGGCGGGACCTGGCTCGCGGTCAACCGAGCCGGAGCATTTGCCGCAATCACCAATGTCCGCATGCCGACCCGCGGCGCCGCCCCGCGATCCAGAGGCCTCATCGTCACCGATTACTTGACGAAAAGGCTGACCGCTGCTGCCTATGTCAAACTGCTCGCCGAATCTAGGCACGACTATGAAGGGTTCAATGTATTAGTGAGCGACGCGAGGTCGCTCGCGTGGTACTCGAATCAAACTGAAGAACCCACGGTGTTGCAGCCTGACGTGTACGGTTTGAGCAACCATTTACTCGACACCCCCTGGCCGAAGGTCACCCGAATCAAGGCTGATTATCTCAACGCCCAATCGCTCACCGAAGGCGAGTTAATCGACGCACTGTTCGGGTCGCTGGACAATAGCGAGTCTGCCCCCGATAAGGACCTGCCCGACACCGGTGTCGGCCTTGAATTTGAGCGCGTTTTAGCACCTATCTTCATCGCGGGGGAGCATTATGGAACCCGCTGCTCGACGATAGTATTGGTCAGCTACGCGGGGCAGCTGACATTTATCGAAAGGCGCTTCGGTCCCGGAAAGACATTTCTGGGGGAAAGTTCCTTCAAATTCGAAATCGTCGACGACTAACTCGACAAGCCGCCGTTGACCTTTAGGGTCTGTCCGGTGACGAAGGACGACTCGTCACAGGCCAGGTAGATAGCGGCGGCGGCTACGTCCTCCGGCCGACCGAGTCGAGACATCGGCGTCTCGTCGACAATTCCTTGGCGGTAGGCGTCCGTCATTTCGGCCTCGGCGAAAGCAGTTTCTATCCAACCGGGCGCGATCTCATTCACTCTAATCTCGGGTGCAAGGCTCTTGGCTAGCGATCGCGTATAGCCGGTAACGCCGGCCTTTATGGCGGCGAACATCTCGGGGTTGCGACCGGCCATGCCGAGCAAGGCAAGGTCCCAGGAAAGATTGATGATAGAACCGCCCCGGCTGATTTCCGGTGCCGCCGCCCAGCAACATTGAATCGTCCCGCGCAGATCGACGTCGATCAACCGAGAAAGCTTTTCCCCGTCCGGCAAAATAGCACCCGAGCCGGTTAGAATGTCGGCGCCCGCGACGTTCGCCCACACATCGATCCCACCCAACGCCGACCTGGCCTCCCTGACCAGCAGCGCCACCGCCGATGCGTCTGACACATCGGCCCCCACGGCCCACGCCTCACCACCGATATCGGCGATTTCGGCGACACATTCCTCCGCCGCCGCACCACCGGTATGGTAATTGACCACGACGCTTGCTCCCTCGCGGGCAAAGCCGACCGCGATGGCGCGACCGATTCCGCTGCTCGCGCCGGTAACGACGGCATGACGCCCCTCGAGCCTCACAATTCCTGCACCATATTTCGAACCTGTTACGAAATTCTTCACGGGCAACGACCCAGCCGAGATTAGCATAGATGGACGTGGGAGCCCGATCGCGCACCGACCGAGATAGAACGCCGGACAGTCGATGATGGCGCGAAACGAGCGGCGCCTTTACTATCATCGTGAAACAATCCAAGGCCAAACGGGGTCTTATGGCGTATGTGGGACAAGAAATCCCGGTTCACTGTCCTAGTCGAGGCGTTTTCGCCCGATCTTTACCGTTACGCCTTTTGGCTAGCGGGCGATAAGCATACGGCTGAAGACTTGGTCCAAGAAACATTTACCCGCGCGTGGCGATCGCTGGACGGTTTACGCGATGAACGCGCGGCCAAAGCATGGTTGATGACCACTCTGCGACGGGAAAACGCGCGCCGTTTTTCAAGGAAGTCGCTGGAGCGCACAGATATTGATGTGGATGAACTCGAAGCAACGACCCATAACGAGAACGGACTAGAAGTGCGGGCGCTCAATAAAGCCCTGCGCGCGTTGTCCAGAGACTACCGCGACCCGCTGCTACTTCAGATCATTGGTGGCTTCAGCGTCCAGGACATCGCGAAGGAAATGAACCTGACCGCGGGCGCCGTTACGACGAGGCTCTTTCGTGCGCGGCAGAAACTACGCGCCGCATTGAGCGATGACGACTGCCGGGAAGCATCCGGATAATGGATTGTTTGACCTTCAGAAGGACAGTACTCGCCGACCCCAGACGCGCGGACGGTGGAATGATCGACCATGTCGCCAAATGCGGCCAATGCGACGACTACAGACACGAGATCCAGCGACTCGATTCCGTTCTCGAAAGCGCGATCAAAGTGCCGATGCCGGAATGCCTGCCGGCAAGGATCCTAGTACGGCAATCGAACAAATCCGGTCGATTCAGCGAATGGGGACTCTCCGCAGCACTCGCGGCTTGCTGCGTGATCGTCGTCATCATTGGATTGCGCATCGATTCACAAGAATCGCCGCTACGGTGGCAGGCGGCGGTCCAAAGCTACATGAATCAGACCGTGTTCGCACCGGGTATCGCCTCGTCGGTCGGTCATGGAGAGGTTAACACCGTCTTAACCCGTGTCGGGGTTGAGTTGAGTCCTAGTGTCGGAGAGATCGCCGCCGTCGTTCCCTGTGTGATCGGCGACCACCGTGGCGCCCATCTAATCGTCTCGGGTAAGCATGGTCCCGTTACCGTACTGATCATGCCCGATGCAGACATCGATAAACCCCTCGAATTTTGGACGGCGGGGCGGTCCGGCGTCATCGCGCCCTGTCCGCGCGGCAGCATCGCCGTACTCGGCGGTGCGAACGAGCCGATCGATGAGATCAGGCAACGGTTCGAACGAGCGATAACCTTTATCTGACGGGCTCCTCGATTCGTGACTCGGGTATTAGGGCCCGAACGACCACACCGCCCGACCCGAACTATCTGGGTCCGTATGACCCAGACTCTCGCGCAGACCCAAGCCTCGAAAAGGAAAGAAGGCTTTGCGAGAACGCATAGCCGGAGATTCTATTTTTCCTTTTCGGGAGGCCAACGCTGCTGCAGAATTATGTCTCCCATTTCCCTACCCGGGACCACCTGCCCCTGGTAAATGATGTAGCGGCCACCGTCGCGATCGCCCACCGAGGGACTTTCGATCCAGACCCACAGGTGGCCCGCAACGGTATCGAGAATCAGGGCTTTTTCCGTACCAAATTCATAACCAGGGTGTAACGGCACGACCTCGTAACGCGATTCCGCGCGAACTCCGATACTGAATACGACGAGCCCGAATAGACATGAGATAACGGCCCGGCGGCGGTGTCGGGCGTGGGTGGACTTCGATAACATACAAGTGCGCCGTTCTATGAATCGGTTTCAAGGCCCGCTTGCGATTTTCACCCTTGGGTGCGCCGCCGGCCCTCGGGCAGAGCCCGACAGAAAAGTCCTCCGGCTTTGCCGGGAACGATGAATCCAACGCGGTTTATACAACATATTTCCACGGCATCACAGCCAGAACCGCGGAGCGCTCCCTACGGGGGCCGTGGTCCTCGTGGAATTTCCGGACTAGCTCTCGATGGTCGAGGTACGATAGATGAGTTGGTCGGGCAAATTGATGACGTACTGCACGGTCCGTCCGTTGACGCTCGCTTTGATCCACGGTATCGCGCTCCGCCATACGGATTCTGCTCGCATCAGACTGGGAAGATGCATACGGACAAAGGTGCCATCGGCTCGATAAGTCACCTTCTGCGGTTTGCCCGGTCCAACATGATCGATCCGGAAGTACGGCCAATCGATCGGTTTGCCGTGCATTTTCAAAGCAACGATTGCTTCACTGAGCGAGCGGATTTCATGCACTATATTGACGCACGCGCTTTTCTTCAATTTGAGATGGCGCCGGTCGTCGAAGGTACACTGCAACCCGTCTGAGTTCGAATAGGTCGGCGCCGTTTTCCGGCCGAAGACCCAGCCGCTGTCGAGCCGGGTGCTACGCTCGGCGACGCGCTCCTCGACCGTCGCTCCGCGCCCGGCGCAATAGCTAATACGGCAAACATTTTCGGCGATGGTCCTTTCGAACTTACTCTGATCAACCGGGCGCGGCGCGCTGAGCATAACTTGTTCGCCCGCGACCACGATCCTGACCGGGCCGTGCGGCTCCCTTAGGATCCGCACGGCCGATCCCGGGACAATCGAAGCGGCAATCCGCCGCAGACGCTCTATGTATCGGCGGGTACCCAGATGCCAGCTCCGGTCGCCCTGACGCTCGGTCTGCGCTTTCAGATCAGCGCGTTCGAGTTCGGCTTGATAGGCCAGTACCATGCGCTCGATCGCGATCCTGGCGAAACGCGCCTGCTCGGTTACATCCGCGTTGAGGACATTATCGACGACGTCGTCGAATCTCGTTATCGGGATCTCTCGTGACGTCACTGGGCCCGCGGCAAATTGGTCCGGTGACGCCGCTACGATCGTCACCGTAACCGCCACGATGATGACGGCTTTCAGCGTACCGAGCGCAGAGCGGAAATAGCATGAATTCATAGTTGGTGTTCGGAGCTCATCCTTCTCCCGGCATATCGGCAATCGTGCCGACGAACTTAATCACCGCAGCATTGCGCCGCAAGCGAGCTCGGCCGCGCGAGCGTCGACGGGACGAATCCATTACCGCCGAGAATGTGCGGATTGCGCGTTAGTGAAAGCGCGCATTCGGGTCGTCCGCCACTTCTTGTCGGCAGTGCAGCGGTTTCCGCTACCATCTCCCGTTTGCGATGACGGTCTATTCTATACTCAACATTGCCTGCAATATTGCGTAGTGATCCTCAAATAGCCGACTTCGCGGAACGTCCTCCAACGGGAACCACCGCGCCGCGCGCGCGTCGTCGGCGCCCTCGACTCGCGGTAGTTCGCCAAGGTCGCCGAGTTCAATGAGGTAGGCATGGGTAATCGTTCGGCCGCGTGCGGAACGCGCCGGATCATCGAATACCTCGGATCGGCGTGTCGCCTGCCTCAGGGTCGACTCATCGACCTCAATACTGGTCTCTTCCCGCAGTTCCTGTAAAGCGGCCGCAGCTAAGGTTTCTTGACTATCGAGAAACCCGCCGGGCAGGGCCCACAAGCCTTTGCCGGGCCGATGCGCGCGTTCTACCAGCAACACGTGACCACAAGCAACGACGACGGCGTCCACCGTGACGAACACCGGCGGCCAGGGCGCTGCTGCCCAAGCCGCGCGAAACGCTTCGCTGGCTTCGAACTCCGCCCTCAAATCGGTAAAAGCCGGGGCTACCGTCGTCGCCCGCAGCACCTCCGATGCGGCTGGCGAAAGCCATTGATCGAGTTCCAACCCGCCCGGATCGGTTCGGCACAACACCGCTTCGCGGAGCGCAGCGCCTTTGCAATCGCGTAGCGGTTCTACGTCGACCCACTGCCATCTGGGAAACAGTCGCCGGATCCGTTCTCGATCGTCGAAGCGCGTCCCGAGCACACCAATTCGAGCCGAGGAGAGAACACGACCGTCCGTTTGCAGCGCCGAATCCACGATCCCCACTATCGACGCGGCCCATTCGCGCGGTCGATACGGGTTGTCGGCGGCGGCGAGGAAGCGAACACGAGGCGCCGCGTGCGGCGGCAGCGAGACCTTAAACATCTCGACTCTTTCCTCGAACGTCCACGGCCGTTGAGTCGATCGAGGTAAATCAATCCCCTGACAGAGCACGATGAGACGGTCGGCCCGTCGCAATCCTTCTTCGACGGCCCGCATGTGCCCGAGATGCGGCGGTTGAAACCGTCCAAAAATAATCAGGTAGTCAAACATCCACGCTTCCCGGGCCAAGGGTCTTCGCAGGGACAACGTCGTAGGGGAAACGGCTCCTCACAACCCCAGGGCGGCCAGAGCCGCCCCGTGCAGCTCTGGATTAGCCGCAGCGAGCACCCTCCCACCATCACGTACGGGTGCACCGGTCCAATCCGTGACCACTCCGCCTGCCGCCTCGATAATCGGAATGAGCGCGGCTACGTCGTGAAATCCGAGGCCAGCCTCGGCAACGATATCTACAAAACCGGCGGCCAGCATGCAATAGGCGTAGCTATCGACGCCGAAACGGGTCAAACGTGCCTGCCCGGACAACGCATTAAAACGAGGTAATTCGTCTCGCGGCGAAAACATTTCGGGAGAGGTGGCGAATACGGACGACTGGGACAGCTTTTGTACGGTGCTCGTGGCTAGCCTCGTGCGGCCTCGGCGGTCGACCCTTTCGGCCTCGCCAAACCCACCGACAAAATACTCACCGACGACCGGCTGACTCATTAGCCCCAACACGGGGCCTGTCTCGTCACAGAACCCGATCAACGTCGCCCAGGTAGGCAAACCACAAATAAAGGCTTTGGTACCATCGATGGGATCGATCACCCACCGACACGCGGCGTCGGGATTCCGGTCATTCCCTTCCTCACCGACGATTCCGTGCTCGGGGTATCGCTGGGCTATCGCGCGGCGCAACGCATCCTCAGTCGCCCGATCCGCTATCGTGACCGGGTCAAAACCGACATCCGCTTTGTTTTCCACCGTCACGCCGCTACGGAAATGAGACAGCACCGTTATCGCCGCCACATCGACCATTTCGCGGAGAAAATCTCGTAGCTCAGCTCTTAATTCGTCTTCCACCGCGCGCGCCATGCCGCATTTTACCCTAAATACCGGATCTCAAATCCTGATCAGTCAGCGTTGATGC